>Ga0102591_1001424_pt1 | contig 32853 bp, 32 predicted proteins | sample AraplaCol_mCL_r2_2_FD_76860 | JGI IMG/M metagenome (GOLD analysis project Ga0102591, IMG submission 76860) | Arabidopsis root microbial communities from North Carolina, USA - plate scrape MF_Col_mCL_r2 (SPADES assembly) (version 2) | ecosystem: Host-associated > Plants > Roots > Endosphere...
CGCGTTCATCAGGTCTTGACGACATCGACCGGACCGCGGCCTTCACCCAACGTCGGCCGGACGATCTGTCACCCGGCAGTGCCGGGTGACACCTGCCGCCATCGACATGCCCGCATGGCTGGCGTTGCTGTCGTCTTTGAGTTTTATGGCGCTCAGCTCGATGGCGGCTTTTGGGACACTGACCATAGTGTCTGAACGGCTGAGATCGGGGCGCAAAGCTGTTATTGCCCGAGGCATCTTGGTCTTAAAGGGAATAGAACGGGTTCCCCCGAGGCTACGGCATCTCTATCGAAGCCATGGATTAATAACTTTCAATCCAACGGCTTCGAAGGTGCTTGTATCGCGTGTTGTAACCGAAAGGCCGTTGGCCGCTGCTGTGGCTGCAATATATCGATCCGCCTTAGCGATAGCCTTTCCGGATACTCGAGCCCGCACCATCAGTTCCGAGTAAATTGCGACGTTGCGAGATCGAAGGGGAGGATACGCGCGGAAAAATGCGGGAGCACTTCACCTTCGAGAGGATCGTGAAGAATGGTTTGCCGTTTGCCCGGGGGCTGCGATACCGAAACGAAGTTCAGCGAACCACGGTCTGGTCAGGAACTGGCTTCCAAGGCTCCGATATCACATTGGTGTCAAGCAGGATCATTCGAAAGTCATCGGTTCTGCAGGTGTCTCATCGCGATTCTGCTGCAGAGCTTCGACGTCCAAATTGGAGAGGTGCGTCGCGCCCAATGCCCGCTAATAGCGAGCCCAGCTTAATGCGTTCAGAAGGGCGAACCGCCGCCTCGATAATGTCACGAATTTCGGCCTCGGTGCTGCGTCCGTGATGAGCCGCGCGTACGCGTGGGCCGCGATGTGTTTCATCAGAAATATTGTGAATAGTAACTGCCGGCATCGATATCACCTAACCATGATTGATGACACTGATATCAACAAACATAAAATGACGTTTCTATCCAAGCATAATTTGTGTCGCTGCCCGTGACCTGCGCGGCGCCGCCGTTTTTGATGACTGCGTCACTGGCCGCGGTCGGCGCGCGCCGCCGGCACTCAAATACGCAGATTTGGTTTTCCAGCCTGCGAGATATCTACTGCCGAAGTGCGCCCGGCCGCATGTGACTTATCTCCTCACCGTTTTTTGCCCGGCATTGCGCTTTTCATAGAATGTAATGAATTCTTCGAACGGGAGGGCTTTCGAGTATAGCCAACCTTGCCCGAACTGAACGCCGGACTGACGCAGGATCGTTTCCTGTTCCGCTGTTTCGATACCTTCCGCGACCATCTTGAGTTTCAGGCTATGGGCCATCTCGATGATATGAGGTGTAACCAGGCTTGTCGCGGCATTCCGACCGATAGCATCGACGAAGGACTTGTCGATCTTGAGCACCGTGATGGGCAAACTCTCAAGCAATGACAGACTGGAGTATCCCGTCCCGAAATCATCGATCGCGATCACATGGCCGGCGTCGCGCGCTTTCGCCAGGGTGGTCCGGGCAATGTCGGCGTGAATGAAGCCGCGCTCCGTCACCTCCAGCCAGACCTGCGACGCTTGCACGTCAGCCGCATGAATCTCGTCGGTGATCAATGTCAGGAACTGACCGCTTTCCAGGTCCTGCGGCGATATGTTGATCGCAACATGCATGTCGCGATGCTCGGCGAGCGCCATTTTCATGTTCAAGATAACATTTTGGATCATGATCGCCGTGACTTGACCGATCATGCCGTTCTGTTCTGCGAAAGGAATGAAGAGTTCAGGTCTGAAACTGAAACAAGGAGCGAGCTTCCTCGCGATGTCGCGGGCGGTCGACCAAGAATATCGTCGACCGCCCACGCCTCGTGTTTTCCCTGCCCCATCCGAAGATCACTAAATACTAACCGATCTCCAGCCTTCACCCCACATCGCCCAGGTAGCAGCGATCTAACCGGCGCGAAACGTTCAGGGATTGAAATGGTTAGGCTGTGGCTATCCTGTGAATAGGCGGTGGATCATCCGCCGCGCCGGACGATTGCCACGCAGTGGTTGTCGGTATGACAGGTGGTAAGGGGCCGAGTCTGCCAGCCCCTTTGCCCCCTCGATATGCGCCCAGTTAGTCGCTGTCGATCGGAGACGCATTTTATCGCTTTGGGCCGGCAGCGGTTATGCCTCAGCCCTCTTTCCGCCAATTCCGGCCGCACGAGATATCCCGCTGACGGAGGTTGCCTCTCACCTACCTGGCCATGACCACCTATGCCTCCAGAAAGTCGGGTCGAGGCGCTCGCCACCAGTGTGATGGCAGATGCGCGGTCGCTTGAGGAGTTGACGACCGGTTCCCGTAGGGCGGAGTACTTAGCGCGGCTTCCGTCAGGGCTTTCCACTGGCGTGGTCGTCATCCACCACTCCACTACCGCCGACGAGGGGCCGCTTGAGGTCCTCTGGGCAGTCCTCACATGCCCGCCCCGTTAAGCTTGCGGTCGGATCCAACCAAGCAATCTACGGGAGACGATTGATTGGACGAGTCCACCCAATCGGTCGACCAAGGGATTTAGATCGAGCCGCCATTCTCAAAGCGACTGGTGTTTGCATTCCTAGTCTGCCTCCTGTCCCAATGTATCCGCGACATAGGGGCCCCGCGCTCCCATAGGACGGGCATGACCAGTGGTAGTATCGACAGCGGTCTGATGTTCGAGTTCGGCATTCAGCGCTGCGCCAAGGATCAGAATGACGACGGAGAGCCACGTCCACATCAGAAAGCCTATGAGCGCACCCAGGGTACCATAGGTGGCGCTGTAGTCGGCAAAGCGGTTGAGGTAGAAAGCGAAGCCGAAGGACATCGTGAACCAGCCAACCGCTGTGAAGGCCGCTCCCCACGTGACCCAGCGGACCCGCGCGGGTTCGCGGCTCGGTCCGAACCGGTAGATCGCCGTCGACGCGACCAGCACAATCACGATGAGAACAGGCCATCGGACCACAAGCACCATCTGCTCCTGGAAGGAGTCGATCCAAATGAAGGCCAGAAGCAAAGGCATCACGGCCATGAGGAATATGACCAGCCCCGCAGACAGCATCGCGCAGAGCGTGAAACACAGCGCGATCAAGTTCAATCGAACCAAGCTACGCTTCTCATTCTCCTCGTAAGCGACGTTCATCGCGTCGAATATCGCCAGCGTGCCGTTGTGGGTAGTCCATAGCGCGACCGCAAGTCCGAGAAGGAAGGCGATGCCCAAAGTGCTGCTTCCACGTTCGACGATGGCTTTGATCTGATCCGCGATAATGTCGAACGCCCCGGGAGGCAGGAGCCACGAGAGTTCGCGCAGGTGATCCGATATTGTGACCGGATCGGCGACGATGCCGTACAGCGAAACGACGGCACCGACCGCGGGGAAGATTGAAAGCAGCAAGTAAAACGAGACGCCTGCGGCGATCAGCATGATGCGGTGGGCGGAGACCTTTTCAACGACGCGCCAGAAGACGTCTTTCAGTCCCTACTTAGGGATCTGCTCCGGGACGGCCGCTCCCCGACCTCTCTGTTCCAAGCCGACATCACCGGGCAAGGACCGCGGGAGATGCCTTTTCTTTGCGAAGGCCGCGACAATTACGGCACCCGCCAGTGCAATCACCATCCCCCTCGCAAGAGGCCCGACAAAAGGATTGAACGTCGTATTTGGCCGCATTTCATCTCCTCCGCTACGCGACGAGAAAACGCGGAGCAGTGACAAAAGATGCAGCAGAGCGTTCGTTGCGACACGTGGCCCTCTCGCCTCGTCTACGAGACCGCCGACGCCACGGATTCAGCCAACTGGCTCTGTGTAAAGGGTTTCGCCAGTCTGGGGAGATCGCAGGACACTCCGCCTGGAATCTCAGCATAGCCACTGGCGAGAATGACGGGCAGTCCAGGTAGCAGCCTGGCAATTTCAGTAGCGAGTTCGCCGCCGGTCATGCGAGGCATGGCATGGTCAGTCACGACCAAGTCTGGCAGCGGCCCCTGCTCAAGAAGCCGAAGCGCCTCCTCGGCAGAGTATGCCTGCATAGCCTGGTGGCCGAGATCCTCAAGCATCAGGACAGTGTTCATCAGGACAAGCGGATCGTCGTCCACCGCGAGAACGTTCAGCCTGCGCTCCGAACGCTTGCTAAGAATGCTCGGCTGAAGTGGCGGCTGCTCGACGGACTCCGTTTCCTCTGCCAAAGGTAACCAGAGTTCGGCGGTCGTTCCTCCTCCCTGTGACGACCTGAGAGCGAGCGCGCCTCCGCCCTGCGCCATCAGTCCCTGGACCATCGGTAGACCCAGACCGGTACCCTTGCCGACTCCCTTGGTGGTGAAGAAGGGCGCTGTCGCCTTCTCCAAGGTCTCAGCATCCATCCCATCGCCGTCATCCTTGACGCTCAGGCAGACGAAATCTCCTTGAAGATCTTTCACATCGTCTCTGTGAACCGACTGCTTGCTGGCCGAGAGCGTGATGACGCCACCGCGAGGCATTGCGTCGCGTGCGTTCACGACCAGGTTCAAGAGTGCTGTCTCCAGCTGGTTGGCGTCGGCTTGAACTTTTGGCAGAGCAAGCGGAAAGCTCGTCACGATCTCAATCGAGGGACCGATCGACCCCTGAAGCAGGCCCGCCATCCCCTTCACGAGGTCGGCCACGTCCACAGGCTCGAGCTTGAGTTCCTGCTTGCGGGAGAAAGCAAGCAACCGTTGCGTCAGGGCCGCGCCCCTTTTCGCCCCTTGGATGGCGTTCTCGATCAGATCGGTGTTGTTCTGACCGGCAAGCGCCCGTTTCTTCGCGATCTCGAGACTGCCGAGGATAGCCATCAGCAGATTGTTGAAGTCGTGGGCGACGCCGCCCGTGAGCTGGCCTACGGCTTCCATCTTCTGGGCCTGAAAGAGTTCGCGCTGTGCTCGCTCGAGAGCTTCTTGCGATTGCCGCTTCTCCGTAGTGTCGCGCGTGATCTTGGCGAAGCCGATAAGCGTGCCGTCCTCGGCTCGAATGGGATCGATGATCACATTCGCCCAAAAGCGAGTCCGGTCCTTTCTGACCCGCCAGCCTTCCCTTTCGAACCGGCCCTCGGACGCGGCGATTTCAAGCGCCCTTGCTGGCAGGTCGCCCCCCTTGTCCTCCTCAGTATAGAACTGAGAGAAATGCCGACCGATGATCTCCTCAGGCTCGTATCCCTTGATGCGGCGTGCCCCCGCATTCCAGCTCGATACGTAACCGCTCGGGTCGAGCATGTATATTGCGTAGTCGGTCACACCTTCGACCAGAAGACGAAACTGCTCCTCGCTCCTATCCAGGTCTTCGGTCTGCCTACGCTCTAGGCGGTCGATGGTCATGAGGATTTCCAATTGCCGGTTTCTCGAGTAATGTCATGCATTCGCAAGTCCGGGCGAACTCAAAGCATGGCGTCGAGTTGGGGTGACCGAACTCCGGCGTTAACCCGAGTACGTTTCCACAAATCTTCATTTTCCCGTTGGCCCGGCAAGAGATAACGTGTATCCGGGCCGAACGGTTCCCATGCAGACGATCTTGAAGTCGTCGAACGGGTCCTCGTTGGCGCGCCATTGGGCCGTCGGCAGGGTTCCGCTTTCCTGATGTCATTGCCGGTGGTGATCTGGTTCGTTCGCCATAATTCCGGTGTGGGCTGCAAGTTCCAATCCGGGAGCAACCGCGAAGGGTGCCGCCGCGGCGGTTCCCTCTCCACGTGGTTGTCGGAAGCGCGTAGCATCCAGCAGCAAGCAGAATGACCGCGATCGCGGTGGAGACCAGGACCCGATTTCATGATCGTTTCCTGTCAGCGGACCGTGGCCAAGCGGTTCGCTCGGTCGCGTGCGCGTCGCCGATTTTCGCGCCTGCGGTCGAGTGATAACCCGGCAGGCCACTCGCTTGTTGCGCGTCCCTATCTCAGGCTCGAGCAGTCTATCTCACGCACCTGCTGCGAAAAGCCGGCTCCTTGGAATGTTGGATATCTCGTCGCCGACCGGAACAATGTCGATCACTCAATGAGGCGGAACAGATGCTGCACTCCTGAAACTTCGAAGCACGTCATCGTGGTTCAGACGCAACGAAGCGGTAGCGGGCGTTATTCGGACGATCCCGACAGTTCTTAGGCTAGGCAATCGGCTTATCGTTGAGCAGCGACAGCGTCCAAGATACCGCCTGCGTCTCTGCCGTGGTAGTCGCGCTTGAAGGAGGCGATTTCCTGCTTTCTCCGGGCCACACGGGAGAGCGATAACTCCGGGATCAGGTCGCTGTTCCAAGCCGCCCATAAAATCGCGCGGGCCTTTCGCTTCATCTATCTGGAAGAAAGCCGAGATCGATGGAACAACGACGATCGGTGGAGGTTCTGTCTGTACCGCTCGGCTCGTTTCGTACCCCAGCAGGTTCAAACGCGGCCGACCGGCTTTCTCTTCCTTTGACGGATCGAGGCAACGTCCCGGAGACGGGGGACGTCCGATCATTTCATGGACGGGAACATCCACCATCACGCGGAGTTTGGTGGCCGCAAGCTTGCCATAGGAGGACACCATGGCTCCCGAAAAGACACTCAACGACCTCTTTCTTGATACGCTCAGGGACATTTATTTTGCTGAAAAGCAGATTTTGAGGGCCCTTCCAAAGATGGCTCGCGCAACGCAGTCGGAAGAAGGCAAAGCCGGATTCCTCAAGCATCGCGACGAGACACAGGGACAGATCGAGCGTCTCGAACAGGTGTTCGAACTCATCGGCAAACCGGCTCGTGGCAAGACCTGCGAAGCCATCCAAGGCATCCTCGCCGAAGGCGAAGAGATCATGGAGGAATACAAGGGCTCGATTGCGCTTGACGCGGGCTTAATATCGGCGGCTCAGGCAGTCGAGCACTACGAGATTGCGCGTTACGGCACCCTGATCGCCTGGGCCGACCAGCTCGGGCTCAGAGAGGCTGCGCCTCTTCTGCAGGCAACCCTTGCCGAAGAGGAAGCCACCGACACGAAGCTTACCGAGCTCGCACGGGCGTCAGCCAATCCCAAGGGAAGAAAGGCCGCTTGAATCTTAGGAAGGCCATCCACTGGGGCGGCCTTTTCTAGTTCACCTTATGCGGCATCCAAAAATGGAACGAAGAGAATGACCAAGAAAGCTATAGTCACGCAATCCGACACTGTTACCATTCACGACCAGAGCCCTCATCGCGGCGAAGGCGGCGAACTCCACCAGTTCGCCGAAGATGGCCACGACGTTTTGACAACGGCACAAGGCGGCCCTATTGCCGACGACCAGAATTCGCTTCGGGTCGGCGCCCGCGGTCCGCTCGTCGTCGACGACTTCCACTTCCGCGAAAAGATCTTCCACTTCGACCACGAAAGGATTCCCGAGCGCGTCGTCCATGCCCGCGGCTATGGCGCGCACGGCTTCTTCGAGACCTACGAATCCTTGGCGGCCTACACTCGTGCCGACTTGTTTCAGCGGGCGGGCGAGAAGACGCCGGTCTTCGTCAGGTTCTCCACGGTTGCAGGCAGCAAGGGATCGTCAGATCTCGCCCGCGACGTCCGCGGCTTCGCCGTGAAGATGTACACCAAGGAGGGCAACTGGGATCTAGTCGGCAACAACATTCCGGTATTCTTCATCCAGGACGCCATCAAGTTTCCCGACCTTATCCATTCCGTCAAACCGGAGCCGGACCGCGACTTCCCACAGGCGCAGTCGGCCCATGACACTTTCTGGGACTTCATCAGCCTGACGCCGGAAAGCATGCACATGATCATGTGGGTTATGTCTGATCGGGCGATCCCGCGCTCCTTGCGCTTCATGGAAGGCTTCGGCGTTCACACCTTCCGGTTCGTCAACGCAAAGGACGAGTCGACCTTCGTCAAGTTCCACTGGAAGCCGAAGCTCGGCCTGCAATCGGTGGCTTGGAACGAAGCCGTGAAGATCAACGGCGCCGACCCTGACTTCCATCGGCGCGATCTCTGGCAGTCGATCCAGTCCGGAAATTTCCCGGAATGGGAATTGCAGGTTCAGCTCTTCGACCAGGACTTTGCCGACAGCTTCGACTTCGATGTCCTCGATCCGACAAAGATCATTCCGGAGGAAGTGTTACCCCCTCAGCCGGTTGGTCGGTTGGTTCTCGATCGCATGCCTGACAACTTCTTTGCGGAGACCGAGCAGGTCGCCTTCATGACCCAGAACGTCCCTCCGGGGATCGACTTCAGCAACGATCCGCTGCTGCAGGGGCGCAACTTCTCCTACCTCGACACGCAGCTCAAGCGGCTGGGTGGCCCGAACTTCACGCATCTGCCGATCAACGCGCCGAAGTGTCCCTTCCACACTTTCCAGCAGGACGGCCACATGGCGATGCGCAATCCCGTCGGGCGTGCGAACTACCAGCCAAACTCCTTCGGCGAAGGGCCGAGGGAGTCGCCTGTACAAGGCTACCGTCACTTTCCCGCCGAAGAGGAAGGCCCAAAGGTGCGTCTGCGCCCGGAAAGCTTTTCCGACCATTACAGCCAGGCACGGCAGTTCTACATCAGCCAGACCCCGCCCGAACAGCGTCATATCGAGGCGGCCTTGACGTTCGAGCTCAGCAAGGTCGAGACGCCCGCGATCCGGGAGCGGATGGTCTCGCATCTCCTGAACATAGAGGAGACGCTTGCCTCCACCGTCGCCCAGAAACTCGGTTTCCAATCCATGCCGGAGCCCGCCGACGCGGCGATGCCAACCCGCCAGGACCTCGAACCGTCGCCGGCCCTCAGCATAGTGGAGCGTGGTCCCAAACGCTTCGAGGGACGCAAACTTGGCATTCTGGTAACCGATGGCGTCGACGCCAAGCTGCTCAAGGCCCTTGGGGACGCCGTCACCAAGGAGAAGGCAGTCTTCGACGTGATCGCGCCGAAGGTGGGCGGAGTCACAGCCTCGGACGGGACGCTGATCAAGGCCCATCACATGATCGACGGCGGACCATCGGTACTCTTCGACGCCGTCGCCCTCCTCACCTCCGCCGAGGCGATCGACGATCTCGTCAAGGAGGCAGCGGCGCGGGACTTCGTCGCCGACGCTTTCCAGCACTGCAAGTTCATCGGCTACGATCCGTCGGCACTGCCACTGCTTGAAAAGGCAGGAATCGCCGACGCTCTCGACGAGGGAGTGATAGCGCTACCTGGCGACGATGGCCTTGCGGCTTTCGTGGAGGAGCTGGGAAAGCTGCGTGTCTGGGGTCGCGAGCCATCGGTTAAGCTCGGCAAGGCGTCTGCGCAGATCAAAGCATGATTGGCGAGGCGCGGCAGCAATGCCGCGCCAGCCCAGTTTCTTAACCGACAGGAGCGAACCACCGTGGTTCGAAATTTCGCCACTTCTGTCCTGAATGTGGATCGCGACTGTTTTCGGCGGACGAGAAGGAGGCGGAAATCAAGCTCGGCGTCCTGCACGACGCGCCGACGCCGCTCACCCCGACCTACGAGCTCGGGATCAGCGCCGCGAGAACTGGATTCGCCCGATTGAAGGCGCCGAACAGTTCGGAAGATCGGCGATAAAACCTAAGCCTTCATTCGTCGTCGGTAGGCGATCGCCTCGTCCACAACCGCCGACGACGGGAGCGTGATATCCAGCCATCGCGCTAGTGCGATCATTCCGTACTCCGGGAACCGTTCGCTATAACAGATGCTGGCGGTCTCCCTGCCGAGAAAGGCCGCAAACGCGACCTGGTCGTTGGCGACCTTGTCGGCATCGTGCGTGTTCACGACGACGAGGTGCGCGCATCCGATCGACGACTGCGACAGGCGCAGACAGGACAAGACTAGTTGAATGCCAAGGACTATCAGTTGCCGTTCCCGTTCGATGCAAGATAGACAAGCTGTAAGTCCACCTCGGCCCGCTGCAGCTTGAGGCGGCAGACCAGCAGAAGGCTGGCGACGCTAAGGTTAAATCGCGCGACTAGGCATCGAGTGCAGCGTTGCTCCGCCGGTCGTTGAAAGCCTTCAAGATGGAGATCCGGCCATGCCATTTACCCTGCTGTTTAAAATAGCGGCATGCATCGAAACTCCGACTGGCATCGCCCTCTTCCTTCTGCCGAACACGGTTACCCAACTACTGCTTGGGGAAGCCCTATCGGGCGCTGGTCGGGCCGTCGCCTCCCCTCACCGAGTTGACGTTGTTCGCATCGGGCATCATGGCGTGGTCGGGAAGGAAAATTTCTAAAAGAAGCCCAGCGCTCGCGGGCATGATGATTTACAATGTCCTGACGGCCATCTACCTGGCGGCGGTCTTCTTCCAGGCAGCGCATGTCGGAACGCTGCTTCTGCCCGCGATCATGCCGCATGCGGTGTTGGGTTTGCTGCTTGTATACCCCTGGGCGTCTGAGGGCGATCTAAACCCGGAATGGACGACCCTGCAACATGAACGGTGGCGGTCTCCGCTGCAAGGCCGCCCGCACCAACATAATGGAATTGCATTCATCTCGTTGGTCGACCATGCTTTCAAACGGAAGGACGGACGGTGTCTAAACGCTAGATTTCGTGCTGGCATGCGCTGCGCTTCATTTTCCGCCTATCACTGGGCAGAACAGATCCGATCACTTTCCGACGCCTACTGCGCGGTAAAAAAGGTCAACAGCACCTTGCCCTTCTCGCCGAGCAGACAAACGAAGCGGTCAGGCTTTCCGGTCTTCTCCTTGCGAGCAATATATGCCTCGCCCAGGATCACGGTCTTGATTGGAACGTCGCCGACCTTTGTGTCTGCCTTACTCACCGCCAGGCTTTCAATATCCATAACGAGATCCGTAACCTCCGGCGATCTTTCTTGAAGGGCCAGAAGGCCCGTTGACTTGCATGCCGTCACAGCGGGATCCACCGTCGCTTGAGCGTGGGCGCCGGACGCGAATGCCACTGCCGCGGCGATCATACAGACCCGCGTTATCATAGGCGCCTTTCGTGGCGAAAGAACCCGCCTCCCCACGGGCGTTTCGGGAGCGTGAATCCTGTCAGTCACGCCTTGTCGACGATCTTCTTGACCGCCTCCTTGGTTTCGCCCTTGGCGACCTGCGCCTTGCCCTTCGCTTCCTGGATTGAGCCCTTCGCCTGTTCCTCGTGATTGTCGATGGCCTTGCCAGCGGCCTGCCGGGCTTTTCCTGCGATTTCGTTGGCAGTGCCTTTGATCTTGTCGGACGTGCTTCCCATCGGATGTCTCCTTTTAACGGTGCCCACACAGAAATGCCAGAATGCGCACTTCGTTCCCGATCAAATCGCGGGAACTTTTCAGTTCGTGGAGATTACCCGTCGGCGCGAAACGAAAGCTCTCCACCGGGCGTTCGGAAACGTCTCTCGGAAACGGCTGTCGCTTGTCATCGCTCATGGAATGGAAACGGCCACGCTGATCTACGGTTTCCATTCTCGGGCGAAAGTCTTCCGGAGGAAAGCGAGCGCCTTCTGCGCCCGGTGCACGAGATCGTGTGCCCGACGGCCGGCTCGATATCGAGTTCGACCTTGAAGCCTGCCGTCTCGAGCTGAGCCGCTGCTAGCGAAGAAGCCATCGAGGGGATGGTCCGATCGTCCTTGCCGTGCACGAGGAGCACGGGCGTGTCCTTACTCGTGCCGGAGACCGGCGTTGGCGGCAAGGAGACCTGCGAAAGACACGCGTGCGCCGAACTTCCATCGTCCGGAGGCGACCGCGTCAAGGGCGACGATCGCGCCCTGCGACACACCGACGAAAGCGATCCGGACGAGCGCAACCCTCTTTCCTAGCAGCATCGCCGATGGTCTTATCAAAAGCCTCTCGCACGGCCTGGATGCGTCCGGGTTGTAATTGCGCGCCGTCGACGCTGAACCATTCGTGACCGCCCTCCTGATGGAACGGTGCAGTAAAGCGCGTCTCTGGTAGTGAAGCCCGCCACGAAGACGCCAACGGCATGAGTTGGGCGCCGGAAGCGCCGAAGCCGTGAAGAAAGACGACGAGAGATCTGGATGCGGTGTTTCTTTGACTCGGAATAAGCGGAGGGCGCTCGACCCGTCATGGGGAACGCCCTGGTGACCCGCACAACCTTGCGACGTTGATATCCCAGCCAGCGGCTGGATAGCGAAAGTCGACCGTCTAGTCGAGTTCGACCTTTCGTTCCGGTGACTGGCTTAGTGGTCGGGGGTCTATCATTGCCTTCCCTTATGCTTGGGGCGAGGTCGCTACGGACGGGTTGGACGCTCGTGTGACGTTTCGATGCCCGCACCGAGAAATCGGAAAAACCGGTGCGTCCATCATTTCAGTCGTGTCCCATTAACATGCAGCGACGTCGGGCAATTAACCTGCAGCGGCGAGGGGCGACCGGACGAAAGGCACCGTCTGCTCCATAATGGCGGATTTCTGCGAGCCTACGGAAGCTTCTCGAGCAGATATCGAAATCCGTTCGTAGTTCTGTAGCGTCCTTCGCCTAGGCTGTACGTCTGATCATTCTAGCGAGAGCGATCAAAATGCACGCGCCGATGAAGCCGGCAATCAGGTAGCCGAGCCACCCGGCGAGAACCACGCCGAAGAGAGCGAGGATAAAATTCGCCACGATCGCGCCGACGATCCCGAGAAGGATGTTCATCAGTACGCCCATGTTGCTTTTCATGAATAGTTCGGCGAGCCAACCGGCGATGCCGCCGATGACGATTGCGGCGATCCAGCCAATACCTGCGTTTTCCATATGAGGTCCCCGAGATTTCGTGATGTATATGGTCGACCGGAAGACCAGGCAATAAACTCTTTCGAGGTTGGTTGGTTCCCATATGGCAAATGCACGCTTTCCAGCCCATTGCGGGCATCTGGGCGGCATCACCTAATACGGTTGTTTTTCTCGAGTGGCCTCTGCGCCAGCGCGCTGTTCGCAAATCACGGCAAGCGAGCGATACCGGAATGGCAACACCTCGGGCTATCTGTGTACTCGCACGGGTGACCCGCGGTCGGCGCGGGTAACTATGCTTCGCTTCTGCAGGTCTCGCCTCACGAAGACTATTGGGTGGTCTCGATGGTCTTCAATTCGCGTTCGGCAGCAGCCGCGAATAGCGGCACCGGATCGTCGCGTAGCGCCTTGATGGCCCAAAAGGCATGTTCGGTCGTGTCACCGCTTCGCATATCGCCTCAGCATCAGCCGCGTCCTTCTTGTTGCGCTTGACGTAAGGATTCACATAGCGTGGCGGCATCAGTGGCTCGCCGCCTTGAGATGGCGGCTGGTGTAAGGGTGGCGCTGCCCCCGCTTTCTGTAAACTCGTTTGACATTCAAGCCTCCCATGCATGGTTGACGGCGGCGGCAGCATCCTAGGACCCATCGATTGGAAGGCGTTCCCTTCACTTCCAGCCTCCTCGAGAACTACGCGCTCGGGGGCGTCAAGGCGAAATTCGACCTCGCGGTCAATGAACTTTTACCCGACGTGGGGTCATGCAAGGTGATTGACATGATCAGGGCGCGTCGGGACACGCCGAGCAACGGAATTCAGTGGCCGAGCGTGACGGGAGCAGGCTGTCGAAGAAACGCAATGCTTCATCCTGAGAGGCGACATTGGGGGCTTCGGCAACGGACACGTTTGGGACGTTTACCCGTCGTGGATCAACTGCCGCCCACACAATCAAATCATAGACCGTCGGCAGGCGACACGCACCAGACGACGTTGCCCACGTCGTCGGCGACGAGCAGCGCACCCGTCTTGTCGAACGTCACGCCGACCGGGCGGCCCCTCCTGGTTTTTTTATGGGAGTTTTCGCCGGACAGTTCGGGGCCAGCGGCGAAAACTTCCCGCTTGTCCCGCCTCCTCCCTCCAAACCGGGACGACCCTATTTTTACGGTTTTCAAGCTTCCAGGAAATGGGGACTAAAGTCCGAGCCGCGGTTCTGACTGAGGTTCGGGAAACTTGAAGTCGACACCGGCATCCATAGCGGCCGTTAGAAAAGCGAATTGGGCCACCTCGCTTGTCACGGTGCCTTTGATGACGCCTTCGCATGCCTCCATCGCGTCGATAAAGGGAGTACCGTCGTGCACAGGCCAATCGGAAATTAGCAGATCTAGCGCCTCTTCCGCCGACGTGAGGGTGTAGACAATCTGCTTTCTCATGACGAGAACAACCAACCATCCCGGTGTCGACACAGACTTGCCATCCTCGTAGCCATCTCGAGAAGGAACGGTAGTCAACAAGATAGGTTCCGTTGCACGTACTCAGTGCGCCTTCAGGATTCCATTCCAAAATCGAACGAGGAACGCCCTCAGGAAGGGACGGTGGAATGTCAACGAGATTTGGATCAGGTCCGCGTTCCGTCGTCATCGACGTCGACGCCTTGGCATTTCCAGACCCACGGTCTGGCTTCCAGTCGCCAGGCTCGATTGGTTCCACATCGAGGGCATTGGAAGCCCTATTTCCACCGTTTCGTCGCCAGATAATCCCCGCAACCGTCGTCCCTGAAGTCAGACGTGAACTTCTCGAGCGATGGCGGCCTTTCGTTCGCCCAGCGTGTTGGAAACAAGCCCCGCTCATCCCCGCCCGCTCGTCTGCGCGGACGCTAGCAAGTCCCGGCGGCAGTGGATTGCTTGACAAAGTGTGCGCCACACGGGGCCAATGAACGGCACAACGCTAGTCGGGAGCGGGTCTCAACTCGCTGGTTCGGCACTCGACAGCGTCAATATCGGCTCGACGACCCCTTCGTAAGTACCAAGATCTTGTCCTGGATGAAGTTCTCTAACTCACCCAAGGTGCTTCAACTAACCACCCGTCTCATGGTGCGGTGCGGCAACCCGCTTCGATTCTGGAGAACCTTTGAAGCGGAGAAAGATCGACAGTACGACGACGACTGCGGTGGATAGAAACTCGGACTGCCAGTTCTGAAAAGATTCAAACCAAAACTGGGAGCTGCTTAGGTGCTCCCGGATCGTTATGATTGCCTGTCCATGCATTATCGCATCCACGTTGCTTGCCTCGGCGCTATACTTCAGATGGAGCACAAACGTCACAACAAATAGCATGCCAAGCGCCGCACCGAGCGAATATGAGTAAGCTTGCCGGACCCATCCGCCGAAGCGGACGGGCCAAGGGGAGTCCGCTGGTATTCTACCAGCAGGATCGCCATCGGGGTCTGCACGTTCGTCAGGGTCTTTCGACTCCGCCGAGCCGCGCTGGAACAGATATGCCGTCAGCATCACGTAGGCGGACATCTGAAGAAATTCAGACTCCCAGTTCTCGAAAAGAGAAGACAGAAAATGTCCGGAGACCCCGTACGTCAGCAAGTTGATCTGCGGCCGTCCGTGTTCGACAAGGTCGTTGTCGTAGACCGCCCATCCACTCACCAGCATTCCGCCCATAGTGACACCTGAAAGGAGGAGGAGGACGATGGTGAGGCCGTTGTCTCGCAGTAGTTTCATGGCGCGCCTCCACTGGTGTGCGTTCTATAACTTCGACAAGCGAGGCATGTTCCTTCTCGACATCACGGCCTCCGTCCGCGAACGTGTAATTCACTGTGTCACGCCGCAAGCCACCCGGAGGATACCTCGCTGGATGACCACGCCTCGGTTTTCAACGCGCGCTCGGAACAAGGCGGAGGCGACTTTTGTTCCTTCCAAGTAGCACTGCCGACGTAGAAGCATGACATCGAGGGTAGCGTTATGGGTGCGGATCCGCGACGGCGGCCTAGCGGCGAAATGATAACGAAGATCGCCCGATAGTCGGGGTTCCTCTCCCACGATCAGGATGGAAAGCTCCCGGATGTGGTTCGACCATGTTCGCGCTATGTATGATCCGGCGGACGCATATTTGATGCGCGGGTTCCAGACACCCGCGCATTTCTACCTGCAGAGCAGTTCTGACATCCGACACGCGTTCTTAATGGAGTAACCGTCCCGATCATTGTTGAAATAAACCCAGACGGTTTTGGCGCCGCATGTGTGTATTCGTTCGGCCCACACTTTAAGCTCGTCGTCGCTGTAGTCATGGCGATACCACTGCTTGATCCCGTGGAATCTAACATAGATGTCGTCTGAAGTCCGTACGAGTTCATCCGGCAGCCGGGGCCCACTACATGAACAGAAAATGACCTGGGCGGCGTTGAATGCTTGGTAGACGTTCGCGTTCCACCAGCTCTTGTGCCGAAACTCGACAACATTTCTGCAACGCGGGTCGAGTTGTGAAATGATCGAATGCAAGAGTTCCGGACTGTAACGCACACTAGGCGGCAGTTGAAAAAGAAAGCATCCCATCTGAGATCCGAGAAGGTCAGCGATGTAGCCGAAATCTTTAATGAGGATCGCTGTATCCTCGAATCGCTTGATATGGGTTATCAGTTCGCAGACTTTGATGGTGTAAATGAAATTGGGCTCCGCCTGGCGGATCCAGGTCTTTACTGCACTGACTGTTGGCCAGGAATAGAACGGGGCGTTTAGCTCGACAGTGCTGAAATGGTCCTGATAAATAGCGAACCATCGGTTCGCCGGAACTTCTGCTGGATAGAAGTTCCCTTTCCAATGCCAATAGTACCACCCGGAACAACCGATATGGATGCTTCCGGCTAGCGGATCGGCGGCCATGACCTCGGCGGCGTCCGGGCTTGCAAGGCGAACCTTGTGCATTTTGTTAGCTCGTTCAAAATTCGCTTCCCGCTGGTTTTGCCGGCGCTCTTTACGCCGAGCCCGTCGGGCAGCGATTTCTTCTGCTGTGCGTTCTGCCAAGATATAAGCCTCCCGGTCGAGGTACGCGCAAGTCGGTGATATCACTTGGTCACCAGTGGACGATTTACGCCAACGGTCTAACGGGCCAAGGACCGAAAGGTTTCCTGCGGAAAAGCGTGAAAGACATGAGGGCATGATACCATCAGCTAGTGCGCAAACTGACGCTCCACCCCGAGCCTTTACTTGAGCGCCGCCCTGCTCGACGACCCCTACATCCGCATCGGCGATACAGCTTATGCGGCCGCCAAGTACGGTGCCATGCTGCCCGCTACTGCCACTTGTTCCACAGCGTCGGTGGCACCTGTTCAAGAAGACCCGGCCTTCCGCCCGCTTAATAGCTGGTAGTTTGATATCCGGGATGACAACATGCGCCACTAAAGGCCTAGTTTCCCTGCCAACGAAGCAGATCAAAAAAAGCCCTGCTGGGGACGCAGGGCGAGAAGGGAAATGACGGCTTTGAGAGGGGTTAATTCGCTCAGAGCGCTACTTACACGCGGGGTGGTCTCTTTGGTTTCGCCGGCTCCGGCGATCACGCTGCCGCTGCGAGCGGTGACTTTACCATCAGGCGATTAAATAAGGGAAAGCTTAAAACGACAATTAAACCCTATGTGACGATCGGCACGGGGTAGCTGGTTGAATGGGGCTTGACGCGGCGAGCCCCCAGGGCCACATGTCTTCGCGCTCGGGCGGGAGCAGAAACCAAAATCATCGACAACATGCGGCTGTCGGAAACCCTCTTCAAGGAGGGGCGCAATGCGCATGGCCTATTACCCGTCCGACTTCCTCGGGCATGACCTCCGGTACTCCTGTACCAAATGCCAACGCAACGGATCCATGACCGCTGCAGACGCCCGCACCCGCTATTGCAACAAGGCGCTGCCGGAACTTCGCTATGACTTCGCAAGCGAGTTTGGCTGCAATCGTGGACACGATGCGCCGTTCAACGACAAGTGCCAGATCAGGTACGACAGCTCAGCAGAGAAGATGCTGGGCATTGAGGCGCCACTACCTAAGGCCGATCACGAGAAAACCCCGGCGAGCTGGCGCAGTACGAGGCGCTGTTTGCTCTTTGCCCCAAATGCAATCGCCGGAAGCCTATCGATCGCTGGGAGATCCAACGGAAATTCGGAAAGGGATGGACGCTGGGCCAAGTCGCAGGCCTCATACGGTGCAAGTGTGGGCACAAGGGCGCCCGCTTGATGGCAAGGCATCTGTCGAGGTGAGCATGGAAAATCACGCGCCTCGGGCCAACATCCAGGACCGCGGACAACCGTGCGCCACCGTACGGGTCGATAAATGTCTGTCCACGGAGGGTGCAAAGGCGTATTATCTGTGGGTCGGCCCATTCTTTCCGGGCAGAGTCGATTGGGAGATCATATGTGCTCTTGCCTCAGGCGGGAGCCGTACCATGAATTTCTTCACCCACGTCGACCTTACAGACGAGCATCTCGATATCTTGACCTGCAGCATTCACGCGTGGTGCCTCAACCGCCAGGCCGACCCCGAAGGTCATCTTGCACGTGCGGCCACGACGCTCGCACTGGAAGTGATTTCCGCGTGTCCATCGATAACGTCGGCGGAATTGCGTGACGTGCTCCTCGCCCGAATTCCAGACCATTCGATTGCCGAATGGCGTTGAACCTCGGGCAGCGCGATGCGCCGCAAGATGTCGACAGCATAGCTATCCTCCTGAATGAATCGGAGTATCTGTGTCAGCACCGGGATGGGTTGTCGTAATCGTCGAGCGTATCAACGCGTCTCACATCATTGCCTCAGCCGAAGACGCCCTTGATCTCTTGTATAGCGACTGGCCTGTCGCGGGTGGGACGGCCTTCTTAGTCGCGATGGAGACTTGCGCCGGCACCGCGACAGGCATGGTCACCCAAGAAGAAGCCCAGACCGCTTTCCTCCATGCAGCTCTGGAAGCAAAAGTTGCCTTCAGGACGGCATAGGCCAGCCCGCCCGTAGCTGTGGAATGGCGAACTACGCACCCGGAAACTTCGCATGCGTGGAACAGATTGTGACCGCCACGGTTAGCTTGACGGCACACCTCTCGGATTGGAAAATAATAATGACCAACGTTCCCGATATTTCGGCCAAACTAACCAAACGGACTCGGCTGAATGCTCTACGCAATGCTCAGGTAGTGCCCCCGCATAGGGTCGATTTGACCCTGAACCCGAGCACTCTGGAGCAGATGCGTGCGCCTTTTGGCGTCAATGCGCGTGCTTCCCCGGTTATTGCAAAGCACTGATGTGACCGCGCGTAATGAGTAAAAGAGTGGGATGCTGCTCGGGTTTTATGTCGGCGAGGAAGAGCCGTGAACCGCTTTGAGATCCCCGGCATGATCTTCGCCTTCCTCCTCGTGGTCGGAGCGATAGCCGTGATCGGGAAAGGCTTCTGAATGGCGTCGTCTTGGGTGATTGGAGGATTGAGATGTCAACGCCAATGGATATCCGCCCGTTCGGAATAGCGATCGACGTAAAGCCAGGCGGCCGAGATACTTGCCGACAGATGGCTGGAAGACAAGGGGAACGACGGTTGGGAAGCGGCTCGCGCCGCATGCGCAAGAGCGCTAGAGACACGGTCCAACGCCGAGGGAGCGCGAGCCTCTTTCATCACGGCGGCGGAAAAATCCAACATCCGCGTGAAAGCGGATGTGTAGTGGTTGCCCAAGAGCCCGCTTGGCCTCCACGCCGGCGGGGTCTCTTTTTGTTTATTCCCCATGAAAATCCAAGTTGGATTTTAGTGAAAATCGACAGTATCCTACTGGCGTCCAAACTTCTTACCTTGCCCCGTCGTTCTGCGCGGGGCTTTTTTTGGACTTCAGTCGAACTAGAGGCCGCCTTGCTCTGAACCCCGGCAGTCGCGGCGCGGCGGGGAATCGGTCTTTGGCAGGGCCGATCACAGTCGCCCGAACTTCGACGCGTTTACCCAAAAAGACCCGGATGAGTGGCGGGGGGATTTAAAGGCGAAATCGGCAATTTGCGCGAAGTCGTTCCGCCAATTAGTCTAGCCAACGCTGCGACAAATCTTCGGGTTCCGGTACGCCACCGCACCAAAAAAACCCCGCAGTGAAGGACGCGGGGTGAATTGGAGAGTTATGGGCTTTGCGGGGGAAATTCGCAACGCCATCCACAACGGATATGGCGCGCTTTTGTTCCCATCTCTTTCGGATGAGCCAGATTGTTGTCCTCAATTACTCGCATCTCCCCCTGACGCCTTGAGATGCCACCGTAGGCAGGGGATCGCAAAAAACCGAGTATACGATTAGGCCATTGCAGACTTTCAACGTCATGATGGCCTCATATTTCTGATGGCCTCCTTGTCGAGCCAGAGTAAAATGTGGAGTTGCACCAGACGTAGGGCACGGATCCACGATCCTGTGCCTCGGGTCATTGTGGGGGGCTGAAATGCAAGTCCTTACATTCCCGCTGAGCGACGAAGAGACTGAAGTCCTCACCTCAGTCATCCAGACTTGGTGCCTACATAATCGATTCGACCCCGGAAGTGAGTGCGCCCCCGCGGTGACCACCACCGCACTTGACCTCGTGATATCTGGCTTCAGCCACGTAGCAAGCGTAGATTTGAGCGGCTCTAACTGATCTTCGTTAAATCGTGCCGTAGTGAGACCCCCGGCCGCTAAAGCCGGGGGTTTTCTTTTGGAACATGCTTGTGTGTGTGTGTTTGCATCCGGTGTCCAACGCCGAAAGCCCGCTCATTATAGAACTGCATATTTCGTTCTCCTAATATTACTTTGGGCGTAAGCTTTACGCCCGCCTTAAAATGGCCCCAGCCGAGGGATCAAGCCGAGATCCGCAAGGCCGGCTAACAGAAAAAACCCCGCCAAAGGATAGCGGGGTTGGAGTTGGTGTGTGTGACGACAGAAGGGTTGAACTAGAGTGTTCAAGTCCAGGCAAATAACGCACACCCGATCTGCCCGGTTCCACACGCAAACGAACCATTTGCGAAAAGAAAAAACCCCGCCGGAGGGGGCGGGGAGTTTGTTCTGAACCCCGGCAGTCGCGGTTGCGCGGGGCAATTGAGCATTGAGGCTTGGCTGGGAGAAAGATACGCAAAGCCCGACCAAAAACGGAGAGAGCACGCTTTCGTTCCTACCTCTTTTGGACGAGGCCCCGTCGGCGGGCTACTCAGGCAATAGACAAAAATGTCGTCGGCCCGGACCGAAGCGCGGAACCGCCAGCCGGGCGGCATCTCAACGAGATCGCCATTCTCCTTGGCCGGCGCTCGACTGAACGAGTCGGACATCGCACTGGAAGGTGGGCGTCAGATATCGGGTGACAATCCGCCCGAATGTGTCCCGGCTGTATCCTGAAAGGTCCGTCGGCCGGTTGGGCGCGACACTTTCGTCATCGCGAAAGCCGAAGACGAGACAGCCGCCCCCCTGGTGAGCGAGCGCGGCATATGCCGTGTGAGCTTGGCCTGTGCGACCTTGTCACCAAGGTCGATCCAGTCCTTGAGTTCAATATCGAGCGTCTCGCGCAGATAGTCGACCAGGTCCGTTAGATCACTGCACTCATCGGTAGTCTTCGCCATCGCTCCCCATCCGGCTAGTGCCATCGTTCCCTATCTTGCCTGCCTTGGGAATTACCAAGTTGCGGGTGCATAGCCGCACAATCGTTCAAGAGACTCGGCCCGGGCCGAACAGGACCTAGATTACACGAAGTTTGATGCGTCGGCGCTGTTCTTCTAAACGACTGACATGGCGGCGCATTCTGCCACCTCTGCCACAACCGCAGCGTCGACGCTTTTCGGTCATTGAGCATGCGCACGATCGGCGATGACAAGTCCGATTCGTTCTACATCCTCTTTGACGGTTCCAGAGCAGACGTGGCCGAGCGACATCGCGCACGATTGAGTGATGAAGCGCAGGTCGGCTTCTTCATCCCGGGACAACATTGTGATGTCGGCATTGGAAACCGCAGCCGACAGAAGTTGCTTGCAATAGATGGCAAAGTGGCAGGACGCCGAGCCGACGTCGGAATGAACGATCAATAGGTCCACGTCGTGCGCCGGCGTCTTCCCATGAAAGCGTGATCCGAAGCCGGTAGATTTGAACCCTCTCCGTCATCCGCGCCGCGCGGCCTTCTCGCGCTCGCGTTCCGGTGGAGTCTGATAGTTCCAGAAGGCCTCTTGTCCCAGAGCCCCCATGAACTCGGCGATGGTACCATATATTCGAGGGGCTCGGACATCGTCGTGACCTGACCTTGAGCGGGCTTCTGCAACGACAGCGTCGATCGGCCGGGAGCCTGAAGAACAGTCATTGCGTAGGGCTACAACGTCGGCTGCGTCCAGTTCGATCGCAACCGAGAGCACTCTGAGCAGCGGCTGAAAGTTCTTTCTTGCTCCCTGTCTCCCTGCTATCCTGAAAGTGAGGAGACGGCGCCATGAGCGAGAGCCGAAAGCTGGCTGCAATCCTGGCTGCGGACGTGGTTGGGTACAGTCGTCTTGCCGGCGCCGACGAGGAACGCATCCTGGCGAGGCTACGGGCACTGCGCAGCGATCTCATCGATCCGACGATCGCCGTTCACCATGGCAGGGTGGTGAAGCGAACTGGCGATGGTGCGCTCGTCGAGTTCCGCAGCGTGGTGGACGCCGTGCGTTGCGCCATTGAGGTGCAGAACGGCATGGTTGAACGCAATGACGGCGTGCCGCAGGACCGTCGCATCGAGTTCCGGATCGGTATCCATTTGGGCGATGTCGTCGAGGAAAGCGACGGCGATCTGATGGGCGACGGCGTCAATATCGCCTCGCGATTGGAGGGCGTCGCCGCGGCGGGCGCTATCTGCCTATCCGAGGATGCCTATCGCCAAGTCAAGGCGAGGCTCGACCTCTCGGTCAGCGATCTCGGCAACACGCAACTCAAGAACATCGCCGAACCAATCCGGGTCTATTCGCTGCAAGTCGGCAACGCCGGGACCAAGGCAGCCGCGGCCTCGGAAACCGCGACGAGCCAACCTGCGACGGCAACGTCGCCGAAGCTGTCGATCGCCGTCCTGCCCTTCGCCAACATGAGTGGTGACGCTGAACAGGACTACTTCGCCGACGGCATCTCGGAAGACATTATCACGGCGCTATCGAAGTTGAGGCAGCTCTTCGTCATCGCCCGCCATTCGTCGTTTACCTTCAAGGGCAAGAACGTCCATGTGCAGGAGGTGGGCACGAATCTCGGCGTGCGGTATGTTCTTGAGGGCAGTGTCCGCAAATCGGGGAACAGGGCACGCATTACGGCGCAGCTTATCGACGCGACCACCGGCGGGCATCTATGGGCGGAGCGGTTCGATCGCGACCTGACCGACATATTCGCTGTTCAGGACGATGTAACGCAGCAGATCGTCGATGCGCTGGCGGTCAACCTGACAGAGGGCGATCGGAAAAGGCTGGTGCCGGGGCAGACCGGGCATCCCGAGGCGTACGACTGCTTCTTGCGCGGCCGGGAGCTGTGGCATCGCCTGACGAAGCAAACGAACAGCGACGCCCGCGACCTTTTGCAACATGCCGTCGAACTGGACCCGAACTTCGCCTCGGCGCACGCCTTTCTCGCCCTGACCCACGGGCTCGACTATTTGAACCGGTGGAGCGCGTCGCCGGAGCGCTCGATTCAGCAGGCCGAAGAGGCTGCGACGCTTTCGGTGGCACGGGATGACAGCGATCCCGTGGCCCACTGGGCACTGAGTGTGGTCAGTCTTTACTCGCGACAGCACGATAGAGCTCTCAGCGAGGCCGAGCGTGCAATAAGTCTCAATCCGAACTTCGCCGAAGGGCAGGTCAGCCTCGGGGAGGCACTTCTCTATTCAGGCAGATCCGAGGAGGCACTCGCCTGTTTCGATCGGGCCAGGATCTTGAACCCGTACTTTCCGGATGTCGTTCTCCACTTTCAGGCCTGGGCCTGGTTTCAACTGCGAAGGTACGAAGAAGCGGTTGAATTGTTGGTGCAGCGCGTGACTCGCAATCCCGTCACCGACGTCTCGCGCGCGCGCTTCTGGCCGCCTGTTACGGACACCTCGTCCGTTTCGAAGAGGCTCGGGCGACGTGGCAAGAGGTGGTGCGCGTCAATCCCGACTACTCCTTGGAATACCGCCGCAAAGTCTTGCCCTTCAAGAACCCCGCCGATTTCGAGCTCGTCATGGGAGGGCTACGCAAAGCCGGCGTCGTATAATGATGGGTGACAAATGTCCGATCTTGAACCACCATTTCCACAGAAGATGAGCAATAGCCAATGCCGGCTTAACCACCACCTCCAGCGTAATCGCCAGCAAGGTCTGCTTCGAGGAGTCTGCAAAGCCTCTCTCTAAGGCCGGCATGGCGGCGCAAAGCGGAAATCATTTCCGAAAGGCTACTGAGCGATTGCGTAAACCGCGATAGTTGTGACAAACAGCGGGTGATACGGCAATGCGGACCCTGTCGGGCTCACTGGAGCGGACCGGCCCAGTACAAATGTCAAAGCGGACGGTTCCGTATTCGGAATGCGATGCGTGATCAACAGAGGCGCTGCCTTGCAACACGCGATTAGCTCCAACGCCATGCGATCTCCCCCCGTATGCGCCTGAGAACACGCCCCAGTTCGTTTCGACCTCGACCCGCTTGTCGTTCCCGGTTTTTCCGATTGAAACAATCGTACATTCCCGTTTCCTCCGCCACCTCCGGACAAGTAAACCTTCGGCCAATCCGGCACGCCGCTATGCGCGCCACCAAAAGCGGAAGGGACAGAGCAATGGAAGCAAACAAACATCAGGAACATATACTCGTTGTCGGCGGCGGTTCCGGTATGGGTCTGGCCGTGGCCAACAGGCTACTGGAATGGGGAGCAACGGTGACGATTGCCGGTCGATCTTCCGAACGGCTCACGCTGGCTCGCGAACGGCTTGGCGCTGATACGCCACGACTCCACACTGTCGTCGCAGATGTCACGCGTGAGGACGACGTAGAGCGACTGTTCGCATCGACGGGTGATCTCCACCATATTGTCTGGACCGCCGCCGACGTTGGTGGCGTCTACGTGCCTTTGGACGATATGGATATTCCGACGGCGCGCCGGGTGGTCGATTCGAAAGTGATCGCGCCGGTCATGCTCGCTAAGCATGGGGCTCCGCGCCTGATCCCCGGCGGCTCAATTACCCTAACCTCCGGTATCGCTGCCTACCGACCGGCGCCGAAGGGTTCTGTCGTCGCCGCTATCAACGGAGCACTTGAGTCTCTGGTTTACGCCCTCGCCGTCGAACTGGCACCACTGAGGGTCAATGCCGTCTCGCCGGGTTGGGTCGACACCCCTATTTGGGAGTCCGTTGCGGGCGCGGGCAAAACCGCCGCGTTGGAAGCTATGGCAAAGCGGTTGCTTGTCCAACGGATCGGACAGCCGGACGATATCGCACAAGCGATCGAAGCGGTGATTCGCAATACATTCATGACCGGGACCGTTGTCCATGTCGACGGCGGGCAGCGTCTGGTCTAGCGCCCGAAACTTTCCCTGGCGACGGCGAGAAAGGCAGCCGTCGCCGGAGGTCGCGCGCGTCGGGCGCGCCAAATCATTGTGAGGGGCACTGTCGAGCTGGTGCCCGACCACGGAACGGCGACGACAAGATCGCGCGCGGGAACAAGGGCCGATCTCGGAACCATCGCGCATCCCAGCCCGGCCTCGACCAGCCCTTTTATCGAACCAATACTTGCGAACTCCCCGATGATCCTTGGGCTTGCCGGGAGCGTTGCTGCGAAGGCCTCATCGAACATCCTTCGATAGATGCATCCAGTCGGAGTAACGAGGAAAACCTCCCCGGCGAGGCTCTCCGGCCCGATCATCGCGTGCTTTGCCAGACGATGGCCGGCCGGCATGACGATCATCAGCGCATCTTCCGCAACGGCCTCGCCTTGGATGTCTAAGGATGCTTTTGCCTCCCCGAAAAGGAAGCCGATATCCAAGGCGCCGCTTTTCACCCCGCTGCGCAGACCGCCGCTGTCGGCGGTTTTCAGAGCGAGTTCCACCGCCGGGTAACGGCGGTGGAACTCCGCCAGCAGTTGCGGCAACCGGTTGGCACAAAGCGTTTCAAGGCCACCGATAACGAGACTTCCAGCCACCACGCTGCCAGCGTCGGCAATAGCTGAATGCGTTTCCTCGGCCAGCCTGAGCAGCTCCGCCGCGTAAGCGACCAGCCGCTCTCCGGCGGGCGTGAGCATCAGCTTTCTGCGGGACCGGTCGAAAAGCCGAGTACCAAGGTCGGCTTCCAACGCCTGGATTTGCTCGGTTACACTTGATTGAGACAGGTGAACGCGTTCGGCCGCGTGGGTGAAGTTGAGTGTGTCGGCGACAGCGGCGAATGTGGTGAGATGGCGAAGCTGAATGTTTGCCTCCAGTCGAAAAGAGCGAGAGTGTCTCCGATGTAGCATTGCTTATTACAAACTGCCACTTGTCGTAGATTTATCGCTCCGCTCCTCCGATCACTCGAATAGCAGACTGACCGCCTTTCGGAATTAGGGCGGGTTGTGTCGACGACCGGCATGGAGGCGCGAAGCCGACCTTGGTTGGGCTCATCCTCTGCGGTCGCTTCGGGACCGAAAGCAGTCAATGCGTAGTAGCGCTGCCATCAAAAATTTCAAAACGACTTGCCTGAGTCGATTCTCAGGCCGCAATCAAAATATCAACCAAGCGCGTAGCGGCAGCTGCCTTCCAACTCACCCCGGCGACGGGATTGGCGACAGCCGCAACCGCGCGCAGTAGATCGAGGGGATCTATCGAGTCGGATTTCACCGCTCGCAACAGCGATGCGGGCAGTCAACATCCCGATACTCTCCCTGATTTGCGCACCCGAGGCTGCCTAGAGATCCGACGCAACATAGACCTCAAGAAGGAAAAACTGGCGGCGCGCATGCAGACGGCGGTCCTGAGGGCCGCCGTCAATTTTGATCAGGCGAAGCCTTCGAGTACGACCTTGCCGATCGTCGAGCCGCTTTCGAGTTGCTCGTGAGCCTTCTTGAGATTCTCGGCGTTGATCGCGCCGAGGTTGACCGTGGCTGTCGACCGAATACGCCCGGCATCGACCGCGCTGGAAATCTCGTTGAGGATTAGGCCTTGCTGATACATGTCGGGCGTCTCGTAAATGGCGCGGGTGAACATCAGCTCGTGGTGGATGGAAACCGCCTTGCGCTTGAACTTCATGATGTCGAAACCCGACGGATCGTCGATGAGGCAGAAGCGACCCTGCGGCGCTATCAATTCAGCGATGTCATCGACGTGCTGAGCGGTCTGCGTCGTCGAGAAGACGAAAGCAGGAGCGCCGATACCCAGTGCCGCGATCTCGCCTGCGAGGGGCTTGGAGTGATCTATGACGTAGTGCGCGCCCAGCGACGTGACAAAGTCCTTCGTTTCTGGACGCGAGGCAGTCGCGATGACAGTCAGGTCGGTGAACTGCCTGGCAATCTGGACGGCGATCGATCCGACACCGCCCGCACCGCCGATAATAAGGACCGAGGGAGCCGCACCGGGGACAGGCTTCTTCACGTCGAGGCGGTCGAAGAATGCTTCCCAAGCGGTCAGCGAAGTCAGTGGAAGCGCTGCGGCTTCGGCCCATCCGAGCTTCGACGGCTTCTTGCCGACAATTCGCTCGTCGACGAGATGGAATTCGGCGTTCGCACCAGTCCGGGTGATGGAACCCGCATACCAGACTTCGTCGCCAGGCTTGAAGTTGGTGACAGCGTCACCGACCGCGGCGACAACGCCGGCGGCGTCCCAGCCGATGACCTTCCACTCGGCATCCCCTGCAGGTGGCGTGCTACGGCGGACCTTGTAGTCGACCGGATTGACCGAGACGGCTTTTACCTCGACGAGGATGTCGCGGCCCTCAGGCATCGGTTGCGGCAGCTCGATGTCGACGAGCGAATCTTGCGCCAAGATGGGTGACGGCGTCTTGTATCCGATGGCTTTCATTGATGTCTCCATTTCCTGTTTGTCAATGTCACTTGCCGAAGTCGCGAAGGGCCGCCTCGCCAGCCTCCTGGTCCTGGGCCCAGCTTCCGCCCGAAATCCCGAGGCCGCCGATAATCGCGCCGTCTTCCATGATCGGGAAACCGCCCGCAGCCGCCATGACACGGGGGACGTGCCTGAGGTTCGACGCGCCTCGATCTTCCAGGAGATCGACCCACTGCGCGGTTGAAAGTCCGAACGAGGCCGCGGTGTAAGCCTTGTCGATGGCGATGTTGACCGCGAGGTACGAGCTCCGATCACTTCGTTCGAAGGCCTTGAGATTGCCTGCCGCGTCCACGATCGCGACGACCGGCTCGAACCCGACGCGCTCGGAGGCGGCGATGGTAGCGGCAACGAGACGGGCCGCGGCTTCGCGGGTGATGGAGCGGGAGATGAAGCTATTTTGAGACATGCGTGTTCCTGTTGCATTGGTGCGAAGCTAACGGTTTTCGCCAGCGGTCGCCGACTGATGTGTTCGTCAGTGATCCCAATGTAGCGATACATTCACACATGCGGGATACGCACAACGTTTGCCAATAGTATCCGTTTTGATACTGTGAAAGCCGCGGCAAGCGCTTGGAATTAGCTCGTTTAGATAATGATATCAGCTAGTTGCATCGGCGGCGCAGGTCGCCGGACACGCGACTGCCTGGCCTAGTGTGTCTGGACGGGCCGGCTTTCGGCCTTGTCGGCGCAGTACGTGCCCTGTAAATGCTGAACAATCGAGTACATGCCAGAGTGCATGTAGGTGCACAAAGGATACTAGCGTGGCCAAGGTCCGACATTCGCGTTTCGACTGCAATCCCGGCTGTTCCGTGGAGGCGGCCATTAGCCTGATCGACGGTAAATGGAAGTGCGTTGTGCTCTTCCATCTCTTGGGTGGAACGATGCGGTTCAACGAAATCCGACGCCATGTCGGCGGCGTAACGCAACGAACCCTGACAAACCAACTCCGCGAGCTTGAGGACGATGGCCTTGTCGAGCGAAAGGTCTATGCGCAGGTGCCTCCGAAGGTGGAGTACACGATCTCGCCACTGGGCCGCAGCCTGGAGCCCATCCTTGTCTCCCTGAAGGCATGGGGAGATGAAAACATCGGTCGGTTCGGAAAGCCCGTGGCGGCGAACGCCGCTTGACCGCCGCGCCCCCAGGTTCTCCAGGATCGCCGCCGCTTCCATGGCGGCGAGGATCGAGGCGCGACAGCGATTGTTTTCTGGGACGTCAAGCGACTGGCATTGCGCTCAAGCGCGGCCACCCGCTCCTGCGCATCTGGGCGGTAACGAACGATGAGGGTTCGAACCAGATCCACCTTGCTCGGAAAATGGTGGTGTATGCTTGCCTTGAGAAGGCCGACGACTTCAGCGCCATGGTCAATAAACTGCTCATAGGACGCACTAACTTCCAGTAGGAAGGTCAATCGTGTTTATGGTTTTCCGGTATGATTGGCAGCGATCGCACGATGCCGTTTGACGACTTCACCCATAATGAACTTCATCAGGCTCTCGATGAAAGTCGGATCGAGTCCGGCGCTCCTTGACAACTCCTTGAGCCGAACATGCTGGCGCTCTTCTCTCTCCTTATCCACGGCAGGTAGACTGAACTGTGCTTTGAGCACGCCGATCTCGTTTGTGCTACGAAAGCGCTCCGCCAATATATGAACCAGAGCCGCGTCGATATTGTCGATTGTCTGCCTGTGCGCCAAGAGCTGCGCTTCTGCGTTTGCATTTTGCATCACATTACCTTTCGCTACTTAATGCCGTCCTTTATCCGAGATCGCCTCACGCGTTGTGGTTGAATTCGGATCATTTCAGACGTTCATATCCGTCAATTCTTGGGATGATGCCCCCGTCGCTATTTGCCTAGGCCGCCGCTATTCGACGCTCAACTTGCAATTCCACTCGTCATCTTGGAGTTTCCACACAGCCTCGGCCGATAGCGGTCATCACCGCTCACCAGAGCGCCCGCCAACAAGCTGCATCCGGCGCTCTGGTCGTCTCTTGGTCAACCGTCGGTCGAGAGGGTGACCGCCCTCCATGCCTCGATCTCATCTTGCATGCGCTCAAGCCTTGCCGATACGAATTTGAGAGCATCGCTTCCAAGCAGGAGTTGCGGCGGCGGATTGTCGGAGGCGATCAGCGTCAACACGGCGGTCGCCAGCTTGTCGGGATCGCCGAGCTGGTGACCGCTCTTTTCCTGACGCGCCTCGCGGATGGGATCGAACAGGGGGTCGTAATCGGCGATCGACCTGTCGGTGCGAACCATCGAACGTCCTGCCCAATCCGTCCGGAACGACCCGGGACATAGGGTCGTCACATGCACTCCGAACGGAGCCATCTCGGACCGCATGACCTCCGATATGCCCTGCAGAGCGAACTTGCTGCCGCAGTAATAGGCGATGCCCGGCATAGTGATCATTCCGCCCATCGAGGTTACGTTGACGATGAAGCCGCGACGCCTTGATCGGAAACGGGGTAAGAACGCCTTGGCGACCGCGACGGCACCGAAGACGTTGACGTCGAACTGACGTCGCATCTCTTCAAGCGAAGATTCCTCGAGCACGCCCTCGTGACCATATCCAGCGTTGTTGATGAGAACGTCTACCGGGCCGTATTCGTTTTCGACGTGCTCGACGACGTTCGGAATTCGATCAAATTCGGTTACATCGCAAAGCACTGTATGGGCAGCCGGGAGGAGTTCCTCGAGCTTCGCTCTCGAAGCTTCAGAGCGGACAGTGCCAATGACGGTATGCCCATCGGCTATTGCCGCCGTCGCGATTGCCAGACCGAAGCCGGAATTCGCGCCGGTTATGAAGAAGGTTTTCTTAGACATTTTTGCTTTCCACATTGTTGCCCGAGGACTTGACTGATATTCTTTGTGCAGCCGTTATTCGATCTCATTTTGTCTAAAGATTTTGCCAATTCCTATGACAGTGCAGCTAAACCAAGAAAAGCGGCGGGAGCTGGTTGAGCTAGCCGGAGCTCTCGCACCGCGCCAAGGCTACAACGCGACCGGACTTCGTGACGTCCGGCTCCTCAGAACCGAGGCGGTGCTGAACAACGTGCCCGTGCTTTACAAGGCCGGAGCGGTCTTTGTGCTGCAAGGCCGCAAGCAGGGCGTGCTTGAAGGTGAAGTCTACGTATACGATGATGATCACTATCTGGCAGTGGCGGTGCCTGTTCCGTTCCGCATGGAATCGGTGGCAAGTCCGGAGAAGCCGCTTCTGGCGGTCTATGTCGAGTTCGATATGACGCTTGTTGCCGAGATCGTTGCTGCGCTCGAAGGGCAGCACCTGGAGAAGGCGACCAAGCCAAAGAGCCTCATATCCAGCCGTATGGAGCCAGAGATCGAAGACGCGGTCATGCGCCTATTGAAAGCGCTTGCCAGCCCCGTCGAGACGGCGGTCCTGGGGAACAGCATCCTGCGGGAATTGTACTACCGAATTCTGGTTGGTCCGCAGGGTTCGGCAATGGTCGCCGCGCTGCGGCAGAAAGGCATGGCCGGACGTATCGCGCAAAGTCTCGCCCGCCTGAGTGAAAGCTTCTGCTCCGAGATTTCGGTCGCAGCTTTAGCCAGCGACGCAGGCATGAGCATTCCTTCCTATCACGCGCACTTCAAGGCGCTGACTGGAAGCAGCCCGATGCAATATGTGAAAGCGATGCGCCTTCATCAGGCAAGGCAGATCATGGCCCGAGAAAGCAGAACCATAGCGGAAGTCGCACTTTCGGTTGGCTATGTCAGTCCCGCCCAGTTCAGCCGTGACTTCAAACGCCACTTCGGCCGTACGGCGGCGGAAGAGGCGAGATGGGTCCGCCAGCATCTTGGGGAGTTCATCTCGGACCAGTGACGTAACCGCTGGCGCATTCGATCTCGCCCTTCAGGCGGGAGCCGTCATCCGCGCATTGAACGAAAGAAACGAGGTTTCCCATCCGCGCCGGTCTGATTCGGGAGCGAGCTTGACGCTGATTCGCCACGACTTCAAACCGTCGTCGCGGACGTCACGAATGTCCGCTTTGGAGCGGACACTGTGAGTCTTTCAACCGCCAAATGGGGCTCAAAACAGCCGTTCCACGATACGCACTCCTACGGCCGTAAAGGGGCCAAAAGACCCCCACGAGCCCGGCCAGATCTTCTTCGATCTCCTGAAAGCGCGGGGCGAGAGACTGATAGAGGCGCGCCTACCGTAAGTTCTGTCCACTTCGATTGCTTAACAGTGAGACGATGATCCCGGACCTTCCGCTGATGTGTACCGGAATGTCAAACGTGCCGATGGCACGGAATCAGACACTCCGGCATCGACCACTGCTAGAGCTTGCGGGTGCCAAGCCACTTCACTTTTTCCGGGTCGCGATGATCAAAGAAGCTGCTGGCCTTTTGGTCGAGTGAGCCGATCGCCGCGACATCTTCCTGGTCGAGTTCGAAGTCGAAGATCGCGAAGTTCTCGGCCATACGCTCCTTGCGCACGGACTTCGGGATGGCGACGATGTTGCGTTGGAGCAGCCACCGGAGCACGACTTGTGCGATGCTCTTGCCGTGCTTCTCGCCGATCGACTGCAAAAGCTCGTTCGTGAACAGCCCGTTCTTCCCCTCCGCGAATGGACACCAGGCCTCAGGCTGCACGCCGTATTCCTGGAGAATTTGCTGAGCGTCGTCCTGATGGTGGAACGGGTGTATTTCGATCTGATTGACCGCGGGGACGATCTTGTTGTGGAGGACGAAGTCCACCAGACGGTCGGGATAGAAGTTGCTGACCCCGATCGCGCGGATGCGGCCTGCCTCGTAAAGCTCCTCCATCGCGCGCCAGGCGCCGTATACGTCGCCGTAGGGCTGGTGGATGAGCCAGAGGTCGAGATAGTCGAGCTGCAGCTTGTTCAGCGAACGTTCGAAAGCGGCTTTGGCACCCTCGTACGTCGCGTCCTCGATCCATAGCTTGGTCGTGACGAACAGTTCCTTTCGATCGATTCCGTGCTTTCGGATGGCGGTGCCGACCGCTTCCTCATTGCCGTACGAGGTCGCGGTATCGAGCAGACGATATCCAACGTCGATGGCATCTCGGACGCTGCGCTCGCACTCGGCGGGATCAGGAACCTGGAATACGCCGAATCCGAGGATCGGCATCTGGACCCCGTTGTTCAGGGTGACGGTGGGGACGGTAGTGGTCATCTTCATTTCCTTTGCCTGGATGGGATTGCTACTCGCTGGCTTTACTTTCCGACGCGTGCCTGAAGGTGCGCGGGGTATCTGTCTCCGACAATGTCGATCTTCGCGAGGG
>Ga0102591_1001425_pt1 | contig 32806 bp, 17 predicted proteins | sample AraplaCol_mCL_r2_2_FD_76860 | JGI IMG/M metagenome (GOLD analysis project Ga0102591, IMG submission 76860) | Arabidopsis root microbial communities from North Carolina, USA - plate scrape MF_Col_mCL_r2 (SPADES assembly) (version 2) | ecosystem: Host-associated > Plants > Roots > Endosphere...
CGCCGTGTTCGCCGCCCCGGCCATGGCCCTCGCCCAGACCGCGCCCGCCGCTCCGGCCGGCCAGACCGTCGAGCCCGACGCGGTCGAGGAAGTCGTCGTCACCGGCATCCGCGCCTCGCTGCGCAGCGCCATGGACACCAAGCGCACCTCGCTGCAGGTGGTCGACTCGATCTCGGCCGAGGACATCGGCCAGTTCCCCGACAAGAACCTCTCCGAAGCCCTGCAACGGGTGACCGGCGTGCAGATCAGCCGCCAGGACGGCGAAGGCCGCGGCGTCAGCATCCGCGGCGCCGATCCCAGCCTCAACCGCGTCGAGATCAACGGCTCGTCGGCCCTGTCGCTCACCGTCGGCGGCAGCGACCGCGCCGTGGACTTCCGCGACATCCCCGTCGAGTTCGTCTCGCGCCTGGACGTGGTCAAGTCGCCGACCGCCGACATGGCCGAGGGCGGCATCGGCGGCACCGTGCGGGTGATCACCCGCCGGCCGTTCGACAGCAAGACCCCCTACGTCGCCGGCTCGGTCCAGGGCGTCTATTCGAACCTGGCCAAGGAATACGACCCCAAGGTCGCCCTGATCGGCAGCCGCACCTTCTTCGACGACAAGCTGGGCGTCCTGCTGTCGGGCACCTGGGAAAACCGCCACCTCAACAGCAACAACGCCCGCACCACCGGCTGGGTGCGGCGGGCGGCCACGGCCACCGGCGCGGGCGCGACGCCCGGGCGCAGCACCGACGTCGACGGCGACGGCGACCTGGACTGGATCCCCGAGATCCCGCGCCTGATCATCGACCGCCGCGAGACCGAGCGCAAAGCCCTGAGCAGCGTCGTCGAGTGGCGTCCGACCGACAACTTCAAGGCCTATTTCGACGCCACCTACGCCACCGCCACCGAGCAGGTGAACAGCTCGTTCCTGCAATTGGGCGCGGCCGGCGGCCTGATCGACTACAGCAAGTCCACCGTGGGCGCCGACAACACGGTCAACCATCTGGAACTGACCAGCAGCGCGGCCTTCCCGATGGACCTGGCCTACCGCAACATCCTGGGCGACCTGAAGCGCACCCAATACACCACGGCCGTCGGCGGCGAGTGGAAGTTCGACCACTGGACCTTCGACGCCCGCCTCGACTACTCCAACGCCGAGGTCCAGAACAACGAGATCAACTCCACGGCCACCGTGTTCGGCGTGCCGCGGGCGATCATCGACTACACCGGCGGCCAGGGCGCCCCGAACTTCTCGTTCCCGGGCCTGGACGTCACCTCCGGCCAGGGCGTCAACCGCCTCGACGCGGTGTTCAACCCGCGCAACAACACCTCCGAAGAGACCGCCCAGCAGGTCAACGTCACCTATCGGCCCAACATCTCGTGGCTGACCTCGATCAAGGCCGGCGTCCAGGGGCGTCAGTTCCAGACCGACCAGATCCTCTACCAGCGCACCACGCGCCTGAGCTGCCGCCCTGCGGACTTCGCGGCGACCCGGCAGCCGACCATGGTGGTGGCGGTGTCCGCGCCGTGCGCGACGCTCGAGAACATCGTCAACATCAACTCGGGCGTGAACGGCATCCCGTTCTTCCAGACCGGCGACCTGGGCTATTCGGGCGGCATCCGCCAGTGGAACGACAACACCATGGGCACCTACGCCGCCACCCTGGCGACGGCGGGCTTCGGCAACAACATCTATGGCGTCAATCCCAACATCAACACCGCCGAGACCTATGGCGGCCCCGGCAGCTTCCAGAACTTCCTCGACACCTGGTCGGTGGAGGAAAAGACCAAGAGCGCCTACGTCCAGGCCAATTTCGACTTCCATGAACTGCCGGTGCCGATCAGCGGCACGCTGGGCGTGCGGGTGGTCGACACCAAGACCCAGTCGACCGGCTACAACCGCGTGCAAAGCAACGGCCCCGACGGGCTGGAGGTCAACTACGTGCCCGGCGAGGCCGACGGCGGCTACACCAAGACCCTGCCGTCGCTGAACCTGCGGTTCGAGTTCATCCCCGGCAAGCTGATCGGCCGCGCCGCCGCCAGCAAGGTGATGGCCCGCGCCGCGCCGGCCCAGCTGGCCCTGCGCCGCTCGCTCGACCGCAACAGCCTGACCGGCTCGCGCGGCAATCCCGACCTGCAGCCCTTCGAGGCCACCGCCTACGATGCAGGGCTGGAGTGGTACTTCGCCCGCGACAGCTTCATTTCGGCGACCTATTTCCGCAAGGAGATCTCGTCCTTCATCATCAACCAGGTGGTCGAGGAGATCGACGGCGACGACAAGTTCGCGGTCACCACCCCGGTCAACGGCACGGACGCGGTCACGATCAACGGCCTGGAAGTGGGCGGCCAGTACGCCTTCGACTTCCTGCCCGCGCCGTTCGACGGCTTCGGGGTCCTGGCCAACTTCACCTACCAGAAGGACAAGGGCTTCAAGGGGGTCAACCTGCTGACCAACGAGATCCTGCCGTTCCCGGGCCTGTCGCGTAAGAGCTACAACGTCTCGCTCTACTACGAGAACGACAAGTTCAGCGCCCGCGCCTCGTACAACTGGCGCGACGACTGGCTGATCACGGCCGCCGGCCGCGGCAACCTGCCGGAGTTCAACAAGGCCTTCGGCACGCTGGACGCCTCGGCCAGCTACAACGTCAACGACAAGATCACCGTCTTCGTCGAGGGCGTGAACCTGACCGACGAGGTGCGCATCGAATACAACAGCGCCGCCCGCCGGATCGGCAACGAGACCTTCGGCTCGCGCTACTTCTTCGGCGTGCGCGCGAAGTTCTAAGAGCTCAGGCTTCAGGTGACAGGGGGCGCTCTTTCCGGGAGGGAGGAGCGCCCTTTTTCGTTTGGCTCTCGCCCTTCATCCCGGGCGGAGGGACACTCAGAAGCGAGGCCGGGGCGACGTGGCCTTCCACATCGGACAAGAAGATCGCCTGTTCACAATCGCTTCCCTCGCCCTTGTGGCGAGGGCCCATGCCGGCGACCGCTCAGACCTAGGCCGTTCTGTGAAGGTCTGAGCAGGTTGAACCATGGATCCTGGGCACAAGGCCCAGGCAGGCGATCGTTGGCATGGGCCGAAGCGGTGAGAAAAGCGCCGGATCTGGAATGCCGCCCCTCAGGGCGCGACCTCGACCGCGTCGCTGCCCTTCAGCTGCAGCCAGTCGGTGAACGGCAGGTGGTAATAGAGGTCGAAGACCTCGGCCTGCAGCTTGAAGGGCAGGCTGCTCTCGCTGTTCCACAGCATGACGACGCCGGTCTTGGTGGCCGGGTCGAACATCATGGTCGAGCGGTAGCCGTCGACGGCGCCGCTGTGGCCGGCCAGGCGGTGGCCCTGGTAGCCGAAGCTGCGCATGCCCAGGCCATAGGCCGGCTTGTCGAGCGAGCGGCCGAGCGGCGAATTGCCGTAGGGCCGGTTGGTCAGCACGCGCGGACGCTGGATCTCCTCCAGCACCTTGGCCGGCAGCACGGCGGGCGCCAGGCCCATCTGGGCCTGCATCCAGCGCGCCAGGTCGACGATGTTGGAGTTCACCCCGGCGGCGGCCGGCACCCGGTAATAGGCCTCGGCCAGGATCGACTCGCGGCCATAGCGGGTGGGCCGCGCCCAGTGCCGCTCGCCGCGGATTTCCTCCATGCCGATGGTCGTGCTGCCCATGCCCAGCGGCAGGAACAGCTTCTGGCGCGCCTCCTCGGCGTAGGGCCGGTGCGTGGAGGCCTCGATCACCTCGCGGATCGTGTCGTAGGCCAGGTTCTGGTAGGTGTGGCAGGTGGCCGGCGGGCACTGCGGCGGCACCGTTCCCAGGGCCTGCCGGATCGTCTTCGGATCGCGGCCGCCTTCCAGCCAACCGTCATAGGCGTTGCGCGGCAGGCCGGTGCGCTGTGACAAGAGCTGCTCGACCGTCAGGGTCTGCTCGGCCCCGCCCGGCAGGCGCAGGCTGACGCCGAACCTGGCCAGAGGGTCCTGCAGCGAGAACGCTCCCTCCCCGGCCAGACGCGCACTGAGGGTCGACGACACGGTCTTGGACAGCGAGGCCCAGCGGAACACGGTGTCGGCGTTCACCGCCTCGCCGTCGTTCGACGTGGTCTGGCCATAGCCCTTCACGAACGACAGCCGGCCGTCCTCGACCACGGCGACGGCGAGGCCCGTCATGCTGCGGTCGGCCATCATCGCGGGGATGCGGGCGTCCAGCGCGCGGTAGTCGATCTTGCCGCGCCAGTCCTTGGCCTCCAGCGGCAGGACGACGGGGGTCGCGGCCGCGGCGACCTGGCGCTCGGCCTTGGTTCCGGCGGCCTCGGGGGCGCGCGTGCAGCGCGAGACGGTCAGGCCGACGCCGCCGCCGATCACCGCCACCACGGCGGCAAGGCCAAGCCAGACCCGCCAGGCGCGACGCTCGGCGGGATCGGGCACGATGTTGTGGATCTTACGCAGGCGCTGGTCCGCCGATACTGACTTGAGAACGAAGTCGGCCCGCTTCGACGAGGAAGCGGGCCGATCTAAGGCGATCAGCCGGCCAGAACGGCCTTGATGGCGGCCAGGCCGTCGTCGGCCTTGGTCGCGTCAGGCGCGCCGCCCTGGGCGAAGTCGGGCTTGCCGCCCGCGCCCTGGCCGCCCATGGCGATCACGGCGGCCTTGGCCAGTTCGGCGGCGCTGAACTTGGCGGTCAGGTCGGCGGTCACGGCCACGGTGACGGCGGCCTTGCCGTCGGTCGTGCCCACCAGGGCCACGACGCCGCTGGTCAGCTGCTTCTTGAACTCCTCGGCGACGCCACGCAGTTCCTTGCCGCCGACGCCGTCGAGGACGCGGGCGATCAGGGCGGTGCCGTTCACGTCTTCCGGACCGGAGGCCGCGCCGCCGCCGCCCAGGGCCAACTGCTTCTTGGCCTCGGCCAGTTCCTTTTCCAGCTTCTTGCGCTCGGCCACCAGGGCGTCGACGCGGGCCAGGACCTCGGCGACCGGGGTCTTGAACTGGTCGGCCAGGGCCTTGGCGACGCCGGCCTGGTCGAGCAGGAAGCGGCGCGCCGCCTCGCCGGTCAGGGCCTCGATGCGGCGCACGCCGGCGGCCACGCCTTGTTCCGAGACGATCTTGAACAGGGCGATGTCGCCGGTGCGGGCCACGTGGGTGCCGCCGCACAGCTCGACCGAATAGGCCTTGCCAGCTTCGGTCAGCGAGTCACCGAGGGTCAGCACGCGCACGCTGTCGCCGTACTTCTCGCCGAACAGCGCCACGGCGCCGGCCTCGATGGCCTCCTGCGGGGCCATTTCCTTGGTCTGGGCGGCCACGTTCTGACGGATGACCGCGTTGACCTCGGCCTCGATGCGCTCGATCTCGTCGGGGCTCAGCGGGCCGCCGTGGCTGAAGTCGAAGCGCATGCGCTCGCCGTCGACCATCTGGCCCTTCTGGGCGACGTGCGGGCCGAGCACATGGTGCAGGGCCGCGTGCACCAGGTGGGCGGCGGAGTGGTTGGAACGGGTGGTGTGGCGGCGCTCGGCGTCGACGCTGGCCACGACCTGGTCGCCGACCTTCAGCGGACCGGCCAGTTCGACGCGGTGCACGTGCAGCTCGCCGGCCTGCTTCTGGGTGTCGAGCACGCGGCTTTCCGCGCCATTGGCCTCGATCACGCCGGTGTCGCCGGCCTGGCCGCCGCTTTCGGCATAGAAGCTGGTGCGGTCGAGCAGCACGTCGACGGTCTGGCCGGCCTCGGCGGACTCGACCTCGGCCCCGTCGGCGACGATGGCCTTCACGACGCCCGTGGTCTCGGTGGTCTCATAGCCGACGAAGTCGGTGGCGCCGGCCTTTTCCTTGATCGAGAACCAGGCGGCGGCCGCGCCCTGCTGGCCCGAACCGGCCCAGTTGGCGCGGGCCATCTGGCGCTGGCGGTCCATGGCCACGTCGAAGCCGTCGGTGTCGACCGTGATGCCCTTGGCGCGCACGGCGTCCTGGGTCAGGTCGAGCGGGAAGCCGTAGGTGTCGTAGAGCTTGAAGGCGGTCTCGCCGTCCAGCACGCCGCCGCTTTCGAGCCCGGCGGTAGCTTCGTCAAGAAGCCCCATGCCGCGGCCCAGGGTGACGCGGAAGCGCTCTTCTTCCTGGCGCAGGGTCTCGACGATGGAGGCCTCGGCGCGGCGCAGTTCCGGGTAGGCCTGGCCCATCTCGGCCACCAGGGTCGGCGCCAGGCGGTGCATCAGGGGCTCTTGCGCGCCCAGCAGATAGGCGTGGCGCATGGCCCGGCGCATGATCCGGCGCAGCACGTAGCCGCGGCCTTCGTTCGACGGGGTGACGCCGTCGGCCAGCAGGAACGACGACGAGCGCAGGTGGTCGGCGATCACGCGGTGCGACGGGGCCTGATCGCCCTCGGCCTTGACGCCGGTCAGCTCGACCGAGGCGGCGATCAGGGCCTTGAACAGATCGATGTCGTAGTTGTCGTGCTGGCCTTGCAGGACGGCGGCGATGCGCTCCAGGCCCATGCCGGTGTCGATCGAGGGCTTGGGCAGCGACAGGCGCTCGCCGCCGGCCAGCTGCTCGAACTGCATGAACACCAGGTTCCAGATCTCGATGAAACGGTCGCCGTCTTCATCGGGGCTGCCCGGAGGGCCGCCGAAGATCCCTTCGCCGTGGTCGTAGAAGATCTCCGAGCACGGACCGCAGGGGCCGGTGTCGCCCATGGACCAGAAGTTGTCGCTGGTCGGGATGCGGATGATCTTGTCGTCGGACAGGCCGGCGATCTTCTTCCACAGGTCCGCCGCCTCGTCGTCGGTGTGGTAGACCGTGACCAGCAGCTTGTCCTTGGGCAGGGCGAAATCGCCGGTCAGCAGGGTCCAGGCGTGGGTGATCGCCTGTTCCTTGAAGTAGTCGCCGAACGAGAAGTTGCCCAGCATCTCGAAGAAGGTGTGGTGACGGGCGGTGTAGCCGACGTTGTCGAGGTCGTTGTGCTTGCCGCCGGCGCGGACGCACTTCTGCGAGCTGGCCGCGCGCGGATGCGCGGGCGTCTCGGCGCCGGTGAAGACGTTCTTGAACGGCACCATGCCGGCGTTGACGAACAGCAGGGTCGGATCGTTCTGCGGCACCAGCGGCGCCGACGGCGTGACGGCGTGGTCGGCCTTGCCGAAGTAGTCGAGGAAGGTGCTGCGGATCTCGTTGAGGCTAGGCATCGTCGTCTCGGGAATCTCGAAAGGTCCGGTGGCTGCCGGAAGTCGGCGCTGCATAGCGCGGTTTCAAGATTTGTGGAAATCGAACCTGGGATGTGACCGGTTTCGGGCGGCGCGCCGCTGGCCGGGCTCGCCGTGGTCGCGCTATGGGACTCCGGGGCGACGCGGGGGACGCGGGATGGTCGATCGAAATCTTGGCGTGACGCGGCCCCCGCGCCCCGCCCGCACCGCCGGCGAGGTGCGGGTCGAGGGCCGCAAGCCTCCGCCCTGGCCGCTGCGGCTTATGCTGGCGGTCGCCATCGTCTCGCCGCTGTTCAGTCTGTGGTGGGAAGCCGAGCAAAAGGCCCAGGCCAAGATCGAGCAGGCCGGCGAGTGGAGCCCGGACGGCGAGCCCTGCCCGGCCAGCACCGCCGCGGACTTCGCGGCGGCCTCGCGGCGCGCGCCGATGACGACGGCCTTCGACGCGGTGCGGCTGTCGCGCCGGGCCGGCCACGTGCAGTGCGCCCGCCACGCCTATCGCCTCGACGGCGGCAAGCAGGAGGCCCAGGTCTGCGACTTCACCAGCCCCGGCGCCCTGGCGGTCGAGACCCCCAGGGCCGTGGTCTATTACACCGCCCCGGGTTCGGCCCGGGTGGCGGTGATCGACGGCCGGCCGCGCTGCGTGCGGACCGCGCGCTTCCGGATGGGACACTGACGGCCGGGGCGGGAAGCGACATTGGCCTGCCCCCTCCTCCACCGTTCCTCCCCGCGAAGGCGAGGATCCAAGCTGGTTTTCAGGATGAGGCGCGGCGGTGGATCGCCCGCGGCCTCGGCTTGCCCCTCCAAGGGGATCTTCGGTGATAGAGCAGCCGAGCTTCTTGATAGGCGTCCAACCTGGCGCCAGAGCTCGGCGGGTCGCCTCTCTTTCCTCTATTGGCGTAGGCGTCGCGCGCCGCCTACTGTCGCCTGGCGGGAGGACCAGGATGGACGCTGCGGGTATCGGGGAACGACCGGGGGCCGTGCGGGTCGATGGACGCGCCAGACGCGGCGGCTGGATCTTCTGGGCGGCGATCGCCGTCGCCCTCGCCGCGCCGCTGATCGCCTTCGTCGCCTGGAAACAGCGCGAGGCCGCCGGCGCCGCCGAGGCCTATTGGAGCCTGGCCGGAACGCCCTGCCCGGCCCTGGATCAGGCGGCCTTCGAGGCCCGGCAGCGCAAGGCGATGACCTTCGCCTTCGACGGCGTCAGCCTGGCGCGGGGCGCCGGCCACATGGAATGCACCCACCGCGTCTACGACCGGGCCGGCGGACGCCGCGAGGCGCCGGTCTGCGACTTCAGCGGTCCGATCGCCCTGGCCGTGAGCGTCGGCGGGCGGCAGGCCTTCTACGCTCCGCCGGGCTCGGCGCGGGTGGCGGTGATCGACGGCGCGCCGGTATGCGTGCAGCGGCCGTGGACGAAGATCAGGAGCTGAGGGGCTGGGGCTTCCACTCATCTGACGGAATTCGGCCAACGCTCTGGAAGCTGAGAACGGCCCCCCTCCGGCCCTCCGGGCCACCTCCCCCAGAGGGGGAGGATCTGATCAGACGCCCCGCCAAGAAGATGCTCCCCCTCTGGGGGAGCTGTCGCGGAGCGACTGAGGGGGATGAGGCCGGCGCTCTGCGGCGGTCGCCCCCTCTGTGATCGATGGCGCGCCGGTATGCGTGCAGCGGCCGTGGACGAAGATCGGGAACTGAGAGACTGGGGCTTCCACTCATCTGACGGAATTCGGCCAACGCTCTGGAAGCTGAAAACGGCCCCCCTCCGGCGCTTCGCGCCACCTCCCCCAGAGGGGGAGGATCTGATCAGACGCCTCGCCAAGAAGATGCTCCCCCTCTGGGGGAGCTGTCGCCGAGCGACTGAGGGGGATGAGGCCGGCGCCTTGCGGCGGTCGCCCCCTCCGTCACGGCGCGTTCCCCGCTTTGCGGGGGAGGACAAACGAAATCGGACGCCTGGCATGGGGTCCAGGCGTCCGGGGATCGCGGCCGTCGTGGCGGTGTAAATCCGCCGCGGGCGTATGGCGGGGTCGCCCTCGGCGGGCGGCGGCCGCGAAACTCGGAGCAGGCGCGCCCCGAGCTGTCTCTTATTCTTCCTCGCCGTCCTCGGGACCGCCGACCAGCAGCTCTTCCTCGATCTTCTGCGAGGCCTTGCGCACGGCCATCTCGATCTCGTTGGCCAGGTCCTTGTTGTTCTTGAGGAACTCGCGGACGTTGTCGCGGCCCTGGCCGATGCGCTGGCTGTTGTAGGAGAACCAGGAGCCGGCCTTGTCGATGATGCCGCCCTTGACGCCCAGGTCGATGATCTCGCCGAGCTTGGAGATGCCCTCGCCGTACATGATGTCGAACTCGACCTCGCGGAACGGCGGGGCCACCTTGTTCTTCACCACCTTGACGCGGACGTTGTTGCCGATGATCTCGTCGCGGTTCTTGACCGAGCCGGTGCGGCGGATGTCCAGGCGCACCGAGGCGTAGAACTTCAGCGCGTTGCCGCCCGTGGTCGTTTCCGGGCTGCCGTACATCACCCCGATCTTGTGACGGATCTGGTTGATGAAGATGACGATGGTGTTGGCCTTGTTGATCGAGCCGGTCAGCTTGCGCAGCGCCTGGCTCATCAGACGGGCCTGGAGGCCGGGCAGGCTGTCGCCCATCTCGCCTTCGATTTCGGCCTTCGGGGTCAGGGCGGCCACGGAGTCGACCACGACGATGTCGACCGCGCCCGAACGCACCAGGGTGTCGGTGATCTCCAGGGCCTGCTCGCCGTTGTCCGGCTGCGAGACCAGCAGATTGTCGAGATTGACGCCCAGCTTGAAGGCGTAACCCGGATCCAGCGCGTGCTCGGCGTCGACGAAGGCGGCGGTGCCGCCGGCCTTCTGGACCTCGGCGACGACGTGCAGGGCCAGGGTCGTCTTGCCCGAGCTTTCGGGGCCGTAGATCTCGATCACCCGGCCCTTGGGCAGGCCGCCGATGCCCAGAGCGATGTCCAGGCCGAGCGATCCGGTGGAGACCGACTCCATCTCGACCTTGCCCTTTTCGCCCAGCTTCATCACCGAGCCCTTGCCGAAGGCCCGATCGATCTGCGCCAGGGCCGCTTCTAGCGCCCGCGCCTTGTCGCCTTCTTCCTTGCCCACGAGTTTCAAAGCCGCCTGACTGGTCATTGGATGATCCGCCTTATTCCATGATTCCGACCGTCCGGCCGGAAGTTCGAGCGCCTCGGCGCCCACCGCCTGTGGAATGATTAATGCGTACACATTTTGTTCTATGTTCGCAAGATGTTCTTTTCCGTTCCGGCGCGCCCGCCGGACCTGCCTGCGACGGGCGGTCGCAGCCCCATCGGCGACCTGCCCCCGTGCACGGGTCTTTAAGCTAAGGCGCGCAAGCTGCCCCACCTCTGGGGAGCTCTGCCTTGTCGATCGATCCGCGCCGCCTGCTGGGACTGGCCTTCGCCAGCGCCGACCTATTGCTGGAACTCGAGGGCGACCGTGTCAGCCTCGCCCTGGGCGCGGCGCAAAAGATCATGGGCAAGCCTGAAACCTCCTTGATCGGCCGCGTCTGGCGCGACCTGTTCACCGCCGCGGACCGCCCGCTGATGGACGCCGCGCTCTATGCTCTCGACGAGGGCCAGCGCCGGGGTCCGGTCACCGTCCGCGTCGCCGGGGAGCCGGAGCGCTTCGTTGGAGTCACTCTGCGCGCCCTCCCCGACAATTTCGGTCGCACCTCCATCGCGGTCACCGCCGCCCGCGCCCCCGCCGGGGGACTGGACGCCGCCGGCCTGCGCCCGCGCGAGAACTTCGAGGAGATCGCCAAGGGCCTGTTTGAAGCGGCGCGGGTCACCGGGCTCGAGCTGGAACTGGCCATGGTCGAGTTCGCCGGCCTGTCGGCCCTGCGCGAGGGCCTGAACGCGCCCGACGCCCTGGCGCTCGACATGAAGATCGCCGGCGCGGTGCGGGCCGAGTCCCACGCCGGGGCCATGGCCACCCAGGTCTCGCCCGAGCGCTACGCCCTGCTGCGCGCCAAGGACGACCGCCCCGAGGCCCTGGCCGCCCGCCTGACCAAGATCGCCGCCCTCGACGCCAGCGCCCATGTCGTGCCGCTGGACGGCGGGACCTCGTCGCGCGGCCTGCGGGCCCTGCGCTACGCCCTCGACGACTTCCTGCGCGAAGGCCTCAAGGACACCCCGCCGCTGACCCTGTCGGAGGCGATGAACCGCTCGGTCAAGCGCACCCTGGCCCGCGCCGGAGCCCTGGGCGCGGCCGTCAGCCAGCGCCGCTTCACCCTGGCCTACCAGCCCGTGGTCGACCTCGCCTCCGGCCAGGCCCACCACCACGAGGCGCTGGTGCGCTTCGAGGACGGCGCCAGCCCCTTCGCCCTGATCCGCATGGCCGAGGAGTTCGACATCATCGAGGAGCTGGACCACGCCATCGCCGAGCAGGCGGTGCGCCGGATCGCCTCGGACCGCAGCGGCGCGGTGAAGCTGGCCGTCAACGTCTCGGGCCGCACCATCGTCAGCGAGACCTTCGTCGATCACATCAACCGCCTGCTGACCCAGACCCCGGCCGCCAGGGGCAAGCTGATCTTCGAGGTCACCGAGACCAGCGCCATCGACGACCTGCCGCGCGCCAACCGCCACATCCAGGCCCTGCGCGGCCTGGGCTCGCTGGTCTGCCTGGACGACTTCGGGGCCGGCGCGGCCTCGTTCGCCTACCTCCAGGAACTGACCCTCGACATCGTCAAGATCGACGGCCGCTACGTGCGCGAACTGGCCGGCAACAGCCGCGATGGAGCCATGGTGCGCCGCCTGGTCGAGCTGTGCCGCGACCTCGACGTCCGCACCGTCGCCGAGATGGTCGAGACCGCCGAGGTCGAGGACGTGGTCCGCAAGGCCGGCGTCGACTTCGCCCAGGGCTGGCTCTACGGCAAGCCGGCCGACCAGCCGCAGCCCTCGCAGAAGCCCTCGGCCGTCACCCCGATGGCCCGCCGCGCCGGCGTGTCGGAAGGCTGGGGCTGAAAAACTTTACCTGATCGCGTGGAACCGTTGATCGCGCCAAGCGTCTTAAGCCTCTAATCGATAGGCGCGTCGGCTATCCGACGCTGCCGGTGATTGAGGGGGGCCTCAAGTTTCGCATGGACGCCGCCGATCCGGCGGAGCGTGAGGCCGATCGCCTCGCGGCGCTCCGCCGTTACGACATTCTGGACACCCCGCGCGAGGCGGCCTTCGACGAGATCGTCGCCCTGGCGGCCGAGATCTGCGGCGCGCCCATCGCCGTGGTCAACCTGATCGACGAGCACCGGCAGTTCTTCAAGGCCGAGGTGGGCCTGGGCGTGCGCGAGACGCCGCTGGAGACCTCGTTCTGCGCCAAGGCGATCCTGGAAGACGACTTCCTGCTGGTGCCCGACGCCACGCGCGACCACCGCTTCGACGGCAATCCGCTGGTCACCGGCGAGCCGCATCTGCGGTTCTACGCCGGCGCCCTGCTGAAGACCGCCGAGGGCCTGCCGATCGGCACGCTGTGCGTGCTCGACACCGCGCCCAAGGAACTGTCGCCCCTGAAGCAGCGCACCCTGCAGGTGCTGGCCCGGCAGGTGATGAACCAGCTCGACCTGCGACTTTCGCTGCAGCATCGGGCCCAGAGCGAGCAGCTCTACCGCACCCTCTTCGACTCGATGGATGAGGGCTTCTGCATCATCGAGTTCTTCGACGGCCCGCACGGGCCGCTCAGCGACTACGTCCACGTCGACGCTAACGCCGCCTACGCCCGCCACGCCGGCATCCCCGAGGTGGTCGGCCAGAAGCTGCGCGAGATGGTCGGCGACGAGGCCAACGCCTGGGTGGCGCGCTACGGGCAGGTGCTGCGCACCGGCCAGCCGATCCGCTTCGAGCAGGAGTTGGTGGCCACCGGCCGCTATCTGTCGCTGTCGTCGTTCCGCATCGAGCCGCCCGAACGCAGGCAGGTGGCGGTGCTGTTCCAGGACGTCACCGAGCGCCGCCGGGCCGAGCTGGCCCTGCGCCAGCTGAACGAGACCCTGGAGCAGCGGGTGGCCTCGGCCCTGGCCGAGCGCCGGGTGCTGGCCGACGTGGTCGAGGGCACCGCCGCCCTCGTCCAGGTGATCGACAACGACTTCCGCTGGCTGGCCGTCAACGGCGCGGCGGTGCGCGAGTTCGAGCGGGTGTTCGGGGTGACCCCGCGGGTCGGCGACAGCATGCTCGACCTGCTGGCCGACCATCCCGACAACCGCGAGCAGGTGCGCGCGGTCTGGTCACGCGCCCTGGCCGGCGAGGAGTTCGTCGCGGTCGAGGCCTATGGCGATCCCGCCGGCTACCGCCGCGACTACGAGATGCGGTTCGGCGTGCTGCGCGACGAGGCCGGCGTCCAGGCCGGCGCCTATCAGTTCGTCTATGACGTCACCGAGCGCCTGGCCGAGCAGGACCGCCTGCGGGAGGCCGAGGACGCCCTGCGCCAGGCCCAGAAGATGGAGGCCGTCGGCCAGCTGACGGGCGGCCTGGCGCACGACTTCAACAACCTGCTGTCGGGCATCTCCGGCTCGTTCGAGATGATCGGCACGCGCCTGTCGCAAGGCCGCATGGTCGATGTCGACCGCTACGTGGCCGCCGGCCAGGGCGCGGCGCGGCGGGCCGCCGCCCTCACCCACCGCCTGCTGGCCTTCTCGCGCCGCCAGACCCTGTCGCCCAAGCCGATCGTCATCAACCGGCTGATGGCCGAGTTCGTCGAGCTGGTGCGCCGCACGGTGGGGCCGGCGATCAAGGTCGAGACCGTCGCGGCCGGCGGCCTGTGGCCCACCCTGGTCGACGCCAACCAGCTGGAGAACGCCCTCCTCAACCTCTGCATCAACGCCCGCGACGCCATGCCCGACGGCGGCCGCATCACCATCGAGACCGGCAACAAGTGGCTCGACCGCCGCTCGGCCGACGAGCGCGGCATGGAGCCGGGCCAATATGTCTGCATCTGCGTCAGCGACACGGGCGTGGGCATGGACAAGGCGGTGCAGGAGCGGGTGTTCGACCCGTTCTTCACCACCAAGCCGATCGGCGAGGGCACGGGCCTTGGCCTCTCCATGGTCTACGGCTTCGCCCGCCAGTCGCACGGCCACGTGCGGATCTATTCCGAGCTGGGCCAGGGCACGATGGTCTGCATCTACCTGCCGCGCCACTTCGGCAAGGAGGAGAGCGACGAGAGCGACGTCGCCGCCGCCCTGCCCGCCCCCGCCGCCGCCGGCGAGACCGTGCTGGTGGTCGATGACGAGCCGACCGTGCGGATGCTGATCGTCGATGCGCTGCAGGAACTGGGCTACGCCTGCATCGAGGCCGCCGACGGCCCGGCCGGCCTGCGCCTGCTGCAGACCGACGCCCGCATCGACCTTCTGATCACCGACGTCGGCCTGCCCGGCGGGCTGAATGGTCGCCAGGTGGCCGACGCCGCCCGCGCCCTGCGGCCCGACCTGAAGGTGATGTTCATTACCGGCTACGCCGAGAACGCGGTCCTCAACCACGGCCATATCCAGCCCGGCATGGAGGTGCTGACCAAGCCCTTCGCCGTCGCCGACCTGGCCGGGCGAGTGGATCGTATGCTGAGGGGTTGAGAGTCAGGAATGTGGCGAAATCCGGCTTGAACTCGACCATCCGGTTAGGCATGATTCAGCAGCCGGCGGGGCGATAACGACATTTGATCAAGGCGTAACCAACGTGACTAAGGCACGTCGGCGCGAAAGCGCACGCGTGTCTGTTCGAAGTCTCCGTTCTCCCTGACGCCTTGGGGGCGACGGCGTTTGTGCGATGTGGCGGTTCGCTGCGTCGGTCAAAGGCGTCGCCATGTCGCCGACCGAACCAGACGACGCCCCAAGGAGGGTGTTATGGTTGCGGTCGATCTCGAACTGAACATTCAGGGCGCACGACGCGTCGAGGACCAGCGACGCTCACGCACTTTGGGGGGCGATCGGCCCGAAGAGGTCCCCTCGCCCGGAGGGCCGCCCCGATGGAGGTAGGCATCACGGCCGCCGACCTCTCCACTGCGGCCAACAACGGATCCTTCGCGCTGACGCTCTATGTGTTCGCCAAGGTGCTGACGCCCAACATCGCCAAACTCACGGACAGCTTCGTCAAGTGGTACGACAGCCGACGTCGTTACGACCTGATCGACAAGCTCATCGACAAGGCGGCCGAGGGAACACTGCTGAACATCGATTTCAACCTGCTCCTGAAGGCGCCCGAAACATCGCCTACGGCGCCGAAGGAGACTTCAGTACTTCCAGCGCCGCCCGTAACGCCGACAACGCCAATGACCCCGCCGCCTCCCCTCGGCGAGGCGCCTCAGCCTTAAAAGTAGAGACTTCGGCGAAATCGACCACGGCCTGGGGCTCATTGACGGCGGCGGCGGGTCGTGGCTGGCTCGCCGCCTCCGTTCGGGCGCCGCCCGTCCGCTTCCGTAAAGGACTCCCATGGCCAGGCTGATCTTGAGCGTCGTCGGCAGCGACCGGCCGGGCCTCACCCAGGCCCTGGCCCAGGCGGTGCTGTCGGCCGGCGGCAACTGGCTGGAGAGCCATCTCAGCCGGCTGGGCGGGCTCTATGTCGGCTCGGTGCTGGTCGAGCTGGACGAGGCCAGGGTCGACGCCCTGCGCGCCGCCGTCGGCGCGGTGGACGCTCAAGGCCTGGAGGTGCGGATCGCTCCCGCCATAGAGGTCGCCATAGAGGTCGCCGAAACCGCCGGCGAGGCGATCCAGCTGGCCCTGGTCGGCCAGGACCGGCCGGGCATCGTCCACCAGGTGACGGGCGTGCTGAGCGGCCTTTCGGCCAATATCGAGACCTTCGGCACGCGGCTCAGCGTCGAGCCGCATTCGGGCGCGCCGCTGTTCCACATGGAGGCCCGCCTGCGGCTGCCCGCCGGCCTGTCGGTGGCGACCGTGCAGGCGGCGCTGGAGGACATCTCGGGCGAGATCATGGTCGACATCGCCCTGGCGCCCGCCGAGGGAAACTAGCTCCCGCCTTCGCCTTTCCCATCCGGCGGCTTGCGCAGCACCACCATCACCTCCACCCCGCCCGGTCGCCGGGCCAGGGCGTCGCGCAGCATGGCCAGCAGGGTCTCTTCCGAGACGTGCAGGTCGACGATCCGCGCGGTCTCCTCATAGACCATGTGGAAGTGGGGTTCGGGCTGGGTGTCGAACACCGGCTCGGGACCGGTGGTCGGCAGGCGCGAGACCAGGCCGTGGTCGGCGAAGGCCTCCATCTGGCGGGCCAGTTCGCCGAGCGGGATCGACAGGCCCGCCTCGGCCGCCAGGTCGGCGACCTCCGGCAGGGTCAGGTGGGTCTCCTCGGAGGCGCGCAGCAACGCCAGGAGTCGGGGCGCCGGGCCGCGGCTCGGCAGTCCCGCCCGGCGCAGCGCGTCCTGCAGGACGGCGTCCACGGCGTGAGGCATCGAAGGCGTCCTCCCGGGGCGGAGGGACGGTCGCGCTCTTTCCGGCGTCGCGACCTCTGTTCCCGCGCCCGAATTCCGACGCCGCCCGAAGGCGCCGCCGCGAAGGACCTTCACGCAAACCAGGATTGAATAGAAGCGCCAAGATCCAATGGTTGCGATAGGCTTCCCCTATCGGGAGGAACCATGAACCTGCGAGACCTGCGCTACCTGCTGGCCGTGGCCGAGCACGAGCACTTCGGCCGCGCCGCCCGCGCCTGCGGCGTCAGCCAGCCCACCCTGTCGGTGCAGATCCGCAAGCTGGAGGAACTGCTGGGGGTCACGCTGTTCGAGCGCACCAGCAAGACCGCCGCCCCGACCGCCGCCTGCCGCGAACTGCTCGACCACGCCCGGGCGGCGGTGACGGCGGGCGAGGCGGTGCTGGCCACGGCCCGGAACCTGCGCGACCCGCTGGCCGGCCGCTTCCGCTTAGGCATCATCCCGACCCTGGCCCCCTACCTGCTGCCGCTGATCTTCGCGCCGCTGCGCGAGGCCCTGCCCCATCTCGAGATCGAGCCCTGGGAGGACCAGACCGCCGCCCTGCTGGAGCGTCTGCGCACCCACGAGCTGGACGCCGTCCTGCTGGCCACCGACGAGGCCGCGCCCGACCTCGACGGCCGCGCCCTGTTCGCCGAGCCGTTCCTGGCCGCCCTGCCGCCCGACCATCCGCTGGCCGGCCAAGAGGTCATCGCCGAGACCGACCTGGCGCGCGACATCCTCGTCCTGGCCGACGGCCACTGCCTGCGCGACCAGGCGCTGGAGGCCTGCGGCAAGTCCAGCACGGCGCTGAGCACGGCCCTGCGCGCCTCCAGCCTCTCGACCCTGCTGAACATGGTCGCCGCCGGCTACGGCACCACCCTGATCCCGGGCCTGGCCTCGGGCGCGGCGCAGGACGCCGGCATCGTGCTGCGGCCGCTGTCGGCGCTGACCAGCCGCACCGTCCGCATCGTCTGGCGCACCCACTTCCCCCAACGCCTCGCCGCCGAGGCCGTGGGCGAGATCATCGCGGCGCGGCTGAAGGGCTATGCGGAGGGCGCGGCGGCGGGGGCGGTGTAGGAAAACCCTCTCTCTTAGAGAGAGGGAGGGTGAGTGGTTACGAGGTTTGACGGCATGCCGGCACGCCGGCCGGCGGCGTACCCCCTCACCCCAGCCCTCTCCCCATGGGAGAGGGAGCTTAGCCCCTAAAGCTTCACCACCCAGTTCTTCCGATACATCACCCAGCCCAGCAGCCAGCACACCAGCATGTAGGCCACCGCGCACAGCAGCGAGCCCACCGGCCCCGGCGCGACCGCCTGGAACACATGCACGCCCACCCACTCGTACGGACCCACGCCCCCGATCGCGAACTGGTTCAGGGTGACCACGAACAACTCCGAGAACAGGTAGATCACCAGCGGATTGAGGCCGAACACCTGGAAGAAGCGGGTGGCGGCGTTGGGCTCGCGACCTTCCAGCACCGCCGTCAGGGCGGCCAGCAGCAGCAGGTCGATGCCGACCGTCAGCAGCACGAAGGGGCCGGTCCACAGCTTCTTGGCGATCGGAAACCAGGGGTTCCAGGCCAGGGCCGCCAGGATCAGCACGCCGCCGATACCGGCCATGCGGACCAGGGTCTTGCGGGTGTCGGTGGCCTGGCGCAGGGCGCGGGCGGCCAGATAGCCGGCCAGCACGTTGACCGCCGACGGCAGGGTGCCCAGCAGCCCCTCCGGATCGAAGCCGCCGTCCTTGCGATAGAGATGGTCGCGGCCGACGACCAGCAGGTCGAGCTTGGTGCCGGCGTTGCCGAGCTTGGAATAGGGATCGCCGTCGCCGAAGCCCAGCAGGATCGCCCAGTAGCCCAGCAGCAGGCCCGCGCACAGCGCCAGGATCCAGCGCGGCGACAGGAACCGCGCGGCGAAGGCGGCGATCAGGTAGCACAGCGCGATCCGCTGCATCACGCCCATAACCCGGGTCTGGGAGAAGGGGCTGAGCGCCCAGTGCCCGTCCACGTGATGCACGAACGGGAACCAGTACATCAGGAAGCCGAGCAGGAAGATCAGCGCCGTGCGCTTGAGCACCTTGGCGCTGAAGGCCGGCAGAGGGATCGGCCGCGAGAACGCGAACGCCATCGAGCAGCCGACGGCGAACAGGAACGAGGGAAACACCGCGTCGGCCGCCGTGAAGCCGAACCACTTGGCGTGCACCAGCTGGGTGAAGGCCTTGGCGCCGGGCCCCGCGGTGTTGACCACGATCATCAGGCAGACCGTCAGGCCGCGGAACACGTCCAGCGACAGGAAGCGGGGGGCGGGCTTGGTCGTCATGGCTGTGTCTCTCCCCCTTTAGGCCCGGTCGATGCGCGCGATCAGCGCCTTGACCCCGGCGACCGGATCGGCCGGCGGCTGGCGACGATAGGCGACGTCGGCGGCGACCCAGGCCTTTTCCCAGACGACGCCGTCCTTGACCACGGCCGCCTCGTCGAAGGGCCCGGTCCCGGCCGCCTTCAGGGCGTCGAGGAAGCGGCTCCAGCGCGGCAGGTAGAAGTCGGCATAGAGCCCCTGCCAGGCCTTCGAGGCGTAGTCGTTGAGGTTGCCCTCCCCGCCCCACACCGTCACCTGGGCCTTGGCGTTGCTCACATAGGTCGCCTTGTCGGCGGGCGTGTCGCCATAGGCGCGGGCGTCGTCGATCCAGGTGGCCAGGGTCTCGGGCTGCACGCCCAGCAAGGCGTCGATGGCCAGGGCCAGGTCCTGAACCTTGCGGCGGGCGGCGTCGCCGGCGGCCGCGTCGCCCTTGCGATAGGCGGCCACGGCGGCCTGCAGCTGGACGTCGATCTCCAGGCTGGCCAGTTGCCGGGCGGCGTCGACCAGGTCGAGCACGAACAGCTTTTCCTTGGCGTAGCCCGGCGCCAGGGCGCTCAGCGCCCGCACGGCCTGATCCAGCTTGGCGCGGTCGCCCGGATGGCCGGGGAACTCGCCGATGGTCGCCGTCGGCCGCTTGAAGAAGAGATAGGCGCCCGCCTTGCTCTTCCACCAGCGCGAGCTCCAGTAGCGGGTCGAATAGGCGCCCTGGACCAGCAGGCCCATGGCCGCGTCGAGCTGCGGCGAGGTCTTGCCGTAGCGGGCCTTCGAACGGCTCGACAGCCAGGCGCCCGTCGAGGCCCCGCCGCCGTTCCAGGCCAGGTCGTAGACCGCCTCGTAGACGATCGCGTTGTTGTGCAGGCCTTCGGGGAACATGCCGAAGCCCGACAGCTTGCCGGTCTCGGCGCTGGCGGCCACGGCGGCGATGTCGCGGCGGTAGTAGTCGAGATCGCCATAGACCGGGTTGCTGCCGCCGTAGTTATGGACGTAGCCGTAGATCCACGGCTTGCCGCCGAAGGCCTTGGCGTTCTTCCAGACGTCGGGATAGCGGTCGTTGCCGATGTCGAGGATCATCAGCTTCTCGTCCGGCACGCGGCTGAGATAGGCGCTGATCGCGGCCGGATCCCAGAAGTGGCTGTCGGCCCCGAACAGCCAGCCCTGCATCACCCACACCGCGTCCGGCCGGGCCTGGCGGATGGAGTCGTAGATCGCCTTGCCATAGGCGGCCAGTCGCTCGGCCTTCAGGGCCGGATCGACCTCGACCTTGGTCTTGGTCGCCGAGGTGTTGGCCGTGCCGTCGCCATAGGCCGCGTCGCGCGCGTCGGCGCCGTCGGCGTTGATCGGCGGCAGCATCTCGTTGAACGAGTCGGCGAGGTAGTAGGTCCCCGCGCCATAGGTCTGGGTGTAGAGCGCCAGGAACCGGCCGGCGATCTTCGCGAACAGCGGGTCGGCCGGATCCAGCCAGTAGGTCTCGTGGAAGCCCTCCCACGGCCGCATGCGGTAGATCTTGGCCTTGGGGTTCTTCTTGGCGAAGGCCTTGGGCACGTAGCCGCCGAAGGCCGGCAGGATCGGCGTCATGCCAAGGCCGCGCATCCGCGACAGGATCTTGACCTGAAGGTCCTTCTTCTTGTCGATCCAGGCGGTCGGCAGCGGGGCGGCGTAGCCCTCGATGTTGCCCATCCGGTGCCAGGGCGTGAACGCCGCACCGGAGAAATACTCGGCCAGCTCGGCCTCGCTCAGCCCGAACTCGCGCCACAGGGCCCGCCAGACATATTCCTGGCCCTCCATGGCCAGCGGCATGTCGACGCCGTGGACCGCCATCCAGTCGATCTCGCGAGACCAGCGGTCCCAGCCCCACCACGGCGTGGTGTAGCCATAGGTGCAGGTGTTGAGATAGGCGCGGTGGGCGAAGGGGCTTTCGACCCGGCCGGTGTCGGCGTCGGGCAGGCGGGCCGGCAGGGCGATGCGGTCGCCTTCCCAGCTGACCGAAGCCGCGCCGTTGTCTTTCAGATAGGCGTAGGCGCCGCGGGCCAGGGCCACCGGCGTGTCGCCGCTGATCGCCGCCTTGCCGCCGGCCGCCTTCACCACGTAGCCGGGCTTACCGCCCTTGGACGCCGTCAGGGCCAGCTGGATCCCGGCGGCCTTGGGTCCGAACCGCCGCGCCAGCACCGCCCGCGCCGCCGCCACGCCGCCCGGCTCTCCAACCGCCTTGCCCGCCGCCTTACCCGCCGCCTGGGCCAGGGACGGCGCGCCGGAGACGGCCATCAGGGCCAGGGCCTGCTTCAGGGTCTGGCGACGCGAGGGGGTGGACGGCATCGTTGGCTCTTGCTCCGAAACGAAAATCTGGTCGCCGCCCAGGAGTCAGGCGGCGACCAGCAGTTGCGCCGCACGGAACGGCGTCTCCGGGGAGGAGATTCGGTTACATCTTGTACTGGAACGACAGGTAGTAGCTGGGGCCGGTGACCGAGGTCATCTGCCAGCGGCTCTCGTTGCCGAGATAGGCCTTCTCCTGGGCGTTGTTGATGTTCATCGCCGCGAACGACAGGCTGAGCTTCTCGTTGATGTTGTAGCCCAGGTTCAGGTCGAACTGGGTGCGGGCGTCAACGGTGTGGCCCAGGGGACCCGAGAAGAAGCTCTCGACCGAGGTCTGGTCGTAGGCGCTGCGGTAGTTGGCCGACAGGCGCGCGCTGAACGTCTGGTTTTCCCAGTAGATAGTGCCGTTGGCGGTGTGCTCCGACAGGTTGGCCAGCTTGAAGCCGGTCACCGAGGTCGCCGGATTGACGTGGGTGTAGTTGGCGATCAGGCCGAAGCCCGCGATCGGCAGCCAGGCGTCGAGCGACTGTTGCCAGTTCAGCTCGTAGCCGTGGATGTCGACGGTGCGCGCGTCGTTGAAGCTCTGGGTGATGGTGTAGGTGTCGCCGGCGGCCGAGACGCAGACGCCGCTGCTGTCGGTCGAAAGCGAGGTGCCTTCGTACGCGGCCGGGCACATGGTCGAGGTGTAGACGCCGTTCTTGACCTTCTTCGAGAAGAAGCCCGCCGACAGGCCGTTGCCCGAGCCGTAGTACCACTCCAGGCTGACATCCAGCTGGTTGGCGGTCATCGGATCCAGCGAACCCTGGCCGATCGAGATCGTGTAGACCTTGTGGCCGGTGGTGTCGGTGGTGCTGGTCATGGTGGTGGCCAACTGGTTGTTGGAGTCGATGATCGGACGCACCAGCACCTTGGCCGCGGCGACGCGCAGCAGCAGGTTGTCGGTGATGTCGAAGCTGAAGTTCGCCGACGGCAGGACGTTGTCGTACGACTTCTTGGTCGTGTAGGTGCCGGCCACCAGCTTGACTTCGGTATTCTGCGGGTTGGCCGCGCCGCCGACATAGCCGTTGACGGTCTGGTCGGTGCTTTCGCGACGCACGCCGATGTTGCCGCGGAAGGTGCGCGACAGCACCTCGCCCTTCAGGTTGGCCATGGCGTAGAGCGAACCGAGGTCACGCTCGACGCGGAACGAGCCGGCCGGGTCGAAGGCTTCGTAGACGGTGACGCCCTGGGCCTTGAGGGCCGCGCGATAGGCGTCGAGGTTCGGCGACACCCAGGTCGACGGCAGGGTCATGTCGCCGTCCAGGAAGTTGCTCACCAGGATGCCCGAGCCGGCCATGGTCGGCGAGTACGAGGCCGGGATGGTGTTCTGGCCGTCGCGGCGCACGACGTAGCGCTTGAGCACTTCCTGGCGGATCTTCGCGCCGAACTGCACGGAGTCGAGGATGCTGAAGTTCACGTAGCGCTTGGCGTCGAACTGGCCGGCGTTCTCGTAGGAGTCGATCGTCCGGTAGGCGCCGTTCGGGTAGGTGTTCCGGATCAGGGTCGAGGTGTTGTACTGGGCGGTGTCGTCCAGCGCCGTCGCCGTCGAGAACACGATGTTCTTGGGGTTGCTGATGTCGAGCGTGGCGCTCGAGATGTTGACCCCGAGGATCGCCGCCTCTTCGTTGAACAGGGCGTGGCCGCGCGAATAGTGGCCGACGCCGCTGAAGTCCCAGTTCTCGATGCCGGTCCAGCGCACCTTGGTGGTGAAGGCGCCCGTCGACTGCGGACGGTCCTCGTGCTGGTGGTTGTTCTCGAGGCGGAAGTTGTTGATCTGCACCTTGGTGGCGGTGTTGTTCGCCGTCGCCAGGGTCACCACGTTCGAGGCCGAGGGCGTGGTGAACAGGAAGACCTGCTGGTGCAGCTCCTGCGTCGTCTCGTCCTTGGCGTAGGTGGCGATGGCGTCGATCTGCAGGTCGTCGGTCGGCTTGAACTGGATGGCGCCGTTGACCATGCTGCGCTTGGTCTCGCGGTCGATGCGGCGGTAGCGCAGGCGGGCCGGCGTGTAGACGCCGTTGCTCACGGTCCAGCGGTCCATCCACAGATAGTCGCCGCGGTCCTTCAGCTCCTGGTAGCCGGCGCCGAGGAAGACGCCCAGCTTGCCGTCGAGGAAGTGGTCGACATAGGTCGCGCCGAACTTGGCGGTCGGGTCGCCGCCGATCAGCTCCTGCTGCTGCAGCTTGCCGGCGAAGATCAGCTGGCGGCCCTTCACGTTGAAGGGGTGCACGGTGTCGATGTTGACGGTGCCGGCCAGGCCGCCGGCGTCCATGTCGGCGGTCGGCGACTTGTAGACCTGGATGCCCGAGGCCAGCTCGGTCTGGATGACGTCGTAGCGGAAGCCGTCGGTGAAGTTCGAGCTCTTGAAGGCCTGGCCGTTGACCGTGGTCAGGGCGTACTGCGGACCCAGGCCCCGGATGCTGATCGTCGAGCCGCGGCCGTTGATGTTGGAGATCTGCACGCCCGGAATGCGCTGGATGGCTTCAGCGATGTTTTCCGACGGGAACTTGCCGATGTCCTCGGCCGAGATGCCGTCCGAGACGCGCACGTCGTTGCGCTTGGTGTCGAGCGCCGTGGCCAGGCTCTTGCGGAAGGCGGTGACCACCACCTCGTCGACGGCCTCGCTGGGCGCGGTCTCCTGCGCCGCGGCGACGCCGGCGAAGCTGACGCCCGCCAGCAGGGCCAGGGCGAAGGCCTTGCGCTGGGCGGCGGGCCTGAAACTCGTAAGCTTGTGACCGATCATCCTGTTATCCCCTCAAGCTGGCGCGGCGCGCGCGCCCTGTGAACGCCGCTCCCCCGCGGCGTTGTTTTTGAGCAGACCATTTAAAGACCTTTTTTCGCTGCTCACCGGCAACCTAGGGGCCGACGCGATACCCGTCAAAGCCGACAACCCGTTCTATTGCTTGTATTTCGGCAGAGATTGCCGGTTAGGCGCCCAATTTGTCGGGCTAAGCCGCGCCGCATATCGGCGATCGGCAACAAATACGAATGAAGTCAGTCAATTAGTGAAATTTTGTCCTTATTGGACAGGGCCAGGCATAATACCAATTTAATGCCTTTTTTGCGACCATTCGCGCCTAACACCCCAGGCGTACGCAAGCTCCGCGCGTAATCGCCCGACCTCCGCGCGCGCAACTTGCGCCCGGCGCCCACGAAAAGGCGCCCGCGCCCCGCGAGCGCGGCCCCGCATGACGCGAGTCGCTGAATCTTGGCCAGGGATCGGGCGGAAGGATCACTGCCCCGTCCCTTCCCTTCTGCCGCCCCCCTCGCTCCTATCTTCCCGCCTCCCTCGCCCTTGTGGCGAGGGCCCATGCCGGCGGCTGCTCAGACAGCGGCCGCGCTCGAAAGGTCTGAGCAGGGGGCGGCATGGATCCTGGGCACAAGGCCCAGGAAGGCGGTGGAAGGAAATGCGCCCTAGACGGCCACCGCCTCTTGCAGCGCCTTGGCCACGGCCTCGGCCTTGGGTCCGAGCACCAGGTGCACCACCGGTCCGTCGAGCCGCACGAGCGCGCGGACGCCGGCGGCCTTGAGCGCCGCCTCGTCCAGCTTGGACGGATCGGCCAGTTCGAGCCGCAGACGGCTGGAGCAGGCGCTGACGGCGGCGATGTTGGCCGCGCCGCCAAGGCCGGGCAGCAGGGCCTGGGCCGTGGCCGGGTCAGCGGCCTTGGCCGAAGCCACGGCAACGACGGCCGGAGCCTGCACCCCCGCCCCGGCGGCCTGGCGGATCTCGCCGGCGACGGTGTCGGCGATGGGGCCCAGCACCACCTGCAGGGCCTTGTCGGAGGGGCGCACGATCCCGCGCGCGCCCAGGGCCTTGAGGCGGGCCTCGTCGACAGCCTTCTGGTCGCCGACGATCAGGCGCAGGCGGGTGGTGCAGGCGTCGATGCTGACGAGATTGGAAGAGCCGCCCAGGGCGATGACGAAGTCGGCGCCACGGCCGCCGGCGCTGGGGGCCGGGGCGGCGTTGAGGGCGGCGGCTTCCTCCTCCGGCTCGCGGCCGGGGGTCTTCAGGTCAAAGCGGACGATGAAGAACCGGAAGAGGCCGTAATAGACGGCGAAATAGACCGCCCCGATCGGCAGCAGGAACAGCGGGTGCGTGGCCTTGCCGAAGTTCAGCACGTAGTCGAACAGCCCCGCCGAGAAGGTGAAGCCGAGCTTCACGTCCAGCAGGTTCATCAGCGCCATGGAGACGCCGGTCAGGATGGCGTGCACGGCGTAGAGGGCCGGGGCCAGGAACATGAAGGAAAACTCGATCGGCTCGGTCACCCCGGTCAGGAACGAGGTCAGGGCCAGGGAGACCAGCATGCCGGCCACGGCCTTGCGGCGCTCGGGGCGGGCGGTGTGCAGCATGGCCAGGCACGCGGCCGGCAGGCCGAACATCATCACCGGGAAGAAGCCGCTCATGAAGCCGCCGGCGGTCGGGTCGTCGGCGAAGAAGCGGCGAAGATCGCCCGTGGCCCCATGGAAGTCGCCGATCACGAACCAGGCGATGTTGTTGAGGATGTGGTGCAGGCCGGTGACGATCAGGATGCGGTTGAGGAAGCCGTAGACCAAGAGGCCCCACTGCCCCGAGCCGACGATGGCCCGGCTGGCCGCGTCCACCCCGCCGTTGATGGCGTCGTAGCCCAGGCCGACGAGGCCCGCCATCACCAGACCCGCAAGGCCGGCCACGATCGGCACGAACCGCCGGCCGCTGAAGAAGGCGAGATACTCGGGCAGCTTGAAGCCGGAGAAGCGGTTGTAGAACAGGCCCCCGATCACCCCGGAGAGAATGCCGATCGGCACGGAAAGCTTGGACAGGGCTTTTGCCTTGTAGGCCGCCCCGGCCAGGGCGGCGTGGGCTTCGACCAGGCCCGCCGTCGCCTCAGTCGGCACGTGCAGCAGGGCCTTGCCGCCCTCGGTGGCGATCAGGAAGCAGACCACGCCGGCCAGGCCCGCCGCGCCGTTGTTTTCCTTGGCCAGGCCGACGGCGACGCCGATGGCGAACAGCAAACCGAGGTTGGCGAAGATCGCATCGCCGGCGGCGGCGATGAAGGGGATGTTCAGCAGATCCGGCTGGCCCAGGCGCAGCAGCAGCCCCGCCACCGGCAGCACCGCGATCGGCAGCATCAGGGCCCGGCCGAGCGGCTGGAGGATTTCGAGCGGCGATTTCATCGGCGTCAGGCTCCAGCCTGCTGGAAGGATTTGGTCAGGTCGCGGACGGCCTCGGGCGAGGTCTGGTCCAAGGCTTGCGTGGCGAGATCGCGGCAGGCGGCCAGATCGAGGGTGCGCACCAGGGCCTTCACCTCCGGCACGATGGCGGCGGTGGCGGAGAGTTCCGTGACGCCAAGGCCCAGCAGCACGGGGACGGCGGCCAGGTCCGAGGCCAGCCCGCCGCAGACACCCACCCAGCGGCCATGTTTGCTCGCCCCTTTGCAGGTCTGGTCGATCATCCGCAGCACCGCCGGGTGCAGGGCGTCGATGCGGGCGGCCAGTTCGGGGTTACCCCGGTCCATGGCCAGGACGTATTGGGTCAGGTCGTTGGTGCCGATGGAGAGGAAGTCGGCCTCGGCGGCGATCAGGTCGGCGGTGACGGCCGCGGCCGGGGTCTCGATCATCACGCCCAGCTCGACGCGCTGCGTGATCCCCAGCTCCTTCTTGGCCTCCTCCAGCACGGCGCGGACGGCGCGCAGTTCGGAGAGCGATCCCACCATCGGGACCATGATCTTGCATTGGCCCAGCGGCGCCACGCGCAGGATGGCCCGCAGCTGGGTCTTCAGCAGGTGCGGCCGCCACAGGCTGACGCGCACGCCGCGAAGGCCCAGCGCCGGGTTCTCCTCGGCCGGGATCGGCAGATAGGGCGCGGCCTTGTCGCCGCCGACGTCCAGCGTGCGCACGATCAGCGGCTTGCCTTCGAGCGCCGAAGCCACGGCCTGGTACTGGGCCGCCTGCTCGTCCTCGCTGGGCGGGGTGTCGCGGTCGAGGAACAGGAACTCGGTGCGCAGCAGGCCGCAGCCTTCGGCGCCGTTGGCGGCGGCGGCCTTGGCGTCCTTCTCAGAACCGACATTGGCGAACACTTCGATCCGCGTGCCGCAGGCCATGGTGCTCTCTTCATGAGCGGCGGCCTTGGCGGCGGCGCGGCGCTCGTGGCGGGCGGCGATGGCGCTTTGCGCCTGGGCCAGGGCGTCGGCGCCGGGAGCCACCCGCAACTTGCCCCCTTCGGCGTCGAGGATCAGGGCCGTGCCGTCGGCGATCTCCAGGGCTCCAGCACCGACGGCGACCAGGGCCGGCAGGCCCATGGCGGCCGCCAGGATGGCCACGTGCGAGGTCGGCCCGCCGCGGGCGGTGGCGAAGCCGGCCACGCGGGCCGGATCCACGCCCATCAGCTGCGAGGGCAAAAGCTCGTCGGCCAGCAGAATGGCCCCGGCCGGCAGGGGGCGCACGCCCTCCTCCTCCAGGCCCAGCAGCACCCGCAGCACCTGGCGCTCCAGGTCGATCAGATCATCGACCCGCTCGGCCAGGCGCCGATCGCCCAGGCCCTTGAGCGCCTCGACATAACCGCCGACGGCGCGGCGCCAGCCAAAGCCGGCGCTCTTGCCCTCGCCGATCAGCTTGCGCGCGGCGGCGGTCAGTTCGGGGTCTTCGAGGAAGGCCAGGTGCGCGGCCAGGATCGCCTTGCGGGCGGCCTCGCCGGTCTCGGCGGCCAGGGCGATGCGGGCGCGGACGGTGTCCAGGGCCGCGTCCAGGGCGGCCAGCTCAAAGGAAGCGCCTTGGCCGGCTTCGGCCACGGCGATCGCCTCGACCGCCAGCCGCACGGCCTGGCCGATCGCCAGGCCCGGCGCGGCCATCACCCCGCGCAGCACGCCGGGCTCGGCGGGCTCCGTCGGGGCCAGAGCGACGGGGGCGTCTTCGATCTTCGGCGCGACCTCGCCGGCCTTCTCGCCCATGCCGCTTTCGATCAGGGCGGCGACGGCGTCCACGGCGGCAGCTGCGTCAGCGCCGGAGGCGACGATGGAAATGTGGTCGCCGAGCTTGACCGCCAGAGCCATCACGCCGACCGGGCTGCGGGCGCCTGCCCGGCGGCCGCCAGCCACGATCGAAATCTCGGCCGCAAAGCCCCGCGCCGTCTCGGCGATGCGCGCCGCCGGACGGGCGTGGATCCCATGCGCCAGCGGCACGACCAGTTCGCGGGAGATTTCGGTATCGGCGACCGTTTCGATCGCGGCGCCCCCGGCCACCGGGGCCAGCTCCATCAGGAACCCACCGGCCTGCGTCTCGGCATCCTGCGTCCGCCGGACGATCGAGAAGGCCTCAGGATTGGTAATGACCACCGGCGTGATCAGGCTCTTGGCCTTGCGGGCCAGCAGATCGAGATCAAAGCCGATCAGCGCCTGACCAGCCGTCACCGCCTGGCCCTTGGCGACCTGGACGCTGAAGCCCTCGCCGCCCAGCGCCACCGTCTCAAGGCCCACATGCATCAGGATCTCGGCCCCGTTGCCGGCCCGGATCGTCACCGCATGCCCAGAGCGGTGCACGCTGAGAACCACGCCGTCGCAAGGCGAAACCAGCACCGACCCCACCGGATCGATCGCCACCCCGTCCCCCAGCATCCGCTCCGCGAACACCGCGTCCGGAACCTCCTCCAACGGTCCCGCCCAGCCCGCCAAAGGCGATTGAAGCACCAGGGTGGACATGGGCGGCATTCTCGTCGCGAACGGGGAAGAAGGAACTACTGACCGGCCGTCAGGGTGACGCGGTCAAGGGCCGGCATCGGATCCAGGCTCTTGGCCGTGAAGGTCAGGCATAGGTCGTGCACGCCCTCACGGGCCGGCAGCACACCGCTCACCGTGCCCAGGCCCGGACCGCGCCCGGCCTTGCCCAGCGGGATGGCCACGATGCGCTCGCCCTTGCAGCCCAGCCGCACCTCCAGCTCGCCGTCGGGCGTGGCCGGCTTGCGGACCACGATCTGGTCCTTGGCCGCGCCGATCTGGAAGTTCCACGCCGCCTGGCCGACGCGGGCGGTCAGCTTCAGCCCCTTGGAAAGGTCCGCGCCCTTCCAGATCCAGCACGGGTTCATCAGGTCGATGGCGAAGATGGCGCGCGGCCCGTCCTTGCCGTTGATCGGGGCGTCGTCCTCGAAGGCCAGCGGGATGGCCGCGCCGCACAGCTCCAGCTGCCGGCTCTCGCGGGTGTTGGCCGCCAGTTCCGTCGCGGTCCAGCCACGGGTGCGGCCCAGCGGGGCCTCGCCCAGGAAGCTGCGGGCCTTCAGCGTCGCCCCCGCCTTCAGCGACAGCGTATCGCCATAGACCGGCGAAGCCGCCGAAGGCTCCGAGCCGTCGGTGGTGTAGCGCACCTGACCGAGCGACAGGCCGTTGGCCAGGCTGGCCGCGACCGCCCCGCCCTGCCCCGGACGCAAGGTCGCCTGCGGCTCGAACGGCGCGGTGTCGGCGACGACGCCCAGCGCCTTCAGCCGCGCCATCTCGGCCGGCAGGCGCTCGGTGAAGCCGTCCCAGTCGCGGCGCTCCTCCTGGGTCCAGGCCGTCTCGGCCAGGGCGACCAGGCGCGGGAAGGCCATCGCCTGCGCCCGCTCGTCGGTGCGCACGTGCTCGGTCCAGAGGTTGGCCTGGACGCCCAGGATGTGCTTGCGCTGGTCGGGCGTCAGGGCGTCGGGCGCGGCGTCGAACTGGTAGACGTCCTTGAGGCTGCTGACCGTGATCCGGCCGGGCGGCTCGTCGAGCGAGGTGCTCTGCCGGCGGTCGAAATAGAGGGTCGGTTCGGGCGACAGCACCGTGTCGTGGCCCTGGCTGGCGGCGGCGATGGCGCCGTCGATCCCGCGCCACGACATCACCGTGGCGTTGGGCGCCAGGCCCCCTTCGAGGATCTCGTCCCAGCCGATCAGCCGGCGGCCGCGGCCGTTGATGTGCTTTTCGACCCGCTGGATGAACCAGCTCTGCAGGCCGTGCTCGTCCTTGACGCCCAGTTCCTTGATCTTGGCCTGGATGGCGGGGCTGGCCTTCCACTGGTCCTTGACCGCCTCGTCGCCGCCGACGTGGATATATTCCGACGGGAAGAGGTCCATCACCTCGTCGAGCACGTCGTTGAGGAACTCGAACGTGCCGTCCTCGACATTGTAGAGATAGGGGAAGATCCCCCAGTCGTGGCGCGCCAGGGCCGGCGGATTATCGGTCAGGCCCAACTTCGGATAGGCCACGATCGGCGCCAGGGCGTGGCCCGGCATCTCGATCTCGGGAACGATGGTGATGTTGCGCGCCGCCGCATAGGCCACCAGCTCGCGCACCTGGTCCTGGGTATAGAAGCCGCCATAGCGCACCGGCTTGCCGGTCTTGGGATCGAACCCCGCCGCCCCGGCCGGCTGGCGCCAGGCCGAGACCTGCGTCAGCTTCGGATACTTCTTGATCTCCAGCCGCCAGCCCTGGTCGTCGACCAGGTGCCAGTGCAGGGTGTTGAGCTTGTGGGCCGCCATGCCGTCGATGATCGTGCGGATGGTCTCGACCGACTGGAAGTGGCGGGCGCTGTCGAGCATGAAACCGCGCCAGGCGAAACGCGGCGCGTCCTCCACATGGGCGGCGGGCACGTCGACCGCGCCTTTGGTCTCGTCCTGCACCGCCAGCTGCCACAGGCTGACCGCGCCGTAGAACAGGCCCGCGCGCTTGAGCGCCGCGATCTTCACCCCGCCGGGCGCGACGTCGAGGGCGTAGCCTTCGCCGTCCGGTCCGCCGCGCACGAGAGAGATGGCCGCCTCGCCGGCCGCCGGCGCGCCTTCGACCACGGCCGGGCGCAGCCCCCGGGCGCGATGCAGCAGGTCGGCCAGCTGCACCGCCACGCCCCGCGCCTCGACGTCGCCCTTGGCGACATGGATGCGGGTGGCGGCGGTCAGACGGAAGACGCCCTCGGCGCGTTCGGCCTTTGCCGGCGCCGGCGTAAGCGTCAGCGGCTCGGCCGCCTGAGCAGGTGTGGAGAGGGTCGGAACGGCGAAGGCCATGGCCGCGGAGGCCAGCAGCAGAACTTTGATCATGCGGGGAAAGCTCTCACCGGCGAGGCAGCGGCAAAAAAGGGAGGCGGGCCGGCGCAAGACCAACCCGCCCCAGCTCGCTGCTTGCAGTCAGGAGGGGGAATGGCGCGGCCGGGCTCATGAAGGGATCCTGAACCAAGCCGCGCTGGATGCAAATCAGCGGTTGCGGGGACGCGCGGTCTAAACGCGTCCCCGTTTCCGGTCGCTTAGAAGGAGACGTTGATCGTCGCCTGCAGCTTGCGGCCCGTGCGGTAGACGCCGCGGGGCAGCATGGTGGTGTTGGCGTAGGCGTAGTACTCGCTGTCGAGCAGGTTCTGCGCCGAGACCGAGAGGTTGACGTTCTCGGTGAAGGCGTAGCCGGCCGTGGCGTCCAGGCCCTTGTAGGCGCGGACGAACATCTGGTCGCCGCGGTCCAGGCCCGTGAAGTACTTCGAGCGCCAGTTGTAGGTCACCCGGGCCGAGAACGGACCGTGCTCGTAGAACGGGCTGATGTTGATCTGGTGCTTGGAGTTGTAGGGCAGCGGCGCGCCGCTGTCGGCTTCTCCGTCGGCGTAGGTGTAGTTGGCCAGCAGGCCGAAGCCGAGGCCGAAGGTCTGCTGGTAGGCGAACGCCGCGCCCTTGACCGTGGCCGAGCCGGCGTTGGTCGGACGGCTGATCTGGTAGGTGGTGACCGCGTTGCGCGCCTGGTTGAAGTGCTGCTCGGCGACCGTCTGCTGGAGGATGTAGTTGCTGATGTCCTTGTGGAACACCTCGGCCGACAGGATGGCCTCCGGCGCGAAGTACCACTCGATCGAGGCGTTGACGTTGCTCGACTTGTAGGGGTTCAGGTCCGGGTTGCCCCCGCCGCCGGTCAGGATCTGGTCGGAGAGCCAGAAGTAGTTCGACATGTCGGCGTAGTTCGGACGCGAGATCACCTGGGCCGCGGCGAAGCGGAACACCAGATCCTCCTTCACGTCGACGATGACGTTCAGGCTGGGCAGGAAGTCCTCGTACTTCTTGGACTTCACCGTCCAGGCCCAGTCGGCGGCCGTGGTGCCGCAGCCGCTGGCGGTCTGGTTGACGCAGACATAGCCGCCGCTGTCGGACTCGGTCTTCACATAGCGCAGGCCGAAGTTGCCGCGCACGTTGTCGGCCTGGAAGTCGGCCTGGCCGTAGAGGGCGTTGATGGTCTCCTCGATGCCCCAGTTCTGGGCCGTGAACTCGGCGTTGCCGAAGATCGTCGGCACAGGCTTGGCTTGCCAGGGACGCAGATAGCCGCCGCTGGAGATGTAGTTGGCCAGGGCCTCGCCATCGATCTTGAAGCGGCTGCCCATGGCGTCGGTGACGCCGTCGAAGCCCTTCAGATAGTTGCTCGGCACGATCGACGGGTTGAACTGCGAGGCGCTGGCCGGGTTGCCGTAGACCGAGACGGTCACGCCCGACATCGCCTGGGTCGTCTCGTGCTTGCGGTACTTGTAGCCGATCTGCACGCGCTTGATCACGCCCTCGAAGTCCTTGCCGGCGTCGATTTGGGCGTAGGT
>Ga0102591_1001427_pt1 | contig 32730 bp, 27 predicted proteins | sample AraplaCol_mCL_r2_2_FD_76860 | JGI IMG/M metagenome (GOLD analysis project Ga0102591, IMG submission 76860) | Arabidopsis root microbial communities from North Carolina, USA - plate scrape MF_Col_mCL_r2 (SPADES assembly) (version 2) | ecosystem: Host-associated > Plants > Roots > Endosphere...
CTCGATGTGGAAGGTGCCGCCGCCCGGACGCGAGCGCACCAGCGCCTTCACGACCGACTCGGTCAGCGCGTCGACCGTCTCGCGCACGCTGGCGGAGGCGGCGCCGCTGGTGCCGTGCACCGCCAGGAACGCCTTCATCATCGCCACGGCCACCTTGCTCGGCTCGAAGTGCACCACCGCGCCGTTGCGGCGGATGATCTGGTGCTGCGGGAAGCTGGCCGAAGCGGCGGCGGACTCGCGCGGAGTCTGAGCCAGGCCCGTTTCAGCAGTCGGTGTGGCGGCGACAGTCTGCATGGGATCCTCGTCTGTTCTGGATTCGAAAAAACAAAAAAGCTTCGCCCGGCCCCGGGTAAGCGAGGGGCCAAACGATCAGGGGGTCAGGTGATGTTCGCGATGCTGCTGATGCGCCTGGGCTTGGGAGTCCCGGTGCTCCGGCTGGGGGGCCGGCGCCGCGGGCAAGACATCTGTTGGAGCATTCATCGCCGTGTTTGCGAAGGTCAGCAGGATAGCATGCAAAACACTATATCTAGTGGTCGCGGGACCTTCAAGGAACTACCGCTAGTGGCGTCACCGCTTGACTCGGTCCATGCGCTGGGCTAGCGGGAAGACCTGACCCCGCACAGGCCCGATGGATTCGCGCATCGAGTTCGGAGCGCGAGGATTGACGCGGGTTGCGGGACGGAATGGTCTGCAAACGTCGATGGTTGCTGCACTCGCGGCGATGGCGGTCCGATGACGGTCCGGCCCCGCGTCCCCGGGGGCTAGGACAAGTACCGCCTAGGACCTTCCCCTAGCCGCCACCGGCGGTGGGGTCATGGTCGCCATGCGCCCAGCGCGAGGCGCCGGGCGTGGCATCAAAAGGCCTTTCAAGCCTCGTCGCCGCCGACCGAGATCTCCAGCCGCGCCATCCGGTAGCGCATCTGCCGCAGCGACAGCCCCAGGCTCGCGCCGGCCGCGGTGCGGTTGTAGCGGTGCTGCTCGAGCGCGCGCAGCAGGATCTGCTTCTCGACCTCGTCGAGGTATTTCGCCAGGTCGGTCGGCAGCGCCGCGCCGCCGTTCGCCTCGGCCGACGGCGCGGCGCCGGACGCGGGCGCCATCGCGGCGAAGGGCGGCTCGCCGGCCGCGTCGTCCGGGCCCAGCACGCTGTCGGGCAGACCGAGGTCGGCCAGGTCGATGCCCTCGCCGCTGGACAGCGCCAGCGCGCGATGCAGCAGGTTCTCCAGTTCACGGACATTGCCCGGGAAGCTGTAGCGCGACAGCGTCGCCAGCGCCGCGCCCGTCAGCGCGGGCACCGGTGACACGCCGGCGTCGGCAGCGATGCGCTGCAGGATGCGGGCGCTGATCGGCGCCAGGTCCTCCATGCGCTCGCGCAGCGGCGGCACGCGGATCTGGATCACGTTGAGCCGGTAATACAAGTCCTGGCGGAAGCGCCCCGCCCCGACCTCGGCGGCCAGATCCTTGTGCGTGGCGCTCAGCAGCCGCACGTTGACCGGCATTTCCGCGACCGCGCCGACCGGCCGCACCGAGCGCTCCTGCAGCGCGCGCAGCAGCTTGGACTGCATCGCCAGCGGCAGGTCGCCGATTTCGTCGAGGAACAGCGTGCCGCCCTGCGCGGCCTGGAAGAAGCCTTCGCGGTCCTCGGTCGCGCCGGTGAATGCGCCCTTGCGGTAGCCGAAGAACTCGGCTTCGAGCAGTTGCTCCGGGATGGCGCCGCAGTTGACCGCGATGAAGGGCTGCGGGCGGCGCGCGCTGACGTCGTGGATCGCGCGCGCGACGAGCTCCTTGCCGGTGCCCGACTCGCCATTGAGCAGTACCGGCGCCATGCTGCGCGCGACCTTCTCGATCAGATCGCGCACCTGCCGCATCGGCGCCGAATCGCCCACGAGCCGGTCCAGCGCCGACGCGGATCCGGTCAGCGGCGGCGTGCGCGGCGCCTTGCGGCGCTCCAGCGCCGGCGCGCGCGCGGCCGCGGGCGCTTCCCGCGCCGGCAGCGGATCCAGCCCGGCCGGCTGGGTGGGCGCGAACGCGTCCAGCTCGTCGTCGTTGAAGGAAGTCCGCGCCGCCGCGGAAGCGACGGGAGCGACGGGAACCGCGGGCGCCACCGGTGCGGGCGCGGACGAGAACGGCTTGGGCACGGTGCCCTCGGCCTTGGGCGCGCGGCCCAGCGCCGAGGCCACGACCATGCGGAACTGGCGCAGGTCCACCGGCTTGGTCAGATAGTCGTAGGCGCCGGCCTTGAGCGCCTCGACGGCGTTCTCCGCCGAGCCGTAGGCGGTGATGACCAGCGCGCGCTCGCTGCGCCCCTGCTGCTCGAGCCAGCGCAGGATGTCCAGCCCGCTGCCGTCGGGCAGCCGCATGTCGGTGATGACGGCGTCGTAGCGGCGGGCGCTCAGCCGCTCGAGCGCGTCCTCGACGGTGCCGGCGCTGTCCAGCGTGAAGCCTTCGCGCAGCAGCGTCATCTCGTAGAGGGTGCGCAGGTCGGGCTCGTCGTCGACGACCAGCAGGCGGGGATCAGCGCTCATGGAGTTCGGTATCGGGGAAGTGGGAGTCCGGCCCCATCGACGGGATCGAGGCCAGCATGGACGGCGTCGAGGACGGCCGCGGCAGCAGCACGCGGAACTCGTTCATCCCGGCATCCGGGCCGCTGCCCGCGTCGGCGGAACGCCGGTGGTAATCGATGCGCGCGCCGTAACGCTCGCAGAGCTCGCGGCAAATGTACAGGCCCAGGCCCGAGCCACGGCTGCGCGTCGAGAAAAAGGGCTCGAACAAGTGTCTTTCGACCTCGGCCGGGATGGGCTCGGCGCGGCTGAACACCGACAGCCGCACCCACTCGCCGTCCTCGGCCAGCTGCACGCGCAGTGCGCCGGGTCCGGGGCGCGCATGGCGCAGGCCGTTGTCTAGCAGATTGATCAGCACCCGGCGCAGATGCTCCGGCTCGAAGCTGACCAGCAGCGTGTCGCGCTGGACCTCGACGCGCAGCGGGCTGGCCTCGCCCTCGGGCAGGCGCTGCGTGGCGCTCCAGTCGGCGCAGTACTCGCGCACCAGCGGCGCGGCGGTCAGCGTCAGCGCGACCGGCGCGATGCCGGGCGCCACCTCCATCACGTCGTCGACCAGCCGCTTGAGCCGCTCGACATTGGACGCGATCATCCGCGTCAGCTGCTCCAGCCGGGGCTCCTGCGCGACGTCCTCGGACAGCAGCGCGTTGGCCTGCGCGATGGCGGTGAGCGGATTGCGGATCTCGTGCGCGATGCCGGCCGACACGCGCCCCATCGCGGCCAGCTTTTCCTGGCGGTTGCGGGCCTCGAGGTGACGGTTGTCCTCGAGGAAGAGCACGCACAGGTCGTCGCCATCCAGCGGGCGCAGCGTGAAGCGCATCCGCACCCGCAGCGAGCGCTGCGAGCCGCGGCCGAAGTCGAGCAGCAGGTCGCGGCCGGACTCGGGCCAGAGCTCGCCGGCGAAGGCCTTCTCGATCGCGCGCAGCAGCGGCTTCCACGCCGGCGCCGCGTCGAGCCGGAACGAGCCCGAACGCAGCGACGCGCCCTCCGACAGCAGCGCGCGGGCCGCTGGATTGGCGGTGCGCACGAGGCCGCGGCGATCAGCCACGAGCACGCCCTCCTCCATCTCCTCGATGACGAGCCGGTTCAGATCGGCCTGCTGGCGCGCGTACTCGAGGCTGCCTCGCGCGGCGCGCTCCTCGCGGGCAAGGCGGGCGGCGATCTCGTTGGCCAGCAGCGTGACGACGAACAGCCCGCAGCCAAGCAGCCCCGCCTGACTGATGTGCAGCGCGCCGTCATGGTCGTTGAACACCGCCCAGCCCGACAGCAGGAGCAGCACCAGGCTGGGCAGCGCGGCGCAGGCGAGCGCGCGCAGCCGCGGCTGCAACGCGCCGGCCATCAGCGCCGGCATGAAGAACAGCGCGCCGTACGGGCCGACCGGATCGCGCACCTGCAGCAGCGTGAACAGCAGCAGGTCCGCGCCGATGCTGACCATGAACTGGCGTGTCGTCAGTCCGGCGCGATCCTTGGGCGGCGTGTCGCCACCGCCGAACCAGCGCGGCAGCACCCACGCGAGCACCGCCTGCGCGCCGTAGACCAGCGAGAACAGCGCGGCCCAGCCCGTGGGCTTGGCGCCCATCAGGCTGGCGATCGACTGCGTCGCGAGCAGCGCCAGGCCCAGCGCCGCGCGCGCGCCCATGAAGGCGCGGTACAGCCGCTGGATGGTGCTGGCGCTGATCGCGCTGCCGGACTCGGAGGTCGCCATGCGGGCCGCCGGCGTCAGGCGCCGCCGCGCGCGCGGGCGGCGTCGGCCGCCTCGAGGCGGGCCTCGTGCGCGGCGCGGTGCGCGGCGCCGCAGAAGTGGCCGCCGCGGCCGGGCAGCGCCTCGCTCTCGGGCAGGTGCGTGCCGCACTCGGCGCAGCGGACCATGGACTCCGGCAGCGCCTGCGGCGGGGCGGGACGGCGGTCCGGCTGCTCTTCGCGCGGCGCCGGACGGCCGCGCTTGAAGCCGAGCACGAAGGCGGCCACCGCCAGCAGGACGATCCAGAAGAGCAGCTTGATCACGATGAGGAGGCCGGAAGGGGTCAGGTGGGCGGACGCTGGAGGATGACCTCGAGCACGAAGCGCGAGCCCGCGTAGGACAGCAGCAGCAGCGCGGCGCCGAAGTAGAGCCAGCGCGTGGCGCGCCTGCCGCGCCAGCCGAACACGCGCCGGCCGGTCAACAGGCCGGTCAGCACGAGCCAGCCCAGCACGGCGAACAGCGTCTTGTGGTCCCACTTCCAGTGCGGCGTGAACGCCACGCCCAGCAGCAGCGCGATCGACAACACGACGACGCCGGCGCCGACGAACTGGAAGGTCAGCCGCTCCAGGCGCAGCAGCGGCGTGCCGAGCATCGGCGCGCCCTGCCCTTTCTGCGCGCGCATCTGGCGCTCGGCGCGATTGAGCATCACCGCGTGCATCACCGCGACGCCGCACAGCCCGTACGAGGCCAGCCCCATCGCCCAGTGCAGCGGCGCCAGCGGCGAGCCGGCCTGGGGGCGGTATTCGCCGGGGAACATCCAGGCCACGAGCATCACCGCCAAGCCGAGCACGCTGAGCAGGCGCTGGGCCGAGGGCAGTGGCAGGAAGCGGCTCTCGACCAGGTAGACGCCGGTCACCAGCCAGACCGTCATGGACAGCGAGGGCGCGAAGCCGAAGCGTGCGGCGTGGCCGCCATTGACCGGCGCGGCGCCAATGCCGCCGACGTCCACGACCAGCGCGGCCAGATGCAGCACCCAGGCCAGAATCAGCACCGGGCGCCAGGTGAGCGGCCGCCGGTGAGCGAAGGCGGCGGCCGCCGCGTAGGCCAGAGCCCCGGCTGTGCTGAGGGCGGCCAGGAGGGGGCCGCTGGGCTCTGCGGAGGCGAACGATAAAATCATCCGCAAAGTGTAATGACGCGCGCCCTCTTTCACGGGGGCGCTTCTACGATGGCATCCACCCTGACCGATCGACTGAGCCGGCTCGTCAAGACGATGCGAGGCCAAGCCCGCATCACCGAGTCCAATGTGCAGGACATGCTGCGCGAAGTGCGCATGGCGCTGCTGGAGGCCGACGTCGCGCTGCCGGTGGTGCGCGACTTCGTCGCCCGCGTGAAGGAGAAGGCGCTGGGCCAGGAGGTGGCCGGCTCGCTGAATCCGGGCCAGGTCCTGGTCTCCGTGGTCCACAAGGAACTGGCGGCGACGATGGGCGAGGGCATCGCCGACATCAATCTCGCCGCGCAGCCGCCCGCCATCATCCTGATGGCCGGCCTTCAGGGCGCCGGCAAGACGACGACGACCGCCAAGCTGGCCAAGCACCTGACCGAGAAACGCAAGAAGAAGGTGCTGACGGTTTCGGCGGACGTGTACCGCCCGGCCGCGATCGAGCAGCTCAAGACGGTGACGAAGCAGGCGGGCGCCGAGTGGTTCCCGTCGGCGCCGGACCAGAAGCCGCATGACATCGCGCTGGCCGCGCTGGACCACGCCAAGCGCCACTTCTTCGACGTGCTGCTGGTGGACACGGCCGGCCGTCTGGCGATCGACGAGGCGCTGATGGCCGAGATCCGCGACCTGCACGCGACGCTCAAGCCGGTGGAGACGCTGTTCGTCGTCGACGCCATGCAGGGTCAGGACGCGGTCAACACGGCCAAGGCGTTCAAGGAGGCCCTGCCGCTGACCGGCATCGTGCTGACCAAGCTCGACGGCGACTCGCGCGGTGGCGCGGCGCTGTCGGTCAAGCAGGTCACCGGCGCGCCGATCAAGTTCGCGGGCGTGTCCGAGAAGATCGACGGCCTGGAAGTCTTCGACGCCGACCGCCACGCGGGCCGCGTGCTCGGCATGGGCGACATCGTCGCGCTGGTCGAGGAAGTCCAGAAGGGCGTGGACGTCGAAGCGGCGCAGAAGCTGGCGGAAAAGCTCAAGTCGGGCGACGGTTTCGACCTGAACGACTTCCTGGCGCAGATCTCGCAGATGAAGAAGATGGGCGGGCTGTCGGGACTGATGGACAAGCTGCCCACGCAGATGACCGCCAAGGCCGGCGCCGCCGACATGGACAAGGCCGAACGCGACATGAAGCGCATGGAAGGCATCTTGAACGCGATGACCGCCAAGGAACGCCGCCAGCCCGCGCTGCTGATGGACGGCAAGACCAAGGCCAGCCGCAAACGCCGCATCGCCGCCGGCGCCGGCGTGCAGATCCAGGAGGTCAACCGCCTGCTCAATCAGTTCGACCAGATGCAGGGGATGATGAAGAAGATGAAGGGCGGCGGCCTGATGAAGATGATGAAGAAGATGGGCGGGCTGAAGAACCTCATGGGCGGCGGGGGCGGCGGCTTCCCGATGTAAATGCAAAGAGCTCCACTTGGGAGCTCTTTTGCTGTCCGAGCCTTCACGTGTCCTGCGAAGGCCCGGGCGTTGGCCGCCGAGGTATGAGGCCCCGGCGGCAAGCGCCGAAACCTCACACCTCACCGTCCCCAATCACTGCCGTCCTTCGACGGATTGGCGACCGGGGACTTCGACGTCATTCCAGCAGCGCGAGCGCGAACTCGCGGGGATCGAAGGTCTGCAGGTCCTCGAGCTTCTCGCCCACGCCGATGAAGTAGACGGGGATGGGACGCTCGCGCGCGATGGCCGCCAGCACGCCGCCCTTGGCCGTGCCGTCGAGCTTGGTGACGATCAGGCCGGTCAGGCCGAGCGCGTCGTCGAAGGCCTTGACCTGGGTGAGCGCGTTCTGACCGGTGTTGCCGTCGACGACCAGCAGCACCTCGTGCGGCGCGGTCTCCTGCGCCTTGCCGATGACGCGCTTGATCTTCTTGAGCTCTTCCATCAGGTGGAGCTGCGTCGGCAGGCGGCCGGCGGTGTCGGCGATCACGACATCGCAGCCACGCGCCTTGCCGGCCACGACCGCATCGAAGGTCACCGCGGACGGATCGCCGCCTTCCTGGCTGACGATCTGCACGCGGTTGCGATCGGCCCAGACGGCGAGCTGCTCGCGCGCGGCGGCGCGGAAGGTGTCAGCGGCGGCGAGCAGCACGTTGGCCTCGGCGTCGGCCAGATGGCGCGTCAGTTTGCCGATGCTGGTCGTCTTGCCGGCGCCGTTGACGCCCACGACCATCATCACCATCGGCGACTGCTCACCGATCACCAACTGGCGCTGCAGCGGCTGCAGCAGTTCGGTCAGCGCGTCCGCCAGCAGGTGGCGCACGGCGGCGGGGTCGGTGGCCTTGGCCTCCTTGACGCGGCGCTTGAGGTCCTCCAGCAGGAACTCGGTGGCCTTCACGCCGGTGTCGGCCATCAGCAGCGCGGCCTCGAGCTCCTCATAGAGCGCGTCGTCGATCTGCGTGCCGGTGAAGACCTGCGCGATGCTCGAGCCGGTCTTGCGCAGCCCCTGGCGGAGCTTGTCCATCCAGCTCTTGCGAGGCGCGGGTTCGGGCTCCGGCTCGACGACCGGAGCGGGCTCGGCCACCGGGGCCGGTGCCGGCGCAGGGACGGGTTTGACGACGGGAGCGGGAGCCGGCGCGGGGACAGGGGCGGACGGAGGTGCCGGCTGAGGCGCCAGTTGAGGCGTGGGGGCCAGGACTTGCGGGACGGCGGGCGGCGGAGCCGGGGGGGACTCAACGGCGGGGGCTGCGATCGGCGCGGGCGCAGGGGCGGCTTCGGGAGCCGGCGCGGGTTCGGGCGCGGGTGTGGGATCGGACGAGCCGAAGCCGAGTTTTTTCTTGAGGAAGCTGAACATGAGGTGCTCGCGAGGGACGGGCCGCCGAACTATTTTTGTTGTCGGCGTCGGCGGGACTTGCATTGTCCGCGAAAAGCTTGCTATAGTCGCGTTCTTCGCAAGGCGCTTTAGCTCAGCCGGTTAGAGCGACGGAATCATAATCCGCAGGTCCGGGGTTCGAATCCCTGAAGCGCCACCAAATACAAAACCCCGCAAGACGCAAGTTTTGCGGGGTTTTCCGTTTGGGCATCGCAGGGCGACGGATTGATGCGCCCTCGGGATCGACCCTGGGCTTAGATGTCTGCCGCGTAACGCGCGACAGGAACCGTTAAGCCCAAGCTTGACTGTCCCGACTCCCAACCTACCGCGTGAGCAAGTGAGCCTTTAGCGGCGCCAACCCGCAACCTGCAAGTCGCTGGGTCACGACGGATGCGTCTTCACAAGCGAATCGCTAGCGCGTCGCGACCCTGGAGGGAGACCGGGTATGGGGGCTCGCTTGATGAAGGCTTTAAAAGAAGCACGCCGCCAATAGGAACCCTTCCCATAGCGGCGCGATTGCCCCCCACTTAATTGCAGCTCAGCGTCGCCAGATTCTTCCCTGCTCCGGCCACGCCCGCCAGCTTCTGCTTCACGCACGCCGGGTCGTGCACGACGTACGCATACGGGATGCCAACCGGGAAGTTCGCCGTCGTCGTCCAGTCGGTCGCGTCGCGCGAGGGGCTGGAGCCGCTGGCCACCCACTTGATGCCGTAGGTCGCGAAGTCCGCCGGGCTCTTCACGTTGTTGTTGCGCAGCTCCCAGTAGCCGATGGGGGAGCTGTCCCGCGAGGTCACCGGGTTCTGCGCGTTCTCGAAGTAGTTGCCCTCGATCAGCGAGTACCCGCCCATCCGGATGTTGGCCCCCGAGGTGAGCACGTTCGAATACAGGTTGTTGTAGAGGTGGGTGTAGCCCGCGCGCTGCAGCGGCAGCCGCGACACCACGTTGCTGTACACGTTGTGGTGGAAGGTGATGTAGCGGTCGCTGGCATCGCTGTCGCTGGAGCCGATCAGCCCGACCTTCTGGTGGTCGTGGATGTAGTTGTAGGAGTAGGTGATGTGATGCGCGCCCGCCTTGCTGTCGATCAGGCCGTCGAACTCGAGGTCACCGGCGCCGGCGCAGTCCTTCGTCGAGCTGAAGAGCGTGTTGTGGTCGATCCAGATGTTGCTCGGCACCCCGCCGCCCTGGCCCTCGATGCCGATCGCGTCGATCTTCCCGGGCAACAGGCCGATCGTCATGTTGCGGATGATGATGTTGCTGGCCGCCGCCTTGATCGCAAGCCCGAAGTTCGCGGCCGAGCCGTTGACGCCCTCGATCGTGACGTTGCTCTTGTTCTTGATCTCGACGATCGCGCCGGCCGGCTTCTGCCATTGCGCGCAGGTATCGGTGATCGTGCCGAAGTCGAAGGTCCCGGCATACCGGATCACCAGCCCGCCGCTGCCGCTGTAGGCGTTGATGGCCGCCTGCATCTGGGCCGCGGTGGTGACCGTCACCGGTGTCGCCGAGCCGCCGCCGGTCACCGTCCCGGCATAGCCACCGCTGTGGCCTGCGGGTGCGGGTGCGGGGGCCGGTGCCGGCGATGGCGCCGGGGCGGGGGAAGGCGCTGGTGAAGGCGCCGGCGCGGGCGAGGCGGCGGGGCCGACGGCGCATTTCTCGGCAATGCCCGGGTTCGGGTCAGCGCCGCCGAAGGTGGCCGAGGTGCAAGGCACCGTGCCGCTGAGCGTCTTGATGACCCACTTGTCCTTCACGCCGAAGGAGACCTGGCGCGCGGTCGTGCCGACCTTGCAGCTGCCGCCCTCGTCGGCGCACTTGGAGAAGCCGGAGGGCCAGTCCACGGCGTGCGCGGCGCCCATCGGGGCCACGGCCCCCACCACGACGGCCATGGCGGCCAGCCCCTGGCGCGGGCGCGGCGCGCGCAAAACGCCAGGCAATGGCGGCTGGGGCGCGACCAGTTCGACGGACGCGTCAGTACGGATGTTCTTCATGAATGTCTCCGAGATCGTTGGAGCGATCCGGCGCGGGCATGGCTCCGCCCTCACCGGTCACCGGTGAATCGAAAAATTGCTCGGGAAACCCAACTGCCGATTCGCCCGCCTCGCGCGCCGCGGACCAGCAGGGTCCGCTTCGGGGACGGTGACCGTGGGCAGCGGCCAGTGCCGACACGCCAGCGCGCAGGCGCGGCCATGTCGACAACGGGCGCAGACTAACGAGATCGTCCGTTTTCGGAAAGGCGTTTTACATTTGCCGATCTGGCGTTACGGGCATATCAAAGAACGGCGACTCGATCAGCGCGCTGCACTGGCCTTCAACTCGGTCTCGGCGGCCCAACCACCGCCAAGCGCCTTCACCAGCGCCACGGTCGCCCGTCTCTGCCTGGTCTCCAGATCGACCGCGCTGCGCCTGGCCTGCAGGCCCGCCGTCTGCGAGGTGACGACCTCCAGATACGCCGCCGCGCCCGCGCGATAGCGGTTCGTCGCCAGCGCGAGCGCGCGCTCGGCCGCATCGACCGACTTCTTCTCCGCCTCGAGCGCCTCGCCATAGCGATCCAGCAGCACGAGCTGGTCCTCGACCTGCTGGAACGCCGCCAGCACCGCACCGCGATAGCGCTGCGCGGATTCATCGAGCGCCGCGCCCGCGCGCGCTTCCTCCGCCTTGCGCCGCCCGCCGTCAAGCAGGTTCATCGCCAGCGTCGGACCGATCGCCCAGAACAGGTTGGGCGCCTCGATGAAGCGGCCCAGATCGCTGCTCTGGAAGCCGCCCTGCGCGCTCAGCACCACCGACGGAAAGAACGCCGTCCGCGCGACGCCCAGCGTCGCCGTCGCCGCCACGACGCGCTGGCGGGCGGCCGCGATGTCGGGCCGCCGCTCCAGCAGCGTCGACGGCAAGCCAGGCGGCACCACCGGCGTCGCCAGTTGCAGCGCCAGCGCCGGCTCGATGCGGAAGCTCGACGCGTTCGCACCGACCAGCGCGGCGATCGCGTGCTCCAGCACTGCGCGCTGCGCCTGCGACTGGCGCCGCTGCGAGCGCGCCGATTCCAGTTGCCCTTGCGCGCGCGCCTGATCCAGGCCCGAGGCGATGCCGGCCTCATGCCGGCGCGAGATCAGATCGAAGGCGCGCGCGTAGGCCTCCTCCGCATCGGCGAGCAAGGCGTTGTCGCGATCGAGTCCACGCAGTTGCAGCAGCGAGTCGGCCAGTTGCGCCTGCAGCGCCAGCCGCGCGGCGGCGAGATCCGCCGCGGCGGCGCGCTCCGAAGCCACACCCGCCTCGACCTGCCGGGACACCCGGCCCCACAGATCGACCTCATAGCTGAGGTCCAGGCCCAGCGTCGCGCTGTTGTACCAATCGGGCGAGGTCGGCCCGAGCACCCGCAGCGGCCGCCTCTCCGACTGCCGGTCGCGCTGCGCATTGAGCGAGGTGTTGAGCGTCGGCGACTGCGCGGCGCGCAGGCTGTCGGTGACCGCCTTCGCCTGCTGATAGCGCGCCAGCGCCGAGGCGAGATCGGGACTGTTCTCGATCAGCCGCTGCTGCAGCGCGTCGAGTTCGGGATCGCCGTAGCCCTGCCACCAGCCATCGAAGGCGATCGCCCCCGTCGAGGCGCCCGCTTCAATCCAAGGGCCGCGCGCCTCCTTGAAGGCGGAGGCCATCGGCACGTCAGGCAACTGCGCCCGTGGCGCCTGCGCGCAGCCGGCCATCCATGCCGTCACGGCGAGCGCGATCGCCGCGCTCAGGTGCCGCTTGCCGCGCGTGCTCATGACCGTCCCTTCGGCGACGCCACGGACGTCGACGCGGTCGGCGATGCCGCCGGCTGCGCGACGCGCACGAGATCGCCCTCGGCGAGCCCGTCCGGAGGATTCGCGATGACGCGATCAGCGGGACCGAGCCCCGCGCCCACTTCAATCCGGGTGCCCATGTCTCGCGCGATCGTGATCCTGCGCAGGCGCACGCGGTTGTCCGCGTCGACGGTCGCGACCTGCACGCCATCCTTGTTGATGATCACCGCGCCCGGCGGCAGCGACACGCCGCCCGCCGCCTGGGCCGCCTCGCCCTTGGCCGCCCCTTCGAAGCGCACCGTCGCGAAGCCGCCAGGCAGCAGTTCGTCCTTGTCGTTGTCGACGGCGAGCTGCACCAGCATCGCTCCGCTCGCCGTGTTGATGGACTGCGCCAGCGACTGCACCGTCGCCGCGAAACGCTGGCCCGGCCGCTCGGGCACGGTCAGCACGGCCTTGTCGCCGGTGCGCACCTGCGCGACCTGTCGCTGTGGCACGTTCACGTAGACCCGCAGCCGCCGCATGTCCGACACGACGAACAGCTCGCTCCCCGGCGCACCGCCCACGTTGATCAGCGCGCCCACGTCGGTATTGCGCGCGGTCACGACGCCATCGAAGGGCGCGCTCAGTTGCGTGAAGCGCTTCAGCGCCTCGATGCGCTCGACGTTGGCCTGCAGCGCCGCCGCCTGCGACTGCTTCGCGGCCATGTCGCCGGTGCGCTCATCCACCTCCTGCTTGGACACCGAATCCGACGCCAGCAGCCCCTGCCAGCGCTTGGCCGTGCTCGCCGCCAGCGCCGCGTTGCTGCGCGCCGTCGCGAGCTCGGCCTTCGCCTGCATCAGTTGCTGGTCGAGGTCAGGGGTCTCGATCTCGGCGAGCTGCTGCCCCGCTTTCACCTTGCCGCCGATGTCGACGTTCCAGCGCTTCAGGTAGCCGCTGACGCGCGCGTAGATCGGTGCGCGCGACCAGGCTTCGATGCGCGCGGGCAACTCGAGCCCGCCCTCGGCCAGCGGCTGTGGCGCGATCAGCGCGACAGTCGGCTGGCCGCGCGCCTCGGCCGCGCCGCGCAGTTGCTCGGCGTTGGACCTGCGGGACCACAGGCCGGCCGCGACGATGACGATCGCCGCCAGCACCGCGACGGTCGCGGCGAGCTTGAAACGAGGGGGACGAGTGGCCTCGACGGCCTTGGCATCAGTTCGCATGGGAGGGATCTCCGGCCCCGGGCAGCGCGGTCGCGGCGCCGGCGGTCAAGTCGTTCGGTTCGAGGGAGCCGGCAGCGGCCGCGGTCCCGCGGTGATGGCGGTGCACGAGGCTGAACACCACCGGCACGAAGACCAGCGTCGCGAAGGTCGCGAAGATCAGGCCGCCGATGACGGCCCGGCCCAGCGGCGCGTTCTGCTCGCCGCCCTCGCCCAGGCCCAGCGCCATCGGCAGCATGCCGATCACCATCGCGAGCGCCGTCATCAGCACCGGCCGGAAGCGCACGAAGCCCGCCTCCAGCGCGGCGGCGGTGGCGTCGCCAAGGACCTCCAGGCGCTCGCGCGCGAAGCTGATCACCAGCACGCTGTTGGCCGTGGCCACGCCCATGCACATGATCGCGCCGGTCAGCGCCGGCACCGACAGCGTGGTGCCGGTCGCGAACAGCATCCACACGATGCCGGCCAGCGCCGCGGGCAGCGCCGACACGATCACCGCCGGATCCAGCCAGGACTGGAAGTTCACGACGATCAGCAGGTAGATCAGCACCACCGCGCCGAGCAGCCCGAACAGCAGGCCCGAGAATGCGCGGTCCATCGTGCGCACCTGGCCGAGCAACTGCACGTTCGAGCCCTTGGGCACCTCGGCCTTCGTCTCCGCGAGCACGCGGCGGATGTCGCCCGCGACCGCGCCGAGGTCGCGATCCTGCGTCGTCGCGTGGATCTGCACCATGGTCTGCACGTCGTACTGGCTGATCAGCGCCGGACCGGTCGCGCGCTGGAAGCTGGCCAGCCCGCCCAGCGTCGAGCCGCCCGCCGCCGCGCCGTTGCCGATCGGCAGATTGCCCAGCGCGGCGAGCGAATCGAGCTGGTGCTGCGGCGTCTGCATCACGATCGAGTAGCTCACGCCGTTCTGCGGGTTCAGCCAGAAGGTGGGCGCGACCTGGCTGCTGCCGGCCAGATTCACCACCAGGCTGTTGGCGACGTCGCGCGTGGTCAGGCCCAGCAGCTGCGCCTGCGTGCGATCGACGTCGACGTTGAACACCGGCGCCTTGTTGGACTGCTGGATGCGCGCGTCCGCCACGCCTGGGATCGCCTGGATCCGCTTGAGCAACTGCTGGGCGTAGGCGAAATTGGCGTCGACATCGCGCCCTCGCACCTGCACGTCGATCGGCGCCGGCGCGCCGAAGTTGAGGATCTGGCTGACGATGTCGGCCGGCGGGAACGAGAAGGTCGTGTCCGGGAATTCGCGCGGCAGCACCTCGCGCAGGCGGCGGACGTAGTCGGCCGTCGGCGGGTGGCCTTCCTTCAGCGCGATCTGGAAGTCGCCATCGGAGGCGCCCAGCACGCCGGTGTTGTTGTAGGTCAGGTTGATCGACGACGGCGGCAGCCCGATGTTGTCGACCATCGTCTCGATGCCCTCGGACGGAATGACGCGGCGGATCGCCTGCTCGATGCGCGCGAAGCGCGCCGCGGTCTCCTCGACCCGCGTGCCCACCGGCACCCGCGCATGCATCAGGATCTGGCCCGAATCCACCTGCGGGAAGAAGTTGCTGCCGATGAAGGGCACCAGCGCGAAGGACGCCAGCACCACCGCGGCAAAGCCGATCAGGAAGGGACGGCGCCGGCCGAGCGCCGTCTCCAGCAGCGCGCGATAGCCCTCGCGCACGCGCTCGAAGCGCGCCTCGAAGTCGCGCTGGAAGCGCACCAGCGGATTGCGCGACGGCGGCTGCGCCAGGTGGCCGTGGCCATCGGTCAGCGGCGCATGCGGACGCAGCAAGTACTTGGCCATCGTCGGCACCAGCGTCCGCGACAGGATGAACGAGCACACCATCGCGAAGATCACCGCCTCGGCCATCGGCACGAACAGGAAGCGCGATACGCCTTCCAGGAAGAACATCGGGATGAACACGATGCAGATGCACAGCAGCGACACGAAGGCCGGCGTCACGATCTGACGCGCGCCGTCCATGATCGACTCCTCCACGCCCTTGCCGTGCTCCAGGTGCCAGTTGATGTTCTCGATGGTCACGGTCGCGTCGTCGACCAGGATGCCCACCGCCAGCGCCAGGCCGCCCAGCGTCATCAGGTTCAGCGTCTCGCCGATCGCCGCCAGACCGATGATCGATCCCAGGATCGACAGCGGGATCGACACCGCGATGATCACCGTCGAGCGCCAGCTGCCCAGGAACAGCAGGATCATCGCGCTGGTCAGCGCGGCGGCGATCGCGCCCTCGATGGCGACGCCCTTGATGGCCGCGCGCACGAACACCGACTGGTCGTTGATCGGCTTGACCTCGAGCTCGTCGGGCAGCGAGGGCCGCAGCTCGGCGAGCTTGGCGCGCACGCCGTCGACGATCGCGAGCGTGGAGGCCGCGCCGTTCTTCAGCACCGACATCAGCACCGAGCGGCCGCCGTCGACGTGGACGATGTTGGTCTGCGGCGCGTTGCCGTCATGCACGTCGGCGACGTCGCGCAAATAGATGGTCGAGCCGCCGGCCACCTTCACCGGCAGCCGGCCCAGGTCCTCGATCGCGGAGGGCGCGCTGTTGAGCTGCAGCGTGTACTCGAGCTCGCCGATCTTCTGCGTGCCGATCGGCGTCAGCACGTTCTGCGCCGCGAGCGCGCTGGCGACGTCCTGCGCCGACAGCCCGCGCGCCTGCAGCGCGGCGGGGTTCACGTCGATCTGCACCTGGCGCTGCTTGCCGCCGTAGGGCAGCGGCAGCGCCGCGCCGGGCACGGTCACCAGCGGCGTGCGGATGGTGTTGAAGCCCAGGTCGAACAGCTGCTGTTCCGACAGCCCCTTGCCCGACAGCGCGAGCTGCAGGATGGGCACCGTGGCGGCGTTGTAGTTCAGGATCAGCGGCGGCGTCGTGCCGGCCGGCATCTGCCGCACCGCGACCTGCGCGATCGCGGTCACCTGCGCGTTGGCCACCGAGATGTTCACGCCCGGCTGGAAGAAGATCTTCACCACCGAGACGCCGGGATAGGTGTTGGCCTCGATGTGCTCGATGTCGTTGACGGTGGTCGTCAACGAGCGCTGGAACAGCGTCGAGATGCGTCCCGCCATCTGGTCCGGCGGCAGCCCGGTGTACTGCCAGGCCACGGCGATCACCGGGACGCGGATCTCCGGGAAGATGTCCGTGGGCGTGCGCATCGCCGCCAGCGGACCAAGGATCAGCAGCAGCAGCGCCAGCACGAAGAAGGTGTACGGGCGTCGCAGCGCGACGCGCACGGCGGCCATCAGCATGGCCGGATTCCCACGATCGTTGTCATCGTTGCTCTCTTCTTGCCGGCACGCGCCAGGCGAGGTGGAGCGCGGATTTTGTGTGTCCGCGCGCGCGCCGATGTTGCTGGCCGGTAATGGCCGTACGCGTACGGGGTTGGGCGCCCGCTAACGTACGCCGATTCCTGCCGCTCTTCGCCCGGCTTACAAATTCCCGGGAAAGTCCGGGCGTTTCCGCGCACAGATCGACATTTGAAACAGGCCGTTGCTCCTTAATATGCGGCCCCAGCGGACAGCCCGGCCCTTGCCGAGGCAAGCAGAAACGGTCCGCCAGAAGGACATCGGGCAGTACATGAAGTCGATCGGGTCGTTGGGGACCGCGCTGCGGCGCGTAGTGGTCTGGATGCTGGCGGGCTTGCCGCTGTTCGCGATGGCCGCCGGGGCCGCGCCCGCCGTCGACTTCCGCGGCGAATCCGCCTCGCCGCAAGCGCGCGCGATGGCGCGCACCGCCTTCGAACACGGCGACGCCCGAGGGCTGCCCTTCGCGGTCGTCGACAAGAAGGAGGCCCGGCTCTTCGTCTTCCATGCCGATGGGCGGCTCGCCGGCACCGCGCCCGCGCTGCTGGGCCTGGCCCGCGGCGACAGCGTCGCGCCGGGCGTCGGCCAGATGGTCGCCGCCGGCATCCCGCCGGCCTGGCGCACCACGCCCGCCGGGCGCTACGACAGCCAGCCCGGCCCCAACCTCAAGGGCGAGACCGTCATCTGGGTCGACTACGACGCCGCCTTCGCCATCCATCGCCTGCGCCCCAGCCCGGCGCGCGAGCGCCGCGCCGAGCGCCTGGCCTCGCCCTCTCCGGACGACAACCGGATCTCGCTGGGCTGCGTGGTCGTCACCGGCGAGTTCTTCGACCGCGTCGTCGCGCCGGTGCTTGGCCATGGCGCCGGTGTCGTCTACGTGCTGCCCGAGCCCGCGCCGGCACCGCTGGCGCAGGGTGACGCCACCCGCCAGCTCTGACGCCCGGGCCCGAGGCCGCGCGGGCGGCGGCGCACCCCGCCGCGCTCGTCCCGTTAAACTCGCGCCCTTGCGAATTTTCCGCAGCCACTGGATCTACACCATGTACCGCTGTGCCCCGCCCGCCCTGCCCCGTCGTCGCCTGCTGACGACGTCGGCCGCCAGCACCGCCGCCGCCGCAACTGCCGCCGCCTTCGCGGTCCTCTCGACCGTCGCCGGCATCGGCGCGTTCACCGCGCCATCGACCGCCCACGCGCAGATCGTCCCCGGCCACCGCTATTTCCCGCAGCGCGCGCTGCGCGGCGAACTGGTCATCGGCGTCACGCCGGACGTGAAGCTCAACGGCAAGGCCGCCCGGCTCGCGCCCGGCGCCCGCATCCGCAACGCGGTCGACCAGGTCGCCACGCCGGGCTCGCTGTACGACCAGAAGCTGACCGTCCTCTACACCACCGACATCAATGGCCTGCTCATGGACGTCTGGGTGCTGAACGAGGTGGAGCTGGCCAACAAGTCCTGGCCGACCTCCCCGCAGCAAGCCTCCCAGCTGGTCTTCGACCAGGCCAGCCAGGTCTGGCGCAAGCCCTGATCCCCTGAACGCCGGCCCGCCCCGCGGGTCGCGCCGATGTCTCCCGGAGCTCCCCATGAGCAAGAAAGTCTTCATCAAGACCTTCGGCTGCCAGATGAACGAGTACGACTCGGACAAGATGGCCGACGTGCTGCGCGCCGCCGAGGGCTACGAGCCCACCACCGACGTCGAGCAGGCCGACCTGGTGTTGTTCAACACCTGCTCGGTCCGCGAGAAGGCGCAGGAGAAGGTGTTCTCCGACCTGGGCCGCATCAAGCACCTGAAAGCCAAGGGCGTGATGATCGGCGTCGGCGGCTGCGTCGCCAGCCAGGAGGGCGCGGCAATCATCGAGCGCGCGCCCTATGTCGACGTCGTCTTCGGCCCGCAGACCCTGCACCGCCTGCCGCAGATGCTGGCTCAGCGCCAGGAGCAGCTCCGCCCGCAGGTGGACATTTCCTTCCCCGAGATCGAGAAGTTCGACCACCTGCCGCCGGCCCGCGTGGAGGGCGCCTCCGCCTTCGTGTCCATCATGGAAGGCTGCTCCAAGTACTGCTCGTACTGCGTGGTGCCCTACACCCGCGGCGAGGAGGTCAGCCGGCCCTTCGAGGACGTGCTGGAGGAAGTCGCCGGCCTGGCGGACCAGGGCGTCAAGGAAGTGACGCTGCTGGGGCAGAACGTCAACGCGTACCGCGGGAAGATGGGCGATTCCGACGAGATCGCCGACTTCGCGCTGCTGCTGGAGTACGTGGCCGAGATTCCCGGTATCGAGCGCATCCGCTACACGACCAGCCATCCCAACGAGTTCAGCCAGCGCCTGATCGACGCCTACGGCAAGATCCCGCAGCTGGTGAACCACGTCCACCTGCCGGTGCAGCACGGCTCGGACCGCATCCTGATGGCGATGAAGCGCGGCTACACCACGCTGCAGTTCAAGAGCATCGTGCGCAAGCTGCGCGCGGTGCGGCCGGACATCCGCGTCGCCTCGGACTTCATCGTCGGCTTCCCCGGCGAGACCGACGAGGACCACGCCAAGACCATGCAGCTGGTGCGCGACATCGGTTTCGACGCCTCGTTCAGCTTCATCTTCAGCCCGCGCCCCGGCACGCCGGCCGCCAACCTGGCGGACGACACGCCCCACGAGGTGAAGGTGCGCCGCCTGCAGGAACTGCAGGCCGAGATCGAGGCCACCGCGATCCGTTACAACGACAGCCTGGTGGGCAAGACGGTGCCGGTGCTGGTGTCCGGCCATGCGCGCAAGGACGCCACCGAGCTGATGGGCCGCACCGAGTGCAACCGCATCGTCAACTTCAAGGGCCATGAGCGGCTGATGCACCAGATCATCCCGATGCGCATCACCGAGGCCTTCGCGCACTCGCTGCGCGGCGAGGTGCCGATCACCGCCGACCTGGCCGGCTGAGCGGCCCGCTCAGCCTCAGCGCTTGTAGCTGACGCCCCACTGGGCGGCGGTGACGCCCAGCAGCATCAGGCCGTAGCCGGCCATGGTGCCGTCGCGCCCGGTCAGCATCAGGGCGGCGGCGATGCCCATCGTCCCGCCCAGTCCGCCCCAGACGGCCAGCGTGCGCCAGCGCATGCCGGCGACGGTCTCCCGCCAGATCAGCTTGAGCGCCAGCGCCATCAGCGCGGCCACGCCCCAGGCGGGCAGGAACAGGTTGCCGAAATGCCAGACGGCGTCGAGTGGGTCCACGGGTCGGTTCGCTCCGGGCGAGGGGAAAAGGTGTGACGAAAGCGCCATTCTTGACGCATCCCGGGGCGATGAGCGCGCCGCCAAGGCCGGTGCGATGCACGGGTCGTGGGCGGAATTTTATAATCGCCGCCATGTCCGTCTTCGCCCTCGGCCTGAACCACACGTCCGCGCCCCTGGACCTGCGCGGACGTTTCGCGTTCACGCTCGAGCAACTGGCGCCGACGCTGCTGCGCTTCCAGGACCAGGTCGGCGCGCCGCAGCGCCGCCGGGCCACCGCGGCGGAAGCCGCCATCCTCTCCACCTGCAACCGCACCGAACTCTACGTCGCCGGCGACGCCGACATGGTCCGCCCCGCGGTGGACTGGCTGGCGCAGGTGGGCGGCGTCGGCAGCGCGACGCTGATGGACCACGCCTATGTCGTCGAGGACGGCGCCGCGGCCCGGCACGCCTTCCGGGTCGCCAGCGGGCTGGACTCGATGGTGCTGGGCGAGCCACAGATCCTGGGCCAGCTCAAGCAGGCCGTGCGCGAGGCCGACCAGGCCGGCACCCTCGGCACGACGCTGCACCAGCTCTTCCAGCGCAGCTTCTCGGTCGCCAAGGAAGTGCGCAGCTCCACCGAGATCGGCAGCCACTCGATCAGCATGGCCGCCGCGTCGGTCCGGCTGGCCGCCCAGTTGTTCGAGCACCTCGCCGACATCCGCGTGCTGCTGGTCGGCGCGGGCGAGATGATCGAGCTGGTCGGCACCCATTTCGCGGCCAAGGGCCCGAAGTCGATCTCGGTCGCGAACCGGACGCTGGAGCGCGGCGAGAAGCTCGCCAGCCACCTGGGCGCCGAAGCCTTCCGCCTCGCCGACCTGCCCGACCGCCTGCACGAATTCGACGCGGTGATCTCCTGCACCGCCTCCAGCCTGCCGCTGATCGGGCTGGGCGCCGTCGAGCGCGCGCTGAAGAAGCGCCGCCACAAGCCGATGTTCATGGTCGACCTGGCCGTGCCGCGCGACATCGAGCAGGAAGTCGCTCAACTGGACGACGTCTATCTCTACACCGTCGACGACCTGTCCAAGCTGGTCCAGACCGCCGGCGAGAAGCGCCAAGCCGCCGTCCAGCAGGCCGAGGCCATCATCGAGACCGGCGTGCAGAGCTTCGTCCACTGGCTGGGCCAGCGCCACACGGTGCCGCTGATCCAGGCCCTGCATCAGCAGGCCGACAGCTGGCGCCAGGCCGAACTCCAGCGCGCCCGCAAGCTGCTGGCCAGAGGCGAGGACATCGACAGCGTGCTGGATGCGCTCGCGCGCGGCCTGACGCAGAAGATGCTGCACGGCGCGATGGCCGAGCTCAACGGCAGCGACGGTGAGCAGCGCCTGCAGATGGCGCAGACCGTGTCGCGGCTGTTCCTGCGCGGCAGCGCGAAGACGCCCGGCCTGCGCGCCGACGCGCTCGGCGACGAAGCGGACTCGTAGCGGCGATCACCGCCGGCACCGGCGATGCGCCCGGTGCCCGTTCCGCCCGCGGCCACCGCCGCGCAGTGTTTCCCCCGCCGCCCGCTCCGTCCGCTCCCCCTTCGAGAGGCCGCCCCCTCCGGATTCCCCATGAAAGACGCCCTGCGCCAGCAGTTCGACCGCCTCGGCTACCGGCTGGCGGAACTCGACACCACCCTCGCCGACGGCAGCGTCGCCGCGGACATGAAGCGCTACCGCGCGCTGACGCGCGAGCAGGCGGAGGTGTCCTCGCTGGTCGAGCGCTACCGCCGCTACGTCCAGCGCGAGCAGGACCTGGCCGCGGCGCGCGAGTTGCTCGACAGCGGCGACGCGGACATGGCCGAGATGGCGCGCGAGGAGATCGGCGCGGCGCAGGCGGACCTCGAGCAGCTCGACCAGGAGCTGCAGCTGGCACTGATCCCCAAGGACCCCGACGACGATCGGCCGGCCTTCCTCGAGATCCGCGCCGGGACCGGCGGCGACGAATCGGCGCTCTTCGCCGGCGACCTGACCCGCATGTACACGCGCTTCGCCGAAGCCCAGGGCTGGCGCTGCGAGGTGTTGTCGGCCAATGAATCGGACCTGGGCGGCTACAAGGAAATTGTGCTGCGGCTCGATGGCGACGGCGTCTACGGGCAGCTGAAGTTCGAATCCGGCGGCCATCGCGTGCAGCGCGTGCCGGCGACCGAGTCGCAGGGCCGCATCCACACCAGCGCCTGCACGGTCGCCGTCATGGCCGAGCCCGACGAGGCGGAGGAAATCCAGCTCAATCCCGCCGACCTGCGCATCGACACCTTCCGCGCCAGCGGCGCCGGCGGGCAGCACGTCAACAAGACCGACAGCGCGATCCGCATCACCCATCTGCCCACCGGCCTGGTCGCCGAATGCCAGGACGACCGCAGCCAGCACCGCAACAAGGCCAAGGCGATGGCGGTGCTCGCCGCGCGGCTGCGCGAGAAGGACCGCAGCGAGCGCGCCGCCAAGGAGGCGGCCCAGCGCAAGAGCCTGATCGGCAGCGGCGACCGCAGCGATCGCATCCGCACCTACAACTTCCCGCAGGGACGCCTGACCGACCACCGGATCAACCTGACGCTGTACAAGCTGGGCGCGATCATGGATGGCGACCTTCGCGACATCCTCCAGGGCCTGCAGCAGGCGCAGGCGGCCGAGCAGCTTGCCGCGCTGGAAGGCGGGGCGACATGAGCATCCGTGATGGCCACGCCGACGGCGGCCCGGACGCTCGATCGGGTAGCGGCCCCGCGCTGACCGTCGTCGACGCCGAGCGGGCCGCGATCGCCGCCGGTCTGCCGCGCGCCGAGGCGCAGTACCTGCTGCAAGCGCTGCTCGGGGTCTCGCGGGCCTGGCTGATCGGCCATGACACGGACCTGCTCGACGCCGTGGCGGCGGAGCGCTTCCACCACTGGCTGGCGCGCCGCCTGGATGGCGTGCCGCTGGCGTATCTCACCGGCGAGAAGGAGTTCTTCGGCCTGACGCTGCGCGTCACGCCCGACACCCTGATCCCCCGTCCCGACACCGAGCTGCTGGTGCAGTGGGCGCTGGAGCGCCTGGAGGGGCCGCGTCCCCTGCGCGTCGTGGACCTGGGCACCGGTACCGGCGCGATCGCGCTGTCGATCAAGTCGCAGCGGCCGGACGCGGATGTCCGCATGGTCGACTTCAGCCCGGGCGCGCTGGCGGTGGCGCTGGACAACGCGCAGCGACTGGGCTTGCAGGTCGACGGTCACCTGGGAAGCTGGTTCGAGCCCCTGGCGGGTCAGCCCCCCTTCGACCTGATCGTCAGCAACCCGCCCTACGTGGCGGGGGACGACCACCACCTGGACGCCCTGAAGCACGAACCCCGCACCGCGCTCACCCCCGAAGGGGATGGCCTGGCCGACCTTCGCCACCTGATCGAGGGGGCCCCCGCGTGGCTGCGGCCCGACGGTTGGCTGCTGCTGGAGCATGGCTTCGACCAGGCCGACGCCGTCGCCGCGATGTTGCGCGGGCGCGGCTTCCTCGAGGTCGAGAGCCGCCGCGACCTGGGCGGCCAGCCCCGCGCCACTGGCGGCCGCTGGCCCGGCTGAGCGCGCACCGCGTTCGGATCTCAACCATTTGCACCCAACTTCACACGCTGTTTCCACACTGCGGGAACCCGCGCCGGGAATCCGCAACAGTGCCGGGAAACCCCCGCAACTCGATCTGGCGCGGTAACTCGGTGGGGCGTAGCATGGTCTGACTTGGTGCCCGTTTTGAACCATTTCGAAACGGGTGTTGTCGTCAGTCTGGGAGACCTGTCATGCGCGCCGCCCCCTTGCTCTTGCGCCTTGCCGTGGTCCTGGCCGGCAGTGTCTGCATGGCCGGTGCCGCCTGGGCCCAACAAGGCCTGCAGTTGAAGCCCGACCGCAAGGCCTTCACCGCTTGGCAGGCCCGCCTGCAGGTGAGCCAGAGCCAGGACGACGACGCCCTCTCCTTCGACGCCCGCCGCGGCAGCCGCCTGCTGAGCGCCAACCTGCTGGCGGACTATTACCTGACCGGTTCCGGCCTGGGCGCCGGCACGCGTGGCGGCCTGCGGGCCACCGGCGGGCTGATGCTGGGCCCGATGTCGCTGCTGCAGAGCAGTTCCGGCCTGGCGCTCGGCCGCGGCGCGGCCTTGACGCCGTCGCTGTCGGCGGGTAGCCGCAGCCTCAGCCTGCTCACCGGCCCGGATCGCGAGCCCAACCTCTCGCTGTCCTATGTCGGCGTCGGCTACACCAGCTACTCGCTGCGTGGAGGTTGGGGCTTCAGCGCCGACCTGGGCGTGGTCGGTGGCGGCGCCTCCGCGCTGCGCCTGGGCAACAGCGCGCCGCAAGCCGACCTGTCGCAGGACCTGCGCTACCGGCCGGTCGTCCAGTTCGGCGTCAGCTACAGCTTCTGAGCGCCACCGCCGGCGGATCGACGCCCTTGGGCTCCGCCGAGCGCGGGCATGTCCGCTGCCCGATAATCGCCGGATCGCGCGGCCCGCCGTGCCGTACCGGCGCACTCCCGCACACGTCTTCCCGCATCAGCTTTCAGAGGATTCCGCCATGAGCGACGTTCAGCAACGCATCGACGACCTGGTCAAAGGCAACCGGGTCATGCTCTTCATGAAGGGCACCGCCCAGTTCCCGATGTGCGGCTTCTCCGGCCGCGCGATCCAGATCCTGAAGGCCAGCGGCGCCAGCGAGCTGAAGACCTTCAACGTCCTCGAGGACGAGGGCGTGCGCCAGGGCATCAAGGAATACGCGAACTGGCCCACCATCCCGCAGCTCTACATCGACGGCGAGTTCGTCGGCGGCTCCGACATCATGATGGAGATGTACGAGAGCGGCGAGCTGCAGCAGCTGCTGGCCAAGGCCTGATGACGGCCGCCGCGGCTCCGCGTCCGCGCCTGATCGTCGGCATCACCGGCGCGACGGGCGCGGCCTACGGGCTGCAGCTGCTGCGCCGCGCCCGCGCGATCGGGGCGGAAACCCACCTGATCCTGAGCCCCGCCGGCGTGCTGAACGCCCACCATGAACTGGGGCTCGCGCGCGATGCGCTCGAGCGCGAGGCGGACGTCGCCTACGCGCCCGGCGACATCGGCGCCTGCGTCGCCAGCGGTAGCTTCCCGACCGCCGCGATGGTGATCGCGCCCTGCTCGATGCGCACGCTCGCCGCGGTCGCGCACGGGCTCTCGGACAACCTCATGAGCCGCGCCGCCGACGTCACGCTCAAGGAGCGCCGCCGGCTGATCCTGATGGTGCGCGAGACGCCGCTGAACCTCGCCCACCTGCGCAACATGACAGCGGTGACCGAGATGGGCGGCATCGTCTTCCCGCCGCTGCCGGCGCTTTACCTGAAGCCGACCTCGATCGAAGAGATGGTCGCGGAAACGGTCGAACGCGTGCTTGAACTGGCGCAGTTGCCGGGCGCCGCGCCGCAGGCCTGGCAGGGATTGCGTTCCCACGCCTGAACCCGATGCCGCCGGGCATCGACGGCGCCCGCCGGTGGACCGGCGTGAGCGCCCGTGATCAGCCGTGAGCACCCATGAGCGCGCTCCCGCGCCGGGTCCTCAGCTCTGTCCCGGCATCAGCCAGGCCTTGCGCGCGCCCATCACCAGGTTGGGATACTCGGCCCGACCGCGGCTGCCGTTGTAGCGCCCCAGCGCGAGGAACAGATTGCCCTTCTCGATGTCGAGGTAGTGGCGCAGGATCACGCAGCCGAAGCGCAGGTTGGTCTGCATGTGGAACAGCCGGGACACCTGCCCGTCACCGATCGAGCGCGTCCAGAACGGCATCACCTGCATGTAGCCGCGCGCGCCCGCCACGCTGATCGCGTACTTGCGGAAGCCGCTCTCCACCTGCACCAGGCCCAGCACCAGCGCCGGCTCCAGGCCCGCCCGCGCGCTCTCGTACCAGAGCGTCTCCAGGAACTCGATCCGCGTCTGCGCTTCGCTCTTCTTGCGCTTCATGCGCTCGCTCATCTCCCCCAGCCAGCGCAGGTAGGCCAGGCGCGGCTCGATGGCGTCGAAGCGGGGCTTGGGCGGAGCGTCCGAGGCAATCGCCGCCGACAGCGCCGAGCGCACGGCATCGGCCAGCGGCTCTTCCTGCTGGGCACCGGCGAAGGCCGGTCGCGGCAGGCAGGCGGCCGCGCCCGCAAGCAGCAGCGCGCGGCGGGAACTCGGGGAGATCGTCGGGGAGCGGAAAGCGGTCACGTCAACGGAAAGAGGATCGGCGGCGATCGACATCGGAAAGGGGGGAGGCGCGGCATCGTAACGGCGCTGGCCGGCGCCGTCAGCGCGACAGCCAGCGTTCCAGCGGCAAAGGTCGCGGTCCGCGCGCCCGCGCGAGCAGCAGCCCGCCCACCCAGTACGCCAGCGCCAGCCCCGTGGTGACCAAGGTGCCTGGCTGCCACGACAGCCCCGCGCCGCTGAACAGCGCAAAGCTCAGCACCGAGCTGAACAGATAGAGCGTCAGCGTGTGCCGGCCCAGCGGCGCCAGCGCTTCCAGCACGCGCGGATCGCGCCGCATCCGCAAGACCAGGGCCGGCACCGCGGCGCTGAGCAGCAGCATCGTCGGATAGAGATAGAAGATCGCGTAGCGCCCGGTGACGAAGCTGTCGCCATCGCGCAGGCCCGGCCAGAGCAGCGAGGTGAACGCGATGTTCACCGCCACCGCCGGCCACAGCCAGCGACGCGACCAGCGCCGCAGCGCGGGTTCCCAGCGCGGGTGGGAGAACAGGCGCAGCCGCGCCGCCATCAAGCCGCCCGTCATCAGCAGCAGCGGCACCGGGATGCCCAGCGTCATGAAGGCGATCGTCGTCGCGGTGAAGTGGCCGGCATTGCGCAGCGTCCACTCCGCCCAAGGCGCCGGCGCCATCAACGGCACCGAGGGTTCGCCGGCCAGCGGCAGATTCGCCAGCACCATCGTGAACCCGATCACCACCAGTTCCACGGCAATCAACACCCGGATCCGCAGTTTCAGCTGCGTCATCGAGTGGCCGGCCCAGATCGCGAGCAGCGACCCGGCCACGGCGTACAGGGTCAGGATGTCGCCCATGTAGAGCAGGCTGCCGTGCAGCAGGCCCAGCGTCAGCATCTTGGCCAGCCGGCGGCGGCGCTTGACCAGGGCGTCCAGCCCGCGCGTCTGCGACAGCCCCTGGCTGTAGCCGAAGAGGAACGCCAGCAGCGCAATGCCCTTGCCCGCCACCAGCGCATGCAGCAGCCAGGACAGCGCCTGGGCCACCAGGCCTTCGTCGCTGGCGGGCGGGCTCAGCGGGCCGGCGTCGGGCAGCGCCGGATAACCGACCCAGTTGACCGCGACCACCGGCAGCAGCGCCAGCGCGCGGAGCGCGTCCACCGCCGCGACGCGCTGCGGCGGACGAGCCGGACTCACGCCAGGCGTTGCTTCAGGTGGGCGACCACCTCGGCCAGCGCCAGCTTGGTGGCGGCGGCATCGCGACGGCCCTGGACCTCGACCTGGCCTTCCTTCAGGCCGCGATCGGAAATCACGACCCGGTGCGGCACGCCGACGAGTTCCCAGTCGGCGAACATCGCGCCGGGGCGCTCGCCGCGATCGTCCAGCAGCACATCGATGCCCAGGTCCAGCAACTCGTCGTAGAGCTTCGTCGCGGCGGCCTTCACCTCCTCGTTGCGGTCCATGCCGATCGGGCAGATCACCACGGTGAAGGGGGCGATCGACGCCGGCCAGACGATGCCGCGCTCATCGTGGTTCTGTTCAATCGCCGCGCCCAGGATGCGGGTCACGCCGATGCCGTAGCAGCCCATCTCCATCAGCTGCGGCTTGCCGTTCTCGTCCAGGTAGGTCGCGTTCATCGCGGCCGAGTACTTCGTGCCCAGATAGAAGACGTGGCCGACCTCGATGCCGCGCTGGATCGCCAGCACGCCCTTGCCGTCCGGCGACGGGTCGCCTTCGACGACGTTGCGGATGTCGGCGACCAGGTCGGGCTCGGGCAGGTCGCGGCCCCAGTTGGCGCCGGTGAAGTGGAAGTCGGCCTCGTTGGCGCCGCAGACGAAATCGGACATGTTCGCGACCGTGCGGTCGGCGATGACCTTGACCGGCTGCTTCAGGCCGATCGGGCCCAGGTAGCCGGGCTTGCAGCCGAAGTGGGCGTCGATCTCCGCGGCGGTCGCGAAGCGGAAGCCGCCCTTCAGGCCTTCGAGCTTGCCGGCCTTCACTTCGTTCAGGTCGTGGTCGCCGCGCACCAGCAGCAGCCAGACCTGCGACTTGACGATCGTGCCGTGTTCATCGAGTTCGTCGGTCGCCAGCACCAGCGCCTTCACCGTCTGCGACAGCGGCAGCTTCAGCAACTCGGCCACATCGGCGCAGGTCGCCTTGCCGGGCGTCGGCGTCTTCGTCAGCGCCTGCGTCGCGGCCCCCCGCGTCGCGATCAGCGACAGCGCCTCGGCCAGCTCGATGTTGGCGGCGTAGTCGCTGGTCGGGCAGTAGATGATCGCGTCCTCGCCGGTCTCGGCGATGACCTGGAATTCATGCGAGCGGTCGCCGCCGATCGCGCCGGTGTCCGCCGCCACGGCGCGGTATTGCAGGCCCAGGCGATCGAAGATCCGGCAGTAGGCCGCGTACATGTTGTCGTAGCTGCGGCCGGCCGCGTCCTTGTCGCGGTCGAACGAGTACGCGTCCTTCATCGTGAACTCGCGCCCGCGCATGATGCCGAAGCGGGGCCGGCGCTCGTCGCGGAACTTCGTCTGGATGTGATAGAAGTTCTTCGGCAGCTGCTTGTAGCTGCGCAGCTCCTGGCGGGCGATGTCGGTGATGACCTCTTCCGACGTCGGCTGGATGATGAAGTCACGGCCGTGGCGATCCTTCACCCGCAGCAGCTCGGGGCCCATCTTGTCGAAGCGGCCGGTCTCCTGCCAGAGCTCCGCCGGCTGCACGACCGGCATCAGCAGCTCGACCGCGCCAGCGCGATTCATCTCGGTGCGGATGATGTGCTCGACCTTGCGGATCACCCGCAGGCCCATCGGCATGTAGTTGTAGATGCCGGCGCCCAGGCGCTTGATCATGCCGGCCCGCATCATGAGCTTGTGGCTGACGATTTCCGCGTCAGCGGGGGCTTCCTTTAGCGTGGAGACGAAGAACTGGGAGGCTTTCATGGGCGCAGAAAATAAAAGTCCGCGGTCAGCCGTGCCGCCGCGGAAAAACCGTTCACCACCGAGGGTTAGCGATGATCGCGCCGGGGCTCGGGCCCGGTGCAATAATCAATCCAACGAATGATTTGAGGTTGATTATGCTCGACCGTGAAGGCTTCCGGCCCAACGTCGGCATCATCCTGCTCAACCACAAGAACGAGGTGTTCTGGGGCAAGCGCATACGCACCCATTCTTGGCAGTTCCCCCAAGGGGGCATCAAGCATGGCGAAACGCCCGAGCAGGCGATGTTCAGAGAGCTGCATGAGGAAGTTGGCCTCACCGCAGACCACGTGCGCATCATCGCGCGCACCCGCGACTGGCTGCGCTACGAGGTTCCCGATCACTTCATCCGGCGCGACGCGCGCGGCCACTATCGCGGGCAGAAACAGATCTGGTTCCTGCTCCAGATGACCGGTCGCGACAGCGACATGAATCTGCGCGCGACCGACCACCCCGAGTTCGATGCCTGGCGCTGGAACGAGTACTGGGTGCCACTGGAAGCGGTGATCGAGTTCAAGCGCGGCGTCTATCAGATGGCGTTGACCGAACTCGCCCGCTTCCTGCCGCGGCTCAACCATCACAATCGCTATCTGCGGGCGGGCATGCGGCCGCCACCGCGCGGTGATCGGCATGGCGGGCCCAACGAGCAGGATCATCACCGGCACGACCGCGTCGACCCTCGGCCTCACGAGCAGGAAGTCGTCGCTCACGCCGCGGATGGTCATTCCCAGGAAGCCCGCGAGCGTCGCGATGCCGCCTCGCCGGTTGCCGCCCCCCAAACCGGTTCGGTGGAGCCGGCGAAGGACTGATCGGACCGGCGCCGCCCTGGAGGCGGCGGACCGGGCAAGACAAAGGCGCCCTCGGGCGCCTTTCTTCTGGGTCGTGGTTGGATGCTCGCGCCGATCGATCAGCGCAGCACGAGGTTGTCGCGGTGGATCAGCTCGGGCTCGGCGGCGTAACCCAGCACCCGCTCGATGTCGAAGGACGGCTTGCGCGCGATCAGCCGCGCCTCGGCGCTGCCGTAGTTGGTCAGGCCGCGCGCCAATTCCTTCCCCGCCAGGTCGATGACCGCGATGACGTCGCCGCGATGGAACTCGCCGGACACCTCCTGCACGCCGATCGGCAGCAGGCTCTTGCCTTCGTCGCGCAGCTTGATCGCCGCGCCGGCATCGACGACCACCTTCCCTCGCAACTGCAGGTGGTCGACCATCCACTGCTTGCGCGCCGCCAGCTTGGCGGTCGACGCCATCAGGGCCGTGCCGATCGACTCGCCGTGCGCCAGTCGCAGCAGCACGTCGGGCTCCCGGCCCCAGGCGATCACGGTGTTGGCGCCGCTGCTCGCCGCCCGCTTGGCCGCCAGGATCTTGGTGATCATCCCGCCCCGCCCGATGCTCGATCCCGCGCCGCCGGCCATCTCTTCCAGCTCGGGTCTGCCAGCGGTCGCGCGATCGATGAAGCGCGCGTTCGGGTCCTTGCGCGGGTCGGCGGAATACAGGCCCTTCTGGTCCGTCAGGATCACCAGGGCGTCCGCCTCGACCAGGTTGGCCACCAGCGCGCCCAGCGTGTCGTTGTCACCGAACTTGATCTCGTCGTTGACGACCGTATCGTTCTCGTTGATGACCGGCAGCACACGATGCTGCAGCAGCGCCAGCAAGGTCGAGCGCGCGTTCAGGTAGCGCTCGCGATCGGCCAGGTCGGCATGCGTCAGCAGCACCTGCGCGCTGGTGAGGCCCTGTTCGCGCAGCTTGGTCTCGTACATCTGCGCCAGGCCCATCTGGCCGACGGCGGCGGCGGCCTGCAACTCGTGCAGCTCCTTCGGCCGGCTGGCCCAGCCCAGGCGCTTCATGCCTTCGGCGATCGCGCCGCTGGAGACCATCACCACCTCGCGGCCCTCGCGGGCCAGTTCCGCCAATTGGCGGCACCAGTTGCCGATGGCCTCGGCGTCCACGCCCCGCCCCTCGTTGGTCACCAGGCTGGAACCCACCTTCACGACGATCCGTCGCGCGTCCCGCAGGACACCAGTCAATTCGCCGTTCAGGTTGCCGTTGCTCATGCGATGGGAGGATGAGGGAGTCGTGGACCGAAGCCGGAAGTCAGGGCGATGCCGGAGACGCGTTCAGGGCAGCGGGTCGAAGCGCGGATCGCGTTCGGGCGGCTTCTCCGCCTTCTCCGCCTTGCCGGCCTTCTTGCCGCGCGGCGTCTTCGCGGGCGTCGCCCCGGCGGACTCCGCCTTCGCCGCCTTGATCACCTTGGCCTTGGCGGCGCGCGTCTTGCGCGTTTCCTGGAAGGCCTTGGGCGGATCGATCGTCGGCTCGTCGAAGCGCGCATCCGGATCCTCGACCGGCGGCGCCTGGATCGAGGCGACGTGATCGTAGATGGCGCGGATCAACGGCTCGCAGCCCTCGCGCGTCAGCGCGGAGATCTCGAACACCGGTCCCTTCCACTTGTAGCGCTTGACGAAATCCTTCACGCGGGCGGCGCGCTCCTCGGCCGGCACCATGTCCAGCTTGTTGAGCACCAGCCACCGCGGCTTCTCGTACAACGCCTCGTCGTACTTCTTCAGTTCCTTGACGATGGCCTTGGCCTCCGCGACCGGATCCACGTCGGGATTGAACGGCGCCAGGTCGACCACATGCAGCAGCACGCGCGTGCGCTGCAGGTGGCGCAGGAACTGGTGACCCAGGCCGGCGCCTTCGGCGGCGCCCTCGATCAGGCCCGGGATGTCGGCGATGACGAAGCTCTTCTCCGGCCCGACGCGCACCACGCCCAGGTTGGGATACAGCGTGGTGAAGGGGTAATCGGCGATCTTGGGGCGGGCATTCGAGACGGCCGCGATCAGCGTCGACTTGCCGGCGTTGGGCTGGCCGAGCAGGCCGACGTCGGCCAGCACGCGCAGTTCCATCTTGATCTTCTTGACCTCGCCCGGCCAGCCCGGCGTCTTCTGACGCGGCGCGCGGTTGGTCGAGGTCTTGAAATGCAGGTTGCCGAAGCCGCCATCGCCGCCCTTGGCCAGCAGCACCGGCACATCGGGCTCGAGCAGCTCGGCGATGATCTCGTCGGTCTCGAGGTCCCGCACGATGGTGCCGACCGGCACCTTCAGCATGATGTCCTCGGCGGCGGCGCCGAACTGGTCCGAACCCCGGCCCGCTTCGCCGTTGCGCGCCTCGTGGCGCCGCGCATAGCGGTAGTCGATCAACGTATTGAGGTTGCGATCGGCCACCGCATAGACGCTGCCGCCGCGGCCGCCGTCGCCCCCGTCCGGACCGCCGAAGGGAATGAACTTCTCGCGGCGGAAACTGGCGCAGCCCGCACCGCCGTTGCCGGCGGCGATATCGATGGTGGCTTCGTCAACGAACTTCATGGATGGCCTTCAGTCCCGGAGCGGGGCTATCGTAATTCAGGCCCCCACGCTCCCGCGCGAGGACATGCTTTGAATCGGAGCGAGTCAGGTTTCGCCGGAACTCGCGGTCGGCGCGGGAACCCTAAGTCACGGGCCCCGAAAAAACAAAGCCCCGGACGAAGCCGGGGCTCTGGGTCCGCCGGAAGCGGAAGACCAGGTCTTCCGCCCGCGGCGTCAGGACATCAACGCGCTCAGGCCGCCGTGACGACGACGGTGGAGCGGCTGTTTTCGCCCTTGACGGTGAAGGACACCGTGCCGTCGATCAGCGCGAACAGCGTGTGGTCCTTGCCCATGCCCACGTTGGTGCCGGCGTGGAACTTCGTGCCGCGCTGGCGGACGATGATCGAGCCTGCCGAGACGGTCTGGCCGCCGTACACCTTGACGCCAAGCATCTTCGGCTTCGAGTCGCGGCCGTTTCGTGTCGAGCCGCCGCCCTTTTTCTGTGCCATGGATTACT
>Ga0102591_1001428_pt1 | contig 32683 bp, 33 predicted proteins | sample AraplaCol_mCL_r2_2_FD_76860 | JGI IMG/M metagenome (GOLD analysis project Ga0102591, IMG submission 76860) | Arabidopsis root microbial communities from North Carolina, USA - plate scrape MF_Col_mCL_r2 (SPADES assembly) (version 2) | ecosystem: Host-associated > Plants > Roots > Endosphere...
ACACGGCGCTGGCCTCGCACCTGACCACGATGATCTTCGGCGCGCTGATCGTGTTCTTCCTGATCGTCGAGCCGCACGGCCTCGCGCGGCTCTGGCAGATCGCCAAGGAGAAGCTGCGCCTGTGGCCTTTCCCACATTGAAAGCCGCATTGATTCCGCATTGATTCCGCAGTTCCCCCGCAGTCCTTCCGGTTCCGACACATTCAACAAGGCATCACGAGTGCCACCAGGAGACAGACCGATGAAGCCACACAAGACCTCGACGATCGCGGCGCGCGCCGCGCTGATGCTGGCCGCCGCGGCCATCCTGCTGGGCGGCTCGGGCGCCGCGCTGGCGCAGGCCAAGGAGCAGTTCATCCCGCTGCTGGTCTACCGCACCGGCCCGTATGCGCCCAACGGCACGCCGTGGGCCAACGGCAAGCAGGACTACCTGAAGCTGATCAACGCGCGCGACGGCGGCATCAACGGCGTGAAGATCACCTTCGAGGAATGCGAGACCGGCTACGCCACCGACAAGGGCGTCGAGTGCTACGAGCGGCTCAAGGGCAAGGGCGCATCGCTGTTCGATCCGCAGGCCACCGGCATCACCTTCGCGCTGACCGACAAGGTGCCCACCGACAAGATCCCGCTGGTGACGCTGGGCTACGGGCTGTCGGCCTCGCAGGACGGCAATGTCTTCAAGTGGAATTTCCCGATGATGGGCAGCTACTGGACCGCCGCCGACATGCTGATCCAGCACCTGGCGAAGAAGGAGGGCGGCTTCGACAAGCTCAAGGGCAAGAAGATCGCGCTGGTCTATCACGACTCGCCCTTCGGCAAGGAGCCCATCCCGCTGCTGGAGGAGCGGCAGAAGATGCATGGCTTCGAGCTGGTGAAGATCCCGGTGACGGCGCCCGGCGTCGAGCAGAAGTCGGCCTGGCTGCAGGTGCGCCAGCAGCGTCCGGACTACGTGCTGCTGTGGGGCTGGGGCGTGATGAACTCGACCGCGCTGAAGGAGGCGCAGGCCACCGGCTACCCGCGCGAGAAGATGTACGGCGTCTGGTGGGCCGGCGCCGAGCCCGACGTCAAGGACGTGGGCGAGGGCGCCAAGGGCTACAACGCGCTGGCGCTGAACGGCTCGGGCCAGCAGGCCAAGGTCATGCAGGACATCCTCAAGCATGTCCATGAGAAGGGCCAGGGCAGCGGGCCCAAGGAGGAGGTCGGCTCGGTGCTGTACACGCGCGGGATGATCATCTCGATGCTCAGCGTCGAGGCGATCCGCCGCGCGCAGGAGCGCTTCGGCAAGGGCAAGGTCATGACCGGCGAGCAGGTGCGCTGGGGCCTGGAGAACCTGTCCATCGACCAGAAGCGGCTCGACGCGCTCGGCCTGGGCAACCTGATCCGGCCGATCTCCACCTCCTGCCAGGACCACATGGGCTCCACCTGGGCGCGCGTCCACACCTGGGACGGCAGCAAGTGGAACTTCTCCTCCGACTGGCTGCAGGCCGACGAGCAGATCATCAAGCCGATGGTCAAGGCGGCGGCGGACAAGTACGCCAGTGACAAGAAGGTCACCCGCCGCACCCCGGCGGACTGCCAGAGCTGAGCCCGGAGCGCGCCATGACCAAGGTCCTTCTGAACGTCAACGGCATCGAGGTCATCTACAACCACGTGATCCTCGTGCTGAAGGGGGTCTCGATGCAGGTGCCGGAAGGACGCATCGTGGCGCTGCTCGGCGGCAACGGCGCCGGCAAGACCACGACGCTGCGCGCGGTGAGCAACCTGCTCGCCGGCGAGCGCGGCGAGGTGACCAAGGGCTCCATCGAACTGCGCGGTGAGCGCATCGAGCGCCTGTCCACCTCCGCCATGGTCGACCGCGGCGTCATCCAGGTGATGGAAGGCCGTCACTGCTTTGCGCACCTGACGATCGAGGAGAACCTGCTGACCGGCGCCTACACCCGCAAGGACGGCAAGGCCGCGGTGGCCGAGACCCTCGAGAAGGTCTACGCCTACTTCCCGCGCCTGAAGACGCGGCGCGGCTCGCAGGCGGCCTACACCTCCGGCGGCGAGCAGCAGATGTGCGCGATCGGGCGCGCGCTGATGGCCAATCCCAAGATGGTGCTGCTGGACGAGCCCTCGATGGGCCTGGCGCCGCAGATCGTCGAGGAGGTCTTCGAGATCGTCCGCGACCTCAACCAGAAGGAGCGCACCACCTTCCTGCTGGCCGAGCAGAACACCAGCATGGCGCTGCGCTACGCCGATTACGGCTACATCCTCGAGAACGGCCGCGTCGTCATGGACGGCGAGGCCCAGGCGCTGCGGGACAACGAGGACGTGCGCGAGTTCTACCTCGGCATGGGCGGCACCGACCGCAAGAGCTTCCGCGACGTCAAGAGCTACAAGCGCCGCAAGCGCTGGCTGGCCTGAGGCCCGCCGCCGCGCGCCCTGACCGGAGATCCAAGGGAGAGCAGTTCATGGACAACGACTTCTTCGCGCCACCGCCGTTCAAGGTCGAGGAGGCGCTCGTGCAGCTCCGCCGCGCGCTGCGCGACCTGCGCCAGCTCACCGAGCGCGGCGACAGCTGGAGCTTCGAGGGCAGCGAGGTCCTCCGGCTGTCGGCCGGGGACGGCCAGATCAGCGCGCAACTGGCGAAGAAGCCGATGCGCAGCCCCGACTGGGAGACGCGCGCCTGCCGCAGCGCCGCCGACGTGCGCAAGCTCCAGGACGACCTCAAGCGCCGGCTCGCGCAATGGGCGGACGAATGATGGCCGCGGAGTTCTACGACACCCTCGAGGCCCGCGACCCCGCGCTCCGCGAGGCCGCCCTGATGGCGGCCCTGCCGCACCAGATCGCCAACGCGCGGCAGCACACCGAGGCCTTCGCCGCGCTGCTGGCCGAGGTCGAGCCCGACCAGATCCGCAGCCGCGCCGCGCTGGCCCGGCTGCCGGTGACGCGCAAGTCGGAGTTGCTGGCGCGCCAGCAGGCGGTGCGCGCCGACGGCGGACGCGGCGCCTTCGAGCCCTTCGGCGGTTTCTCGACCATCGGCTGGCGCGGCCTGAAGCGCGACACCGGCGCGCGCCGCGTGTTCCAGTCGCCCGGCACGATCTACGAGCCCGAAGGCCTGGGCCGCGACTACTGGCGCGTCGGACGCGCGCTGCACGCGGCCGGGCTGCGCGCCGGCGACCTGGTCCACAACTCCTTCAGCTACCACCTCACCCCCGCCGGCGCCATGATGGAAGGCGGCGCCGAGGCGCTGGGCTGCACGGTCTTCGCCGGCGGCGTCGGCAACACCGAACTGCAGCTGCAGGCGATGGCCGAGCTGCGGCCCCATGCCTACGTCGGCACGCCCAGCTTCCTGAAGATCCTGCTCGACAAGGCGGCCGAACAGGGTCAGCCGCTGTCGGTGCGCAAGGCGCTGGTCAGCGGCGAGGCCTTCCCCGCCGCGCTGCGCGACTGGTGCGTCGAGCGCGGCGTGACCGGCTTCCAGTGCTACGCCACCGCCGACCTGGGCCTGATCGCCTACGAGACCTCGGCCCGCCAGGGCCTGGTCGTGGATGAGGGCGTCATCGTCGAGATCGTCCGCCCCGGCACCGGCGACCCCGTGCCCGAGGGCGAGGTCGGCGAGGTCGTCGTCACCACGCTCAACCCGGATTACCCGCTGATCCGCTTCGGGACTGGCGACTTGTCGGCGGTGCTGCCGGGCACCTGCCCGACCGGGCGCACCAACCTGCGCATCAAGGGCTGGATGGGGCGCGCCGACCAGAGCGCCAAGGTGCGCGGCATGTTCGTGCATGCCGGCCAGGTCGCCGAGGTGCTGCGGCGCTTCCCGCAGGCGCGGCGCGGGCGGCTGGTCGTCGAGGGGGAGATGGCGCAGGACCGGATGACGCTGCGGGTGGAGACCGACGGCGCCGTCCCCGAGGGCCTGGCGGACCAGCTGGCCGTCGCCTTGCGCGAGGTGACCAAGCTGCGGGGCGAGGTGGCCTTCGTCGCCGCGGGCGCGCTGCCCAACGACGGAAAAGTCATCGAGGACCTGCGCAAGTTCGACTGATTTCCCGCTGTTTCGCGGCAGATGCCCGGGTCCCAGGCCCCGGGGGATCCCGGCTTACGTAGTTTCCGAAGGTTGCAGGGAAGGGCGGCGACCTAGCATCCGCGCCATCACCCACACCTCCATCGAGGAAGAGACAGCCATGAAGAAGACCTTGCTCGCCTGTGTCGCGTTGCTGAGCGTCGGCGCCGCCTGGGCCGAATATCCCGACAAGCCGGTGACCATCGTCGTTCCGTTCGCCGCCGGCGGCCCGACCGACAAGGTCGCCCGCGACCTGGCCGAGGCGCTGCGCAAGCCGCTGAACGCGACCATCGTGATCGAGAACGTCGGCGGCGCCGGCGGCACGCTGGGCGCCACCAAGGTGTCCAAGGCCGCGCCGGACGGCTACACCCTGCTGCTGCACCACATCGGCATGTCGACCGCGCCGGCCCTGTACCGCAACCTGCAGTACAAGACCCTGGACGACTTCGAGTACCTCGGCCTGATCAACGAAGTGCCGATGACGCTGATCTCGCGCCCGAACCTGCCGGCCAACAACTACGCCGAGCTGCAGAAGTGGCTTCACGCCAACCAGGGCAAGATCAACCTGGCCAACGCGGGCCTGGGATCGGCCTCGCACCTGTGCGGCCTGCTCTACATGAGCACGATCAAGATCGACATGACCACCGTCCCCTACAAGGGCACCGGCCCGGCCATGACCGACCTGATCGGCGGCCAGGTCGACATCATGTGCGACCAGACCACCAACACCACCTCGCAGATCGACGGCGGCAAGGTCAAGGCCTTCGCGGTCTCGACGCCCAAGCGCCTGGGCGGCTCGCTGGCCAAGCTGCCGACGCTGGACGAATCCGGCGTGAAGGGCTTCAACGTGTCGATCTGGCACGGCATGTACGCGCCCAAGGGCACGCCCAAGGCGGTGCTGGACAAGATCAACACCGCGCTGAAGACGGCGCTCAAGGATGCCGACTTCCACAAGCGCGAGGAAGCGCTGGGCGCGGTGATCGTGACCGACAACCGCGTGAACCCGGCCGAGCACAAGAAGTTCGTCGAGGCCGAGATCCACAAGTGGACCCCGGTCATCAAGGCGGCCGGCCAGTACGCTGACTGATCGCCGACTGATCGCCGACTGATCGCCCCGCAAGCCCGCCTCCTGGCGGGCTTTTTCATTGCGGCGGGCGCCGCGTCACGCCGGCGAGCGGCAGACCACCGACAGCTTGTTGCCGTCCAGGTCGCGGAAGTAGGCCGCGTAGAAGTTGGGCCCGTAGCTCTCGCGCAGGCCGGGACGGCCTTCATCCCGGCCGCCGCCGGCCAGCGCCGCCGCGTGGGCCGCGTCGACCTGGGCCCGCGTCGAGGCGGCCAGTCCCAGCATCGTGCCGTTGCCGGCGGTCGCGTCCAGGCCGTTGAACGGCTGCACGATCCACAGCTGGGTCTCGCCGCCCTCGGGGCCGTAGCCGACCATCTCGTCGTCCGCGTAGCCGGGCTTGAGGCCCAGCGGCGCGAGCACCGCGTCGTAGAAGGCCTTGGCCGCGCGGCGGTCGTTGCTGCCCAAGGTCACGTAGCTGATCATCGTTGGCTCCCCCTTCATCGGGTGGTCGTTCAAGTCGTCGCTCGGAGGTCTGTCACATCCGCATCGGAATGGTCACCGGCCCGTCGTTGACCAGGCTGACCTGCATGTCGGCGCCGAATTCGCCAGTGTGCACGACCGGATGCTGCGCCCGGGCCGAGCGCACCAGGTGCTCGTAGAGCCGGCGGCCGAGCTCGGCGGGCGCGGCGCCGGTGAAGCTGGGCCGGTTCCCGCCGGAGGTGTCGGCCGCCAGCGTGAACTGCGAGACGACCAGCAGCCCGCCGCCCACGTCCTGCAGGCTGCGGTTCATCTTGCCGGCCTCGTCGCTGAAGATGCGCAGCTTCAGGATCTTCTGCAGCAGCTTGTCGGCCACCGCCTCGTTGTCCTGCGGCTCGGCGCAGACCAGCAGCAGCAGGCCCGGCCCGATGCGTCCGGTGCAGCGGTCGCCGACATCGACCCGGGCTTCCTTCACGCGTTGGAGCAGCGCGATCATGCCTGTCCTTCCTTGGGGGTGGGCGGGGTGGAAGGGGTGAGGGGGGAGGGGGCGCCGGGGGCGTCCTTCGGGGTGTCCTCCTGGGCCTGGGCTTCCTGCGCGGCCTGCTCGGCGAAGCGCGTCTCGACATTCACCGGCAGCAGCTGGATGCTGGCGCGGATGCCGGGCAGCGCGCGCATCAGCGCCTGCTCGACCTCGCCGCGCAGTTTCGCGGCCTCGCCCAGCGTCCAGCGCGCCGGCACGTGCAGGTGGAAATCGACATAGCGGCGCTGCCCGGCCACGCGAGTGGCGACATGGTCGAAGCGCAGCTCCGGCGACGCGAAGCCCTTCAGCACGGCGGAGATCGCCTGCTGGTCCTCGGGTTCGAGCGCCATGTCCATCAGGCCGGCGGTGGAGCGCCACATCAGGTGCATCGCCTCGCGCAGGATGTTCAGCGCCACCAGGATGGCCAGCACCGGATCCAGCCAGGTCCAGCCGGTGAGCAGCACGCCGACCAGCCCGGCCACGACGCCGACCGAGGTCCAGACATCGGTGAAGAGGTGGCGCGCGTCGGCTTCCAGCGCGATCGAGCGGTGCTCCCGCGCCGCCCGCAGCATCTTCCAGGCCAGCGCGCCGTTGATCGCGGTGCTCACCAGCGACAGCACCATGCCCACGCCCAGCGCCTCCAGCGGCTGCGGCGTGCGCAGCCGCTCGATCGCGGCCCAGCCGATCCCCAGCGCGGCCACCAGGATCAGCGCGCCCTCGAAGGCGCTGGAGAAGTACTCCGCCTTGTGGTGGCCGAAGGGGTGGTCCTCGTCGGGCGGGCGGCGGGCGATGGTCACCATCGCCAGGCCGAAGAGCGCGCCGGCCAGGTTCACCCCCGATTCGAGCGCGTCCGACAGCAGGCCCACCGAGCCCGTCCACCACCAGGCGGCCGTCTTCAGGGCGATGGTCAGCACTGCCACGAGGACCGAGAGCTTCAGGTATTGCTGCACTTGCATGGCGTCGATTTTGCCGGTCCTAGAATGGCGCCCGTTCGACTTGCGCGCCCTCCCTGGAGCGCTCCCCCCACCACCCCTTCCGCCACCCCCTTCCGCCTCTTCCGGACAGCACCATGAGCAACACCCCGCCCGTCCACGACGCCGACCTCAGCCACATCCCGCCACGCGACAAGGCGGAGCTGCTGTCCCAGGCGCTGCCCTACATCCGCAAGTACCACGGCAAGACCATCGTCATCAAGTACGGCGGCAACGCGATGACCGATCCGGCGCTGCAGCAGGACTTCGCCGAGGACGTGGTGCTGCTCAAGCTGGTCGGCCTGAACCCGGTGGTGGTGCACGGCGGCGGTCCGCAGATCGAGGATGCGCTCAACAAGCTCGGCAAGAAGGGCCACTTCATCCAGGGCATGCGCGTCACCGACGAGGAGACGATGAGCGTCGTCGAATGGGTGCTCGCCGGCGAGGTGCAGCAGGACATCGTCGGCCTGATCAACGTCGCCGGTGGCAAGGCCGTGGGCCTGACCGGCCGCGACGGCGGCATGATCCGCGCCAAGAAGCTCAAGCTGATCGACAAGGACGATCCGGCCAAGGAGCACGACGTGGGCTCGGTCGGCGACATCGTCGCGATCGACCCCAGCGTCGTGAAGGCGCTGCAGGACGACCAGTTCATCCCGGTGATCAGCCCGATCGGCTTCGGCGAGAGCAACGAGAGCTACAACATCAACGCCGACGTCGTCGCCGGCAAGCTGGCCGAGGTGCTCAAGGCCGAGAAGCTGGTGCTGCTGACCAACACCCCCGGCGTGCTCGACAAGCAGGGGAAGCTGCTGACCGACCTCTCGGCCCGCGAGATCGACGAGCTCTTCGCCGACGGCACGCTGTCCGGCGGCATGCTGCCCAAGATCGCCTCGGCGCTGGACGCGGCCCGCAGCGGCGTCAAGGCGGTGCACATCATCGACGGCCGCGTGCCCCACGCGATGCTGCTGGAGATCCTCTCCGAGCAGGCCTACGGCACGATGATCCGCTCGCATTGAGCTGAGTTCGTGCTCTGGGGGCGTCCCCGGCGCTCCCCCAGAGGGGCGGAATTCCCCACCGAGCCCCCTCCGAACGAGGGGGCTCGGTCGTTTCCGGGAGCGTGCTTTGCCCTCGCGTAACGCTCAGGAGTCGGGGATGGTCGAAGGTCATACCACTGCAAGCTGGGGATTGCCGCTGAAAGACGCGACATCCCAGAATGCGCCCCGCAGCGGCTCCATAGCCGTGAGGGATTGCATGTCACTGTTCAGCGTCTTGATCGTCGAAGATCAGCTTCGCTTCCGCGAAGCGTTCGCCCATGCCCTGGAAAAAGCGCCGGACATCCGTCTGGTGGGCATGGCCACCGATCTCCAGCAGGGGCGGAAGATGTTCGACCAGACGCGTCCCGACGTGTTGCTGGTCGACCTCGACCTGCCCGGCGGCAGCGGGATCGAACTGATCCGCCATGCCGCGCATGTCGCGCCGGAGTGCGAGGTGATGGTCATCTCGGTCTTCGGCGACGAGCAGCATGTGCTCTCGAGCATCGAGGCCGGCGCGACCGGCTACCTGCTCAAGGACTCGCTGGCGCTGGACCTGCCCGGCCAGCTGCGCTCGCTGCGCGCGGGCGGCAGCCCGATCTCGCCGGTGATCGCGCGCCGCCTGCTGCTGCGCCTGGCGCCGCAGGGCGCGGGCGCCCATCCGCGCGGCTTCGGCGAGTCGGCCCCGATGCCACTGGTCGACGAGCAGGTCGTGGCGCTGTCCGAGCAGGAATCGCGGGTGCTGCACCTGGCCGCCAAGGGCTTCACCTTCGACGAGATCGCGCAGTTCATGAATGTGTCGCCGCACACGATCATGACTTACGTGAAACGCACCTACCGCAAGCTGCAGGTGCGCTCCAAGGTCGAGGCCATCTACGAGGCGCGGCGCTTGGGCTGGCTGCGCGACTGACCGGACCGGGGTCGCGCCCGCGGCCAGCGCAGCGGCTCGACGCGTGGCCGTGCAGTCGCATCCTGGCGTCGGGCCGCTGATCGCCGACCGCCGGCCCGTACGGCGTCCGTTATCGGCGTCAAGGCGGTGTTCGGGCTGTGCCAGAATCGCCGCACACTTCGGCCCCTCCCATGCACACCAGCCCCCCGGATACCTCGGACTCCGCCGCCGCCAAGCCGGCCGAGCTGCCACGCAAGCGGCTCAAGCCGGGGGAGCGTCGGGTGCAGATCCTGCAGACGCTGGCCAGCATGCTGGAGCAGCCCGGCGCTGAGCGCGTCACCACCGCCGCGCTGGCCGCGCGGCTGGAAGTCAGCGAGGCCGCGCTCTACCGGCACTTCGCCAGCAAGGCCCAGATGTTCGAGGGCCTCATCGAGTTCATCGAGACCAGCATCTTCTCGCTGCTCAACCAGATCGCCGAACGCGAGACGGATGGCCTGGCCCAGGCGCAGCGCATCGTCGCGGTGCTGCTGCAGTTCGGCGAACGCAACCCGGGCATGGCCCGCGTGATGGTCGGCGACGCGCTGGTCTACGAGAACGAGCGCCTGGTCGCGCGCATGAACCAGTTCTTCGACAAGGTCGAGTCCTCGCTGCGCCAGGCGCTGCGTACCGCGGCCGAGGCCTCGGGCTCGAGCACCCCGACGGTCGAGGCCCAGGCGCAGGCCTCGGTGCTGGTGAGCTTCATCATCGGCCGGCTGCAGCGGTATGCGCGCTCCGGCTTCAAGCGGCTTCCCACCGAACAGTTGGATGCCGCAATGCGAATGCTCGCCTGAGTCCGGCCGCCGCCCAGCGCCCGCCGACCGGGGGCGCGGCCCCTACACTCGGCCCCATGTCCGACGCCCTTGATGCCCTGCTGCGGCGCGCCGACGCGCTGCTGAGCCGCCTGGAGGCCGTGCTGCCCCAGCCCCTGACGCCGCCCGACTGGGAGGCGGCGGTCGCCTTCCGCTACCGCAAGCGCGGCGCGAGCGCGCGGCTCGAGCCGGTGCGCCACCTGTCGACGATCCGCCTGGACGACCTCAAGGAAGTCGAGCCGCAGAAGGAGCGGCTGCTGCGCAACACCCGCCAGTTCGTGCAGGGCCAGCCCGCCAACAACGTGCTGCTGACCGGCGCACGCGGCACCGGCAAGAGCTCGCTGATCAAGGCCTGCCTGAACGAGTTCGCCGGCCAGGGGCTGCGCCTGATCGAGGTCGACAAGGCCGACCTGGTCGACCTGCCGGACTTGGCCGACCTGGTCGCCGACCGGCCGGAGCGCTTCGTGATCTTCTGCGACGACCTCAGCTTCGACGAGGGCGAGGCCGGCTACAAGGCGCTGAAGTCGATGCTGGACGGCTCGGTCGCCGCCGCCACCGACAACCTGTTGATCTACGCCACCAGCAACCGCCGCCACCTGCTGCCCGAGCAGATGAAGGACAACCTCGGCTACACCCACTCGGAGCGCGACGGCAACGTCGAGGTGCATCCGGGCGAGGCGGTGGAGGAGAAGATTTCGCTGAGCGAGCGCTTCGGGCTGTGGATCAGCTTCTACAGCTTCAGTCAGCAGGAGTACCTGGCGATCGTCGCCCAGTGGCTGTCGCACTTCGGTCTGGACGCCGCCCGCATCGAGGCGGCACGCCAGCCGGCGCTGGTCTGGGCGCTGGAGCGCGGTTCGCGCTCGGGCCGCGTCGCCTACCAGTTCGCCCGCGACCTGGCCGGCCGCGGCGGTGCCGATGAAGGCATGGCGCCGGTCGCGTCCGTCGCTGCGACCGCGGACCGCGACGCACCGGAGGGCCTCGACCATGTCTGAGCCGCAACAGGCCAATCCGCACAGCCCGTCCGCCGCCACCGACCGTGTGCCGGTGGACGTTGCCGTCGGCGTGCTGGTGCGCCGCGAGGCGGGCGGCCGGGAGACCGAGTTCCTGCTGACCTCGCGCCCCGAGGGCAAGGTCTACGCCGGCTACTGGGAGTTCCCGGGCGGCAAGCTCGAGGCGGGCGAGACGGTGGAACAGGCGCTGCGCCGCGAGTTGCACGAGGAACTCGGCATCACCATCGGCGCGGCCCATCCCTGGAAGATCGAGCTGATGGAGTACCCGCATGCCAAGGTGCGGCTGCACTTCTGCAAGGTCTACGAATGGACCGGCGAGTTCGAGATGCGCGAAGGCCAGGCCATGAGCTGGCAGCACCTGCCGGTGCAGGTCCAGCCGGTGCTGCCGGGCACGATCCCGGTGCTGCAGTGGTTCGCGGCGGAGCGCTTCCATGTCGGGCTCACCCATGTCGTCTGAGGGCGCGCGACCGGCGGCGTCGGCAGGGCCGGACTACACTGCCGCGATGGACTGGCTCGATCAGATCAAGTGGGACCGCGACGGCCTGGTGCCCGTCATCGCGCAGGAGCAGGGCTCCGGCGACATCCTGATGTTCGCGTGGATGAACCGCGAGGCGCTGGCCCGCACCGCCGAGCGTGGCGAGGCGGTGTACTGGAGCCGCTCGCGCCAGAAGCTGTGGCACAAGGGCGAGGAGTCCGGCCATGTGCAGCAGGTCCACGGCATCCGCCTGGATTGCGACAACGACGTGGTGCTGCTGACCATCACCCAGCACGGCCATGAGCCCGGCATCGCCTGCCACACCGGCCGCCACAGCTGCTTCTTCCAGAAGCTCGAGCAGGGTCGCTGGACCACCGTCGAGCCGGTCCTCAAGGACCCGGCCACCATCTACAAGGCCTGAGCGCGATGAGCACCGACAACACCGCCGCCGGCGCGTCCCTCTCGCGGGACGTGCTCGCGCACCTGGGCGACGTGGTCGCGCAGCGCCGCGCCGAGGGCGATCCCGACAAGAGTTATGTCGCGAAGCTCTTCGCCAAGGGCCTGGACCAGATCCTCAAGAAGGTGGGCGAGGAAGCGACCGAGGTCGTGATCGCCGCCAAGGACGGCGCGCCCGACAAGTTGGTCTACGAAGTCGCCGACCTGTGGTTCCACTCGATCGTGGCGCTGGCCGCGCTCGACGTGCGGCCCGAGCGGGTGCTGGCCGAGCTCGCCCGCCGCGAAGGCCTGTCCGGCCTCGAGGAATTCGCCAGCAGACAAGCACAGGAGCGCCCATGACCGAGTCGTTCGATCCGCCACCGCCGTCCGTTGCCCTGGATCCGCAGCGCGAGGCCAGTCTGCGCACCGTCGGCATCATCAGCTACGTGCTGCACGCGATCGTCGCCATCGGCGCACTGCTGCCCGGCGTGCAGGCCAGCATCGTGCTGCTGATCGTCGCGGTGATCGTCGACCTGGTGAAGCGCGACGAGGCCGTCGGCACCTGGCAGGCCACCCACTTCTCCTGGCGCCTGCGCAGCGTGCTGTGGTGCGGGATCCTGTACGTGGTGACGATCCCGCTGTGGCTGCTGTTCATCATCCCGGGCTGGATCGCCTGGTGCCTGATCTCGATCTGGTTCCTGTACCGCATCGTGCGCGGCTGGCTGGCGATGAACGACCGCCGGCCGATGCCGACCTGAGGCAGCGCCTCGCCGCGCCCGCCCTCCGCCCGATTCCGGTTCACCGCAATTCCCGACCGCCGCCACCATGAGCCACGACCCCAACTGCATCTTCTGCAAGATCGTCCAGGGCCAGATTCCCGCCAGGAAGGTCTACGAGGACGACGACCTGATCGGTTTCCACGACATCCACCCGTGGGCGCCGGTGCATTTCCTGCTGATCCCCAAGCAGCACATCGCCAGCATGGCCGACCTGCAGCCCGAGCATGCGCCGCTGCTGGGCAAGATGTCGGTGCTGGTGCCGCGGCTGATGAAGGAACTGGGCGTCACCAACGGCTTCCGCACCGTGGTCAACACGGGGGCGGACGGCGGTCAGGAGGTGTTCCACCTCCACATGCATGCGATCGGCGGGCCTCGCCCCTGGTCGAAGGGCTGAACATCCCCCGCTTCGCCCGCGGCCGCCCCGGAAAGCCAGCGCCGACCGCTCGATATACGAGGGGTTGCGTTCGCCCAGCGGGTAGGGTGAGGCGCATAAGCCGCTGATGCGGGCAGGGAGGGGCGCAGATCGCCGGTATGGCTGTCATGAGCGCCCCTTAGAATTTCGACTTCCGACTCTGGAGAATGTCATGGGTAGTTTGAGCATCTGGCACTGGCTGATCGTGCTGGTGGTCGTCATCGCCGTGTTCGGCACCAAGAAGCTGCGCAACGTGGGCGGCGACCTGGGCGCCGCGGTCAAGGGCTTCAAGGACGGCATGAAGGACGGCACCTCGTCCGACGCGCCGCCGCAGCAGGTGGCCAACACCAACAAGGCGGCCGATCCGAACACCGTCGACGTCGACGCCAAGACCCGTAGCTGAGCGCGACCCGCATGGTCGATTTCGGCTTCGACAAGCTGATCCTGATCGGCGCGGTGGCGCTGGTCGTGCTCGGCCCTGAGCGCCTGCCGCGCGTGGCCCGCACGGTGGGAACGCTGCTGGGCAAGGCGCAGCGCTACGTCGCCGACGTGAAGGCGGAAGTGAACCGGTCCATCGAACTGGAGGAACTCCAGAAGATGAAGGGCCAGTTCGAGACCGCCGTCAGCGACGTGCACGCCAGCGTCCAGGAGCAGGTGGATTCCGCCAACCAGGCGCTGCAGTCGACCTGGTCCGACCTGTCCGTCGACGGCACGTCGGCGGATGGCTCGATCGGCGGCTACGCGTCGCCGGTCCCGGTCTACGCGCATCCGAAGAAGAACTGGCGCCTGAAGCGGGGCGCCACGCCGCTCTGGTACAAGCAGCGGCTGGGCGTGAAACGCCATGCCCAATCCGGCGCGGCCCGCGTGGCGCGCTTCCGTCCTCCTCGCCGAGCCTCATGAGCAGCCCCCAAGAAGACGAACTGGCCGGCACCGAACAGCCCTTTGTGTCCCACCTGATGGAGCTGCGCGACCGGTTGATCCGGGCGCTGCTGGCGATCGGGGTGGCCTTCGGCCTGCTGTGCGCCTGGCCCGGTCCCGGCGGCCTGTTCGACCTGCTGGCCGTGCCGCTGGTATCGCACCTGCCGCAGGGCAGTTCGATGATCGCGACCAACGTGCTGTCGCCCTTCCTTGTGCCGCTGAAGATCACGCTGCTGGCGGCCTTCCTGCTGGCGCTGCCGGTGGTGCTGTACCAGGTCTGGGCCTTCGTCGCGCCGGGCCTGTACTCGCACGAGAAGCGGCTGGTGATGCCGCTGGTGGTGTCCAGCACGCTGCTGTTCTTCGCGGGGGTGGCGTTCTGCTACTTCTTCGTGTTCGGCAAGGTCTTCACCTTCATCCAGAGCTTCGCGCCCAAGAGCATCACCGCCGCGCCGGACATCGAGGCCTACCTGGGCTTCGTGATGAACATGTTCATCGCCTTCGGCGCCGCCTTCGAGGTGCCGGTGGTTGTCGTGGTGCTGGCCCGCATGGGCATCGTCACGGTGGCGCAGCTCAAGCAGTTCCGCGGCTACTTCATCGTGCTGGCCTTCGTCATCGCGGCCGTGATCACGCCGCCGGACATCGTCTCGCAGCTCGCGCTGGCGATTCCGATGTGCCTGCTGTACGAAGTCGGCCTGTGGGCCGCCGGCGCCTTTGCCCGCTACACCCGGGCGCCGGACGATACCGAAGAACACAAGGGCACGACGGCCGGTTGAGACGGCACGAGCCCTCAGCCAGGACCCCAAACAAGAACGCCCGGTGCACTGCACCGGGCGTTTCTCATTGGCGGGTGGGAAGGTGGCTCGTCGGCCGCCGGCCGATGCGGTTCACTCCGTCTTGGCTTCCGCCTTGCGTTCCTGGGCCACCTTGGAGACCGCGACCGGCTTGCCCTGCAGCTGGTTCAGCGCCTGGCGCAGCGGGAAGTCCTCGCTGCTGCCGAACTCGGGCAGCGGCTTGGGCGGCTCGGCGCGCTTGGCGTAGTCGGCCTCCAGCTTCTGGCGGCGCTCCTCGCGGATCTTCTCGAGTTCCTTCGAGCGCGCCTCTTCCGTCTTCTCGTCGGCGCCGTGCAGGTGCTTCTCGAGGTCGGCCTCGCGCATGCGCAGCTCGGCGAAGACGTTGCCCTCGGCGGTCTCGTCCAGCGGGATGTCCGGCACGATGCCCTTGGCCTGGATCGAGCGGCCGCTCGGCGTGTAGTAGCGGGCGGTGGTGAGCTTGACCGCGGTGTCCGGGCCGAGCTGGCGCACCGTCTGCACCGAGCCCTTGCCGAAGGTCTGCAGGCCCATCACCGTCGCGCGCTTGTGGTCCTGCAGCGCGCCGGCGACGATCTCGCTGGCCGAGGCGGAGCCTTCATTGACCAGCACCACCAGGGGCACGCTCTTGAGCGCCTCGGGCAGGCGGCGCAGCGGGTCGCCGGAGCCGCGGCGGGCGTAGAAGTCGGGATCGGCGCGATAGCTGGCCTTGGATTCGGCGAGCTGGCCGTTGGTCGACACCACTTCCACGCCCTTGGGCAGGAAGGCCGCGGAGATGGCGACGGCGCCTTCGAGCAGGCCGCCCGGGTCGTTGCGCAGGTCCAGCACGACGCCCTTGATTTTGGGGTCCTGCTTGTAGAGGTCGGCGAGCTTCTGGGTGAAGTCCTCGACGGTGCGGTCCTGGAACTGGCTGACGCGGATCCAGGCGTAGCCCGGCTCCACCATCTTGGCGCGCACGCTCTGGACGCGGATTTCCTCGCGCGTGATCGTGATGGGGAAGGTGCGGCTCTCCGACTTGCGGTAGATCGACAGCGTGACCTTGGTGGCGGGTTCGCCGCGCATCTTCTTGACCGCCTGGTCGAGCGTCAGGCCGCGGACCGCGGTGTCGTCGATCTTGCTGATCAGGTCGCCGCTCTTGAGGCCGGCGCGGAAGGCGGGGCTGCCTTCGATCGGCGAGACGATCTTGACCAGGCCGTCCTCCATGCCGATCTCGATGCCGACACCGACGAACTTGCCGGACGTGCTTTCGCGGAATTCCTTGAAGCTCTTCTTGTCGAAGAACTGGGAGTGGGGGTCCAGGCCGCTGACCATGCCGGAAATGGCATCGTTGATCAGCTTCTTCTCGTCGACGGACTCGACGTAGTCGGACTTCACGATCCCGAAGACGGCGGCGAGCTGCTGCAGTTCCTCGAGCGGAAGGGGGCTGGTCGTGCTGCGCGCATTGGCCTGCAGCTGCATCGTCGTCATGACCCCGGCCATCGCTCCCAACGCGACCCAGCCCGCGACTTTCAGTTTGGCGCCCATGATGAAAAACCTTGAATCAGTACAGCCTGGCTGCTTGGCGCCGCTTGTTCGTCCCCGTTGCGCGGGACGGAACAAAGGCGTTCCCAGTATATGCGTCGGGCAAAAAGGCGGCCCGGCATGAAAAGTCGGTTTACCCCGCTTTTACGCGTACTGCGCGCAATCCTGGCGCTTTGCCGATCCCGTTCGTCACGGGGGGCGATGACTTCCGGCAGGGCAGGGCCGCGCCGGGGGTGCGCGTCGCGCCGGTCGGTGCCATGATGGCCCGATCGCCAGCCGCGGCGCGTACCCGCGCCGCCGTCGTCAGCCTTTCAGGAGCAGAGCCATGGCCTTGCCGCATGCCGCCCCCGCCCAGCCGATCGATGTCGCGCCGCTTGGCGCCGCCTTGTCCGGGACACCGTCCTCCGCGCTGTTCAAGTCGGAGGGCCTGGAGGTGATGCGGGTGGTGCTGCCGCGGGGCAAGTCGCTGCCACCGCACAAGGTGGACGGGGAAATCACGCTCCATTGCCTGGAAGGCGAGCTCGAACTGAGCGTGCTGCGCGACGGCGCCGAGCAGCGCCAGCGCTTGCGCGCGGGGCAGCTCTGCTATCTGGAGGGCGGGGTGGTGCACGGCGTGACCGGCGTCGTGGACGCGTCGGCGCTGGTGACGATCGTGCTGAAGCGCTGAATGGTGCGGAAGCGCTGGAGCCGCTGAAGCGCCGGCGGCGTGGGAGCGACGCGAGACCGGCGCGAGGGCGCTGGTCCCTCCGACAGGAATCGAACCTGTATCTGCCGCTTAGGAGGCGGCCGTTCTATCCATTGAACTACGGAGAGCCCACGCAGCGCCCGGGCGGGCGGCTGCGCGAAAGCGGCGGATTCTCGCATGGAAGGAGCGCCTGGCACGCGGCCGCTCGGCCTCGGCCGCGCCACAGGTTTGCTACAGGCCCGCTACAGCCCCGCTACTCCCACTTCCATTGCCAGATCACGTCCAGCCCCTGCTGGTACTCGCTGGCCTGCGCCCGCAGCGTGAAGCGCTGCGCAAGCTTGTAGATCACCTGCCAGGAGCCGGTGGTCGCGTTCAACCCGCGCTCGTAGGCGACGAAGACGTTGCGGCTCACCTGCTTGCCCAGCCGCACGACGGTGCCCCGCGCGTCGTCGCCCTCGCCGCTGAAGGACAGCTCGTCCAGGCCGATGTTGTGGATCAGCTTGTCGCTGGCGCTCTCGCCGTCGCCGCTGATCAGCGCCATCGCGGCGCGCTGCATCAGCGCGGTGTCGCTGCGGCCGAGGTTGTCCGGCGAGCGGCCCAGCACCAGCCAGGACAGCTTGTTGGTTTCGCTCATGTCGGGCTCGGAGTAGAGCCGGATCCGCGGGCTGTTGGCCGTGCCGGTCACGGTCACGCCCACGCGCACGTCCTCGTTCTCCATGCCGGGGCGGATCGCCAGCACGTCCAGCCGCGGGTTGTCCAGCGGCCCGACGAAACTGAACACGCCGCGCTCCACCACCAGCTTCTGGCCGTAGGCGTTGAAGGTGCCGCCTTCGCTGCGGACCTCGCCGGTCATCTGCGGTCTCGGCTGGCCGTCCTGCGCCACATGCAGCAGGCCGCGCAGGCGCGTGTCGATGCCGTAGCCCTTGAGCTGCAGCCGCCGGCCGAGGTCCAGGTCGAGGTCCAGCTTGAGCCGCATCGGCTTGCCGCTGCCGTCCACCGCCTTGGGCGGCGCGCTCTGGCGCACGACCTGCACGTCGCTGTCGAGCTGCGGCGCGTCGCCACGGGAGAAGTCGAAGAGGCCCTCGACGACGACGAACTGGCCCTTCAGGTCCAGCAGCTGCGCGCTGGCCTTGAGCTGCGCGGCGCCGGTGGCGACGACGCGTCGGTCCACGCGCTGCAGCAGCGCGAAGGTGTCCGCCTTCAGCGAGAGCTCGGCGCTGGGCTGGGCGCCGAAGCGCAGCGTGCCGTCCATGTTCACCGTACCGTTGCCGGCCCGGGCGCTGAACTTCTCCAGTCGGGCCTCGCGGCCGCTCATGGTCAGCGCCAGCTCGCCCTGCTGCATGTCCACGCCCATCAGCGGATTGCGCAGCGAGAGCTTCTGCGCGCCGGCCTGGCCGCGGATCTCGGGCGCGCCCAGCGTGCCGCCGAAGCTCAGCGTCGCCGCGAGGCTGCCGCCCAGGCGCCAGCCGGCGGGCAGCCACGGGCCCCAGTTGCCCATGTTGTCGACCTTGGCCTCGATGCCGCCTTCGAGCTTGGCGCCCGGCGTCGGCAGCGCATGCGCGTTGGCGGCGCGGAAGCTCAGGGCGCCGCCGACGGCGCCCATGTTCTCGCCGGCCACGCCCTGCACCAGGTGCCACACGCCCTGGTCGGCGATCACGCCCAGGCGCAGGTCGGTCAAGCCCAGGCGCTGGGTGCTGACTTCGTCGGTGACGGTCAGGTCGCCGCGGGTGCGCTCGATCATCGCGTCCACCGTCAGGCCGCGCGCGTCGCGTCGCGACTTGAAGCGGCCTTCGATCTGGAGGTCGCCGCCCCAGCCGAAGTCCGGCTGCAGCTTGTTCAGCACCGGCGCCGCGGCCAGCGGCTCCAGCGCGGCCTGCACGTCCCATTCGCCCGAGGGCAGGTCGGACCGCGACGAGCTCTGCCAGTTCATCCGGTCCCAGCGCAGGCCGGCGCCGAGCAGCTCCATCCGCCCCGGCGCCAGCGCCGCCTGCCGCGGATCGAGGCCGCGGTCGAGCCGCAGCGCCAGTGCCAGCGGCCCCGCCTTGAGCAGCGGCATCGGCTGCTGGCTGGCTTCCAGCGCGAGCGCCAGGTTGCGGGCCTGCCAGTTCGCGCCCTGGCGCCAGGCCTGCAGCGGATCGGTGTCCAGCGCGCCCTCCAGCGCGAGCCGGGCGCGAGCGCCCTGTGGGTCCAGCGGCACGGTCTGGGCGAGGGTGCCGCCCGCGCCGCTCGCGGCCTGCGCGCGCGCGACCACCTTGGTCGCGGTGGGCTGCGTCAGCACCGGCGGCAGCGGGACCTGGCCCTGCGTGGTCAGGGTCAGGCGATGCTGGGCCCAACTGCCCGACAGCTCGAGCTGCAGGTCGTCCAGCCGCGTGCTCTGCTGCGGCAGGCGCAACTGGCGGAGTTGCGTCGTCCAGGCGAGGCGGGCGTCCTTCAGGCTGGACAGCGACCACTGGCCCGAGGCGGCATCGAGCTGCAGCGCCGGCCGGCTGCCGGAATTCGCCGGCAGGCCCGGCACGCCGGACAGACCCAGGCCCTGCAGCTGCCACTTGCCGTCGCTGCCGTACTGCGCCTGGCGGGCGCCGGGCTGGATCAGCACGACGCTGGCCTGCGCCTGAGCGCTGCCGCCGATCGTCGCCTGCGGGAAGCGGGCGCGCAGCATCGGCTGCAGGCTGGCGAGCTTCGGCGCGTTCAGCTCGATCGAGAGGTCGACCTGTTCGCGACGGGCCGAGGCGTTGATGCGGCTGCGCGCCTGCAGCGTGGCGTCCGCCAGTTTCAGGTCGGCGAACAGGTCCGGCGCGGTCGCGCCGTTGCGGCTGTAGCGAAGCTGGCCGCTCAGCGGCAGGCCTTGCCACTGGCTGGGCTGCAGGTCGAACTCGGCCTTGCCTTGCGGCCAGAGGCTGCCGCGCACCGATTGCAGCGTCGCCTGCAGGCGGCCGTTGAGCGCCTGCGGCAGTGCGCCTTCAGCCAGAGGCTCCGCGCTCAGGCGGCGCGGATCCAGCCCCTGCACCGAAGCCTCCAGCCGCGTCTTCCAGCCCTCGGCGAGGGAAAGTGCCTCGTTGAGGGTGAACTCGCCCTCGGCCTTCAGCGTCGCCGGGCCGGAGCGGGCCTGCAGCCGCTGCAGCGCGACGGACCGCTGCCGAAGCTCGGCCGCCAGCGTCATTTCCAGCGGCGCTTGCAGCTTGCCCTGGCCCAGAACGCCGGCCAGGTCGCCCTCGACCGTCAGGACCGGGTCGGCGCCCCGTGCGGCTAGGCTTGCCGGGGTGCCCAGCTTCAGTTCGCCGCGGGCCTGGACCAGCGGCCATCGCGCATCGATCTGGCGGCTGTCCAGGCCGGTCAGGCGCAGCGTCAGCGCACTGCCGCCCGACTGGCTGGTCTGGCCGACGGCCTGCAGTCGTCCGCCGCCGGCCAGCTGCGCATCGAGCCGCGGCAGGCGCAGCCGGGTCCAGTTCGACGGGTCCAGCAACAGGTCCAGCTGGAGCGCGCGCAGCGGCAGGCGGTCCTGGTCGAGACGGCCGCCCGCGCCGTTGTCCAGGTCGGCCTTGACGCTCAGCGACCGGTCGGCGTTCGGCGTCATCGTGACCAGGCCGGTCAGGCCGGTGCGCGGCACGCCGTCGGTGCCGGGCAGCAGCGCGGCCAGATCCAGGTCCTGCGCTCGCGCCTGCAGCTGGGCGACGGGGAAGGGCGCGAAGGCCTGCAGCCGCGCCTGCACCTGCAGCCGCTGCCTTGCCGCCTCGAGCGAGCCCTTCAGCGTCAGGTCCGCGAGCGGTCCGTCCAACTGGAACGGCGCCGTCCACGGCAGCTCGCCGGCGGGCTGGCTCAGCGTCCAGCGGCTGGCGAGCTTCAGGTCGTCGCGCGTCGCGATGCGGGCCTCGCCGGCGAGGGTCAGTCCTTGCCAGGCCAGCGACCTGACCGTCAGCGCGTGCTGCTGGCCGCCGTCGCTGCCCAGCGCCGCGCTGCCGCGCAGGCCGCGCAGGGGCTGGTCGAGGCCGGGCGCGAAGAGCTCGCCGATCTCGAGGTCGGCGATCGTGATGGCCACCGGCGACAGCAGGCTCAGCGGCGGCTTCGCCGGCTCGGTCGACGCGCTGGGCGCCATCTGCACCCGCAGCCGCGCGACGGCCAGCCGGTCCGCCCGGACCTCGCCCCACAGCAGCGGCGACCGGTTCCAGGCCAGACGCACATTGCGCCACTGCAGCTGCTCCAGGACGATGCGGTCCTCGGTGCCGGGCAACACCAGCTCGGCGCGCTCGACGTCGAAGTCGCCCAGCAGGCGGCCACGCGCCTGTTGCAGCGTCAGCCCCGGCACCTTCGCGAGCACGTAGGCCGTGCCGCCTTCGGTCTTCAGCGCCCAGACCAGCGCCAGCAGCAGCAGGCCGACCAGCACCGGCACGGCCAGCAGCACCCACAGCAGGCCGCGGCCGCGTCGCCGACGGCGCAGCCGTCGGGCCGCGTCGCCGTCGTCGGTCGGGTTGGTGGGGCCAGCAGGCGCGGGCGCGGCGGCGGGCGTCGCGCCGGAGGGCGCGGGCGGCGGGAGATCGTCGCGGGGATCGCTCATCGGATTACAGGCTGATCGCCACGCTGAAGTGCAGGCGCCACTTGTCCACCAGGTTGCCCTTGGCGAAGTCGAAGCGCAGCACGCCGACCGGGCTGCGGTAGCGCAGGCCGGTGCCGTAGGCCCAGGCGGGGTGGTAGTCACCCCAGTTCTGCGCGGCCTGGCCGGCGTCGAGGAACAGCGCGCCCATCAGCTGCGGGATGCGCGGCGTGAGGGGGTGCGACACCTCGACGCTGCCGTTGAGCAGCACGCGGCCGCCGGTCTGCGCGCCGGTGGAGTTGACCGGGCCCAGGTCGTTGTAGCCGTAGCCGCGCACGCTGTCGTCGCCGCCGGTGCGGAAGCGCAGCGCCTCGGGCAGGCCCAGCTTGCCCTTGGCCAGGATCTGGCCGCCTTCCAGCCGGGTCGAGAACAGCCAGCGGCCCGACAGCGGCGTGTACCAGAACACCTTGCCGGTGGCGCGCGCGAACGGCCCGTTCTTCTCCGACGAGCTGTCGGCCCAGCCGCCGCCCACCGTCATCGTCGCGCTCCAGCCCTTGGTCGGCAGCACCCGCGAGTCCAGCCGGCGCCAGGTCATCTGCTGGTTCAGCGAGACCGCGCCGGCCACCGTCGTCGGGATGTCGGGCTTGTGCTCCCAGGCGCGCAGCACCTCGATGTAGGTCAGCCGGTCCTCGGGCTCGGTCTCCTTGGCGTAGCCGAGCCGGGTGCTCAGGTTGAGGTTGACCTGGTCGTTGTCGTCGATGCGCTCGACCTTCACCAGCGCCAGGCTGCGCTGCATGTTGGGCTGCGGGTGCGAGCTGATCTCGGTGTCCAGCGCCTGGCGCACGCGCGAGAGCTCGAGCTTGCTGCGCTCGCGGATGTTCAGGCCGAAGGGCTTGCGGTGCGTGTATTCGATGCTGGTGCTCGGGCCGTCGACGGTCCGGTAACCGACGCCCAGCGTCACCTGCTGGCGCGCCGCCTCGCGGATCTTGACGGTGACCGGCACCTCCACCGTCTCCGCGCCGGGCGGCGGCGTGACGCTCTCGGGCTGGATCTCGACGCTGGCGCTGTCGAACAGCTGCGTGCCCAGCAGCCGCTCCTGGAAGTCGAGCAGCAGCTTCTCGTTGTAGGGCTGATGCAGCTTGTAGCCGGCCAGGCGACGCACGCTGTCCTCGGGCTGGTGCTTCAGGCCCTCGACCGTCAACTCGCCCAGCGTGAACAGCGGCCCGGTCTCCAGCGTCACGGCGATGTCGACCTGGTTGTCGTCGGCCTGCACGACGGCCTCGCTGTGCGTCATCCGCGCCAGCGGATACCCCTGCGCGCGGGCGCGGGTCAGCAGCGCGTTCTTGGCGGCCGCCCAGTCGCCCTGGCTGAAGCCGGTCTGCGGCTGCAGCAGCCAGCTCTGGGTCAGCGTGCGTTCGAGCGCGCCGGCGAGCTTGTCGCCGCGCTCCGCGGCGATCTTGAGCGGTCCCTCGATGCGCAGGTCCATCTGGCGCACCAGCGCGCGCGGGCCGGTCTCGACGATCAGGCGCAGGTTGCGCACGCCGTCGTTCAGGTCGCCCACTTCCTCGGTCCTGACCTTGGCGTTGAAGTAGCCGGCGGTCTCCAGCAGCTTGGTCGCCTGCTCGGGCGCGACGGCGGCGAGCCGGCGCAGCTCGGCGGCGGTCAGGCGCATGTCCTCGGGCGTGTCGCGGAAGCGCGCCAGGTCCAGGTGCTGCATCAGCAGCGCGCGCAGCTCCGGTGGCGCCTCGACGGTCAGCTCGTAGGCGGAGATCCGGCGCCGCGTGACGTTGGGATTGGCCTCGTCCGGCTCCTCGGTGGCGGCGACCTTGAGTTCGGCCTTGCGGTCGGTGGGCAGCAGCGAGCAGCCGCCCAGCATCGCGCCCGCCGCGCCGATCGCCACGATCGGCAGCAGGCGCCGCAGAAGCCGGAGGAACGAGGGCGTCGGTAGCGTCGCCGTCATCGGTTGAGCACGCGCATCGCCTGTTCGAGGCCGCCCATCGTGAGCGGCATCATGCGTTGCTGCATCAGCTGCTGGATCAGCGAGATGCTCTGGCGGTACTGCCAGACCCCGGCCGGCTCGGGGTTGATCCAGACGTGCCTGGTGAAGTGGCTGGTCAGCCGCTGCAGCCATTCGGCGCCGGCTTCCTCGTTGTTGTATTCGACGCTGCCGCCGGGCTGCAGGATCTCGTAAGGGCTCATCGTGGCGTCGCCGACGAAGATCAGCTTGTAGTCGCGGTTGTACTTGTGGATCAGGTCCCAGGTGGAGGTCTTCTCGCTGAAGCGGCGCCGGTTGTTCTTCCAGACGAAGTCGTAGACGCAGTTGTGGAAGTAGAAGAACTCCAGGTGCTTGAACTCGCTCTTGACCGCGGAGAAGAGTTCCTCGACGCGATGCACGTGCTCGTCCATCGTGCCGCCGACGTCCATCAGCAGCAGCAGCTTCACTTTGTTGTGGCGCTCCGGAATCATGCGGATGTCCAGCATGCCGGCGTTGGCGGCGGTCTTGTGGATGGTGTCGTCCAGGTCGAGCTCCAGCTCCGAGCCCTCGCGCGCGAAGCGGCGCAGCCGCCGCAGCGCGACCTTGATGTTGCGGGTGCCCAGCTCGATGCCGTCGTCGTAGTCCTTGTAGGCGCGCTGCTCCCAGACCTTGACCGCGCTGCGCTGGCCGCCCGGGCCGCCGATGCGGACCCCGCGCGGGTTGACGCCGCCGTTGCCGAAGGGGCTGGTGCCGCCGGTGCCGATCCAGCGGCTGCCGCCTTCATGGCGCTCCTGCTGTTCCTCCAGGCGCTGGCGCAGCGTGTCCATCAGCTCGTCCCAGTCCAGGGCCTTGAGATGGGCGAGCTGCTCGGGCGTGAGCTCGCGTTCGAGCTGCTTGGTGAGCCATTCCTGGGGCAGCGCCTTGAACAGGTCGCCCATCAGTTCCACGCCCTTGAAGTAGGCGGCGAAGGCACGGTCGAACTTGTCGAACAGGGCCTCGTCCTTGACCAGCGCGGTGCGGGCGAGCGCGTAGAACTTGTCGACCGTCGGGCCGCTGCCGCCCTCGGCGCGGTCGTCGAGCACGCCGGCCTTCAGGGCCTCGAGCAGGGTCAGGTACTCCTTGACGGAGACGGGCAGCTTGGCGGCGCGCAGCGTGTAGAAGAACTGGATCAGCATGGGCCTCCCCCTGAACTCCGGGGCATCCGGGCATTATCCATGCCGGTTGACCGGTCCGCGGGCGTAGCATCGGCGGCACGCACGGGTCCGCGGCCGCGGGACCGCGGAGCTTCCAACGTTGGGATCGGGTGCATGGATCACGGTCAAGGCCACGGCGACGACAACGCCGAAGTCGAGGCGATGCTGCAGGCGCTGTACGGCGCGGTGCGCGAGGAGCGCGGCCGCTGGGTCGGCAGCTACGAGAACTACCGGCTGACCAGCGCGTTCCAGCCGGTCTACGGCTATCCGCACCGCCGGCCGGTCGGTTATGAAGGCCTGATCCGCGTCGAGGACGACCGCGGCCGGCCCATCACGCCGGTCACCGCCTTCGACGGCGTCGGCAATTTCGACCAGCAGGTCTGGCTGGACCGCCTGTGCCGGCTGCTGCACGTCCACAACTTCGTCGCGCAGCGGCAGCCGGACTGCTGGCTGTTCCTGAACATCCACCCGGCCGTCTTCAACCATGCCGCGCTGCAGGTGCGGATGCTGGCGCGGGCGGTGGAGGTGGTGCATCAACTGGGACTGCCCACGCACCGGCTGGTGTTCGAGGTGACCGAGGACGTGATGGCGCGCGACGACTCCTTCGAGGACGCGGTCGAGGCGGCGCGCGCGACCGGCTGCCTGCTGGCGCTGGACGACTTCGGCGTCGGCCATTCCAACTTCGACCGCATCTGGCGCATCCGTCCGGAGATCGTCAAGCTGGACCGTTCGCTGCTGGTGCGCGCGCGCGGGTCGCGGCGCATGGCGCGGGCGCTGTCGCAGATGGTGGCGCTGCTGCATGACTGCGGCTCGCTGGTGCTGCTGGAGGGCATCGAGACCACCGAGGACGCGCAGATCGCGATGGATGCGGACGTGGACCTGGTGCAGGGCTTCGCCTTCGGGCATCCGGCGCCGTTCCTGCGCGACGAGGAGGGCGTGTCCGCGCTCGAGGACGTCTGGGGCCTGTTCAACGAGCGCCAGGCGCGGCGGCAGCGGGAACACCAGGACCGGCTGACGCCGTTCCGCAGCGCGCTCGCGCTGGCGCTGGGACCGCTGCAGCAGGGCCGGTCGCTGGCCGAGGCGTGCCAGGCCTTCCTGCGGCTCGAAGGCGCGCAGATGTGCTACCTGCTCGACGAGGAAGGTCGCGAGCTCGGCCCGCGCGCGGTGCCGGCTACCGGGCCGGCCGGGATCGATCCGCGCTTCCTCCCGATGGCGCGCGCCGGCGACGCGCGCTGGGCGCGCCGTCCCTATTTCCGCCGCGCGGTCGAGACGGTCGGCGAGATCCAGGTCACCCGCCCCTACCTGAGCCTGCACGGCGCCCGGATGTGCGTGACGGTCTCGGTGGCGTACCGGCAGGACGGCCGGTTGCGGGTGCTGTGCGGGGACGTCGACTGGAACGAGGCCTGAGCGGCGCGGCGTCGCGTTGCGGGGGGCGGTTCATCGCGCCTTGAGCACGCCCAGCCGATACGGCAGCCGGTCGTAGTCCGCCGTCGACGTTGCCGATGCCGGGTCGACGCCTTGATACAGGTACTGCATGTTGCAGGCGTTGATGGTCAAGGTCTCGTCGTGACCGGCGCGGATCATTTCGCCGTGGCTGATGTCGTTGGTCCAGCGCGGGCCGTCGAACGACACATTCGCGGCGCCCGCGAACGGGGCCGACTGCTTGTCCGCCAGCGCCGTCCACGGGCCATCGAGGCTGGTCGATGTCCAGGCGCGGAAGTAGCGCGGCCCGTAGGCCTCGACCAGCAGCAGGTACTGGTTGGTGCCTTCCACCTTGTAGACGTTGCTCGCTTCGAACAGGCGCGGCGCCTCGTCCGACATCACCGTCTCGTAGCCCGAGAAGTTGGGAAAGTTGCCGATGGGGGTCTTGGAGCGATACAGCTTGCCGTTGTCCGCGGAGAAGAACAGGTGGCAGTTCTCGCTGTCGCAGATGACCCAGTAGTCGAGCGCCTTGGGCGGCCCGCCGCTCAGCAGGGGCCTGGGCGCGGTCCAGCCGTCGGGATTGGCGATGTCGGTGTTGGTGGAGTACTTGGCGCCCCACTGCGAGATCAGGTACCACTTCTTGTGCGGCCGGAAGTAGAAGACCTGCGGCGCGACGGCGTCGCCCACCGGCTTGCCGGCCAGCGGCACCTGGACGGCGCTCGCGGCCTTGGAGAAGTCGCTGAAGTTCAGATAGACGGCGCTCCAGGCGCTCCTGGACGTGTCGAAGACGGTCGCGAAGACGTGATAGAGATTGTTGTAGCGGACGATCGTTGGATCCTTGATGGACACGAAGTTGCCCGACTGCGGCGCGATCAGGGGCTGCGTGGAGGTCCATGAGAACGAGGACGGGAGCGCGCAGGGGGCGGGCGTCGGAGCTGGCGCTGGCGCCGGAGCAGGTGCTGGCGCTGGTGCTGGTGCGGGTGCGGGTGCGGGTGCGGGTGCGGGTGCGGGTGCTGGTGCTGGTGCTGGTGCTGGTGCTGGTGCAGGCGCAGGCGCTGGCGCTGGTCCAGGTGCTGGTGCTGGTGCAGGCCCGGTTGCTGGCGCCGGCGCTGGCGGTGCGGGCACGGGCGGCGCGGGCACTGGCGCGGGCGCAGGCGAAGCTGCGGGGGCGGGGGCGGGCCCGCTGGCGCTTGGCTGATTGGCTGAGTTGCCGTCGCCGCCGCCGCCACACGCCGTCAGCAGAAACGGCAGCAGTGCCCAGCCGCGGGCGACCGCCGACAGGGTCCGGACGGTGCTCGACGGATCAACGGTGCATGCGCGAGGGGACATGGCGGTGTGGCGACGGGTCGGGAGAGGGTCAGTTGGTTTTTCCGACGAAGGTCGTCAGGCCATACGCGATCGGCGCGGTGAAACGGCCCTGTGCCACCGGGATCGAGGCCGGGACCTGCTGCGACGCCGATCCAAGCGACAGGTTGCCGTCCGTGCCGATGGCGCCCAGGGCGGTGTTGGCCGTCACGTAGGCCGACACGGCGCTGCCGTCGGCGCCGGGGATGGCGAAGGTGCGTGTCGTCGCGGCGCCCGAGTTGACGGCAACGACGGCGAACTCGCCCGTGGCGGGGTTCTTGAAGGCGGTGATGAGGAGTCCGGCAGCACTGCCATCGACGCCGATCCGCACCCATCCCGGGCGCACGAAGCGCGAGAAGTTGCCCAGGGCGAAGAGCCGCTTGGTCAGCTGGAAGTCGCCCTTCTTGCCGATCAGTCCCTCGTTGTCGTCGTTGATGCCGTTGAGCCACCAGTAGTGCCAGGCGGTGACGTTGCCCGAGACGATCGCCTCGTTGATCCAGCCGCCCACTTTCAGCGCATTGGCGATGGAGGGATCGAAGGCTTCGAACGAGGACTGCTCGGTCTCCCACAGCGGCTTGTTCAGCGCCTGGTACTTGCCGACGCCGCCGTACTGGTGGGTGGCGTAGATGCCGACGTAGCCGCGGGCGGCGGGATCGGCGTTGATGGCGGCGGCATAGCTCCAGAGCTTGTCCCACGACGCCGATTCAGGCGCCAGGATCCTGGGCGGGGAGGGCAGGTTCAGCGCGGCGACGGCGGCCCCAAGCCGGCCGACGAAGGCGGCCATGTCGGGGAAGCTGTAGAGGCACATGTCGTAGACGCCCTTGGTGTCGAAGTCCGGTTCGTTCTGGGCGGAGATCGCGTAGAGGGGCGTGCCGACGTTGCCGTTGAAGTTGGTGACGAACGAGGCGAGGGTGGTGGCCCAGGTGGCATAGGCGTCGCTGCGCAGCGAGCCGGAATTGAGGTCGCCGGTGGTCTTCAGGCTGGCTGGGGGCGACCATGGCGACGCCCAGACCTTGGCGCCGCGCGCGATGGCGAGCTTGGCGTTGTTCCAGGTGGAGAAGGTGCCGCCGTCGCGGTTGATGCCCATGCGCAGCAGCGACAGGCCGATCCCGGAGGAGGGGCTGAAGTAGAGGTCGGCCTGCGCGGTGGTCAACGGACCATGCCAGGCATCGGACGCGCCGAAGCCATCCATGGTCTGGTGGAGTTCGGTCCACTTGAGGGTGAAGTCGATCGCGGATGCCGGCGGCGGAGGCACGGGCGCGGGCGCTGGAGCCGGCGCAGGCGCAGGACTCGGCGCGGGTGCAGGCGCAGGTGCAGGCGCAGGTGCAGGTGCAGGTGCAGGCGCAGGTGCAGGCGCAGGTGCAGGTGTTGGTGTTGGTGCCGGGGCGGGGGCGGGGGCGGGGGCCGGCGATGGCGTTGGAGCTGGCGCAGGTGCGGGTGCGGGTGCGGGCGAAGGTGCTGGACCAGGAGCCGGAGCAGAACCCGGCCCAGGTGCTGGTGCTGGCGCTGGTGGGGCGGGTGCCGGCGTGGCAGAAGGTCCAGGTGCAGGGGAGCCGGCGGTCGAAGGCGTCGTGGCGGCGCTGTCGCTTCCGCCGCCGCCACAAGCTGCGAGCGTGGAGGCCAACAGGAGGCCCAACAAGGCGGAATGGGCGGGCGGGCGGCTCGTGCTTGCGGACATGTGGAATGGGGCGGGAATGTGAGACGCGCGCATTCTTGCGGACGCATTCCGTTCGTCCCACCGTGGGCGTGGCACTCGATGGTGCGATTCGTTTCTGCGGCGTGAACGCCTTTCGTCATCGGCGACGATGGCACGATGCGGGCGAAACCCCGTGCGAATCGGCTTTGCGCCAAGCGGCGAATGATCGGCTTCATGCTGCCGATATGAATCGGTGATGACTTGGTTGGATTTGACCGGGCTGGGGCGAAACGTCTTTTACGCTCGCTTGCGTGTCCGGCGTGGCGCGGCTGCCGCGTCGCGCCGGAGGCAAGACCCGGCACGAATGCGCCTCCCGACGGTCATCGCGGTCCGGCAGAATCGCGGCCACATTCAACCAGCCTGCAACCGCAGGCCCATTCTTAAATCCTCGGGGACTTACTTCCCTTTGCGCTTTCCGCCAGTCTTCGGCGCCCCGTCATACCGCTTCAGCCACTCGAAAAACTCCGCATACCAGAGCTTCGAGTTCCTCGGCTTCATGACCCAGTGGTTCTCATCCGGGAACCAGATCAGCCTGGCATCTATCCCTTGCGCTTTCAGCGTGTTGTAGTACGCCAATCCTTGCGCATCCGGCACCCGGTAATCCAACTGCCCGTGAATTACCAGCGTCGGGGTATTGAAATGCTGGGCATATCCAATCGGGCTCTGCGCCGCGACCTTCGCCGGATCCTTCCAATACGCGGTCCCGAGCTCCTTCGCGTGCCACAGGTACGCATCGTTCGCGTACATCGCGGTCCAGTCGTAGCACCCCGCGTGGCAGACATACGCCTGGTATCTCCCCGCCGGCACATGCCCGTTCATCCATGCGACCATGTAGCCGCCGTAGCTCCCGCCCGTGGCGAAAACCCGCTTCGAATCCGCCCATTTCTGCTTGAGCAGCAGATCCGTCGCGATTTCCACGTCCTGCAATTCCAGCTCGCCCCAGCGCCCGGTGATCGAATCCGCGAAGCGATTCCCGAAGCTCGACGAGCCGTGATAGTTCACGCACGCGACCACATACCCCTGCGCCGCCATCGTCTGGTGATTCCAGCGCCAGTGCCAGCTGTCGCCCATCGCCGTGTGCGGACCGCCGTGGATCAGGTGCATCAGCGGCGTCTTCTTCTTCCCGTCGAATCCCGGCGGGTAGTACAGCCACATCTGGACCAGCTCGCCCAGCGCTCCTTCGTACCAGAGCTCCTCGATCTCGCCGACCCGCAGCCCCGCGAGCGCCTCGTCGTTGAAGGACTCGATGCAATGCAGCACCTGCTCCTGCGCGTCGCCCTCGCGCTCGACCACCGACAGCCGCGGCGGGAAGGACGCGCTGTCGTGCAGCACGACCAGCGTGCCCGCCTCGAGCGCGAACGCGCCCACATGGCCGCCCTCGCACAGCGGGAAGGCATGCAGCGTCTTCACGTCGAAACGGTACAGATGCCGCCGTCCCTGCAGCTCTGAACAGAACAGCACGCCCAGGTCGTCCTCGTCCCAGCGCAGCGGCGCCGCCACCTCCTGGTCCCAGTCCTCCGACAGCACCGCCCAGTTGCCCTGCGTGTCCAGCACGCCCAGTTGCTGCGGCATCGTGTGCTTCAAGCCCTGATGGCAGGCGACGAACGCGATGTGATGCCCCGCGTGGCTGTACACCGGCGCGACCAGATCCCAGGCCGGCTCGCGCAGCAGCACCTGCGCCCGGCCCGAACGCACGTCGATCTCCGCCAGCGCGTTGCGATGCTCCAGCGTCTTGGGCGTGTTCGGGTCGAAGCTGAACACGATGCGGCCGCCATCCGGCGAGATGTCGAAAGTGTCCGCGTCCGGCTCCGCGCGGCTGAGCTCGAAATCAGTGCCTTCGAACAGATCGCGCACCTCGCCGCTGTCCAGCTCGACCACATGCAGATGCGGCACGCGGCCCATCGGCAGCGCGTGATCCCAGAAACGGTAGAAGCCTTCCTCGGTCACGTAGGCCGATTCCTTGCGGTCCTTCTCGGCCTTGCGGCGCTCCGCCTGCGCGGCCTGGCCCTTCAGCGCCGGATCGACCCACGACACGAAGGCCAGCCGCTTCCCGTCCGGGAACCACTTGAACGACTCGACGCCGAACGGCATCTTCGTCACCCGGCGCGCCTCGCCACCGTCGGGCGGGATCACGTAGAGCTGCGGCGCCTCGTCCTTCTCGCCTTCCTGCTCGCGGCGCGAGACGAAGGCCACCAGGTCGCCCTGCGGGCTCCAGCGCGGCTGGCCGTCCTTCTCGCCCGCCGCGGTCAGCATGCGCGGATCGCCGCCCAGCGTCGACAGCAGCCACAGCGAGGTCGCGCCCTTGTTCTTCTCCATGTCGAAACGCGTCACCGGCACCACCGCCTGCGCGCCATCGGGCGACAGGCTCGGCGCGCCCAGCCGCGCCAGCGCCCACAGCGCGTCGGCGTCGAAGGACTGCAGCGTCTTGGGCTCGGCGGCCTTCTTCACGGTCTTCTTCTTGGACGTGGCCATCAGGCGCTCCGGGGCTTGTCGAGTTGCCATTGCAGGTGGGTCTGGATCGTCGGCCATTCGGCCGCGGTGATGCTGTAGACGCAGGTGTCGCGCAGCGTGCCGTCCGGCATGCGCAGGTGCGCGCGCAGGATGCCGTCCAGCTGCGCGCCCAGCCGCTCGATCGCGCGCCGGCTCTGCTGGTTCAGCCGATGGGTGCGGAACTCCACCGCGATGCAGCCCAGCGTCTCGAACGCATGCCGCAACAACAGCAGCTTGCACTGAGTGTTCAAGCCGCTGCGCTGGCACGAGGCCCGCGTCCAGGTGGAGCCGATCTCGACGCGCCGGTTCGCCGCGTCGATGTTCATGTAGGTCGTCATGCCGGCCACGCGGCCCCCGGCGTCGAACACCACGAACGGATTCATCGAGCCCGCGTCGCGCAGACCCAGGCGGCGGTCGATCTCCGCGGCCATGCGCTCGGGCGCCGGCACCGAGGTGTACCAGAGCTTCCAGAGCTGGCCATCGTCGGCCGCCTCGGACAGCGCGGCCAGGTGCGCGGGGGAAAGCGGCTCGAGCCGCGCGTGCGGACCGGTCAGCGTGACCGGCGCGGTGAACGGATTGGAAGCGGTCATGCGTTCATGCCGGCCCACCGGCCGGGAGTGGGGAAAGAGAGAAGGCGCGCGAGCGTCAGCCCTTGCCGCCCAGGAGCCAGCGCCGCAGCAGCCAGCGGCAGCCGCCCATGCCGGCGAGGATCAGCGCCAGTCCGAGGATCTGCGGCAGGGCCCAGCCGGGCACGCCGATGAACTCCCAGCCCAGCGCGCGTCCGGCCAGCAGCCCGATCACGCCGCCGCCGACGAATCCCAGCGAATCCGCCAGCGCGGCGCGCCAGGCGGTGTTGAAGTCCCGGCTCATCGCGGCGGGCCTCAGCGGTTGCGGCTCTGCATGTAGACGAGCTTCTCGAACAGGGTCAGGTCCTGCTCGTTCTTCAGCAGCGCGCCCACCAGCGGCGGAATCGCCACCTTGTCGTCCTGCGTCTGCAGCGCCTCGGCCGGGATGTCCTCGGCCAGCAGCAGCTTGAGCCAGTCGATCAGCTCCGAGGTCGACGGCTTCTTCTTCAGCCCCGGCAGCTTGCGCACGTCGTAGAAGGTCTTCAGCGCCGCCGCCAGCAGTTCCTTCTTCAGACCGGGGAAGTGCAC
>Ga0102591_1001432_pt1 | contig 32596 bp, 23 predicted proteins | sample AraplaCol_mCL_r2_2_FD_76860 | JGI IMG/M metagenome (GOLD analysis project Ga0102591, IMG submission 76860) | Arabidopsis root microbial communities from North Carolina, USA - plate scrape MF_Col_mCL_r2 (SPADES assembly) (version 2) | ecosystem: Host-associated > Plants > Roots > Endosphere...
CTGCAGGCGCGGGATGTCGACGTTCTCGACGTCGGTGCGCGCGCCGATGGCTTCCTTGCCGTAGTTGTGCCACTCGTACATCGTGGCGACGGTGCGCTCCATCAGGATGCGGTCGGGGCTGTTCTCGCCCATCTCCATCTCGTTGCGCACCACCGTCATCTCGGTGTCGAGGTCGCGCCGGGCGATGAAGCTGTTCACCATCGCGTCGGCCTGCCAGCCGAGGTACCAGCGCAGGTTGTCGTCGTTGGCCGAGAAGCTCGCGAAGTAGTTGGTGCGGTCGAACCAGGTGCTGCCGTTGGCGGCGAGGCCGCGCTTGGTGAACTCGGCCCACACCGTCGGGTGCTTCGGCGAGCCCTTGAACATCAGGTGCTCCAGCAGGTGGGCCATGCCGGTCTCGCCGTAGTTCTCCATCCGCGAGCCGACGCGATAGGTCATGTTGACGGTGGTCGTCGGCTTGGAGTCGTCGGGGATCAGCAGCAGCTGCAGGCCGTTGGCGAGCCGGTACTCGACGATGCCCTCGACCACCTGGACCTTGATGATGCCGGCCGGAAGGGCGGTGGCGGCGGCCTTGTCCTGCGCGGACGCGGGCAGGGGCTGGACGAGCAGGACGCCGGCGGCGATCAGGGCGGCGGGCAGGAGGCGAAGCAGCATGGACGCGAGGCTCGTGGAAGCGAAGGGCGCAGTGTAGAGCGCACCCTGCCCGCGAGGTTCCGCCATGAAAAAGGGAGCCCGCGGGCTCCCTGTGTCACCGTGTGTCGCAGCGCGTCAGGCGGTGGCGTTCTTCTGGTACTGGGCGAGGCCGTGGCTGATCTCGGCCTTGGCCGACTCCGGGCCTTCCCAGCCGGTGACCTTGACCCACTTGCCGGCCTCGAGGTCCTTGTAGTGCTCGAAGAAGTGCTGGATCGCCTTCAGGCGCATCTGGTTGATGTCCTCCGGCTTCTGCCAGTGCGTGTAGATCGGCAGCACCTTGTCGATGGGCACGGCGAGCAGCTTGCTGTCGCCGCCGGCCTCGTCTTCCATCTTCAGCACGCCGATGGGGCGGCAGGTGACGACCACGCCGGGCGAGAGCGGGAACGGGGTGATGACGAGCACGTCGACCGGGTCGCCGTCGTCGGACAGGGTCTGCGGCACGTAGCCGTAGTTGCAGGGGTAGTGCATCGCGGTCGTCATGAAGCGGTCGACGAACAGCGCGCCGCTTTCCTTGTCGACCTCGTACTTGATCGGGTCGGCGTTCATCGGGATCTCGATGATCACGTTGAACTGCTCGGGCGCCTTGGCGCCGGGGGGGACTTTGTGCAGGCTCATGAAGTTCTCGGTGAAAGGAAGCGGGATAAAGGAAGCGGGATAACCCCGATTTTAGCCGTCGCCCCGGCCACCCCCTGACATCCATCCCCGCTGGAAAACACCATGCCGGCTTTCGTTGCCTTCAAGGGGGGGTATCCCGTAGCATGCGCCGCAGACCCGTCAGGGCTCCCGCTATCGCCCAGCCCTGTGCAGTCGGGCACGACTCTCGATTCCGATCATCCACGAACGAACGAGGAAGGAGACCTGATGTCCACGACCCTGGCGCTGTACTTCGCGCTTGCCTGCGGCCTGGCCGCAGTGGTGTACGGCTTCGTGCAGCGAAGCTGGATCCTGAGCCGCGACGCGGGCAACCCGCGCATGCAGGAGATCGCGGCGGCGGTGCAGCAAGGCGCCGCCGCCTACCTGGCCCGTCAATACAAGACCATCGCCCTCGTCGGCGTGGTGCTCGCGATCCTCATCGCGGTCTTCCTCCCCTTCGCGACGGCGATCGGCTTCGTGCTCGGCGCGGTGCTCTCGGGCGCCTGCGGCTTCATCGGCATGAACGTCTCGGTGAAGGCCAACGTGCGCACCGCGCAAGCCGCGACGCAGGGCATGGCCCCGGCGCTGAACGTCGCCTTCAAGGGCGGCGCCATCACCGGCATGCTGGTGGTGGGCCTGGGGCTGCTGGGCGTGACGCTGTTCTTCATCTACATCACCGGCAACGGCAGCGCCGCGCCCGACCAGCTCCCCGCGGTGCTGAAGCCGCTGCTCGGCTTCGCGTTCGGCGCCTCGCTGATCTCGATCTTCGCGCGGCTGGGCGGCGGCATCTTCACCAAGGGCGCCGACGTCGGCGCCGACCTGGTGGGCAAGGTCGAGGCCGGCATCCCCGAGGACGATCCGCGCAATCCGGCCGTGATCGCGGACAACGTGGGCGACAACGTCGGCGACTGCGCCGGCATGGCGGCCGACCTGTTCGAGACCTACGCCGTCACGCTGATCGCAACGATGGCGCTGGGCGCGCTGACCTTCGGCGGCATGTCCGCCGCGGCGCTGGTCTATCCGCTGGTGCTGGGCGGCGCGTCCATCATCGCGTCCATCATCGGCTGCGGCTTCGTCAAGGCCAGCCCCGGCATGAAGAACGTGATGCCGGCGCTCTACAAGGGCCTGATCGTCGCCGGCGTGCTGTCGGCGATCGCGTTCTGGTTCATCACCCGCGCGCTGTTCCCGCAGGACCTGACGCTGCCCGGCGGCCAGACCATCGGCGCGACCGCGCTGTTCCTCTCCTGCCTCGTCGGCCTGGCGCTGACCGCCGGCATGGTCTGGATCACCGAGTACTACACCGGCACCGACTACAAGCCGGTGCAGCACGTGGCGCAGGCCTCCACGACCGGCCACGGCACCAACATCATCGCGGGGCTGGGCGTGTCGATGCGCTCGACCGCCTGGCCGGTGCTGTTCGTGTGCATCGCGATCGTGGTCGCGTACAAGCTCGCAGGGCTCTACGGCATCGCCATCGCGGCGACCTCGATGCTGAGCATGGCCGGCATCGTCGTGGCGCTGGATGCCTACGGCCCCATCACCGACAACGCCGGCGGCATCGCCGAGATGGCCGAGCTGCCCGAGAGCGTGCGCGACATCACCGACCCGCTGGACGCCGTCGGCAACACGACCAAGGCGGTGACCAAGGGCTACGCGATCGGCTCGGCCGGGCTGGCCGCGCTGGTGCTGTTCGCCGACTACACCCACGCGCTGGAGTCCCAGGGGATGACGGTCAGCTTCGACCTGAGCAACCACATGGTGATCGTCGGGCTGTTCATCGGCGGCCTGATCCCCTACCTCTTCGGCGCGATGGCGATGGAGGCGGTGGGGCGCGCGGCGGGCTCGGTGGTGGAAGAGGTCCGGCGCCAGTTCCGCGACATCAAGGGCATCATGGAAGGCACCGCCAAACCGGAGTACGGCCGCGCCGTCGACATGCTGACCGCCGCCGCGATCAAGGAAATGATCGTGCCGTCGCTGCTGCCGGTGATCGCGCCGATCGTCGTCGGCCTGGCGCTGGGGCCGGCGGCGCTGGGCGGCATGCTGATGGGGACCATCGTCACCGGGCTGTTCGTCGCCATCTCCATGTGCACCGGCGGCGGCGCCTGGGACAACGCCAAGAAGTACATCGAGGACGGCCACCACGGCGGCAAGGGCAGCGATGCCCACAAGGCCGCGGTGACCGGCGACACCGTCGGCGATCCCTACAAGGACACGGCGGGCCCGGCGGTCAATCCGCTGATCAAGATCATCAACATCGTGGCGCTGCTGATCGTGCCGCTGCTGCCGGCAGTGGGCATCACCGGGCCGGCCGCGGGCGGCCACACGCCCCCGGCAGTCACCGCGCCGGCCGCGGACGCCTCGATGCCGGCCGGCGTGCCGGAGGTGGTGGCCAGCGGGCCGACCGAAGGCGCCAGTGCCCCGGCCGCGGAGGCCAGCGCGGCATCCGCGCCCTGAGCTTGGTGAAAACGCTGAGAAAAACAGCCCCCCAGGGGGCTGTTTGCGCTTTGAAGGGCCCTGCGGGCGCGGCAAAATCCGCGATCAGCACCACCATCGATCCGGGACTCCGCTCAACATGCTCAGCCAGGCCATCACGCCGCGCGAATTCGAACGCCGCCGCGAGCAGTTGGCCGAGCTTCAACGCTACCTCGCCTCGCAGGAGGCCGAGTACGCGGACTGCCGGCAGTGGATGCAGCGCTTCGTGGATCGCTACGTCGGCGCGCTGGGCCCGCTCTACATGGAGCTGGACGCCCTCGAATCCCAGCTCTACTGCGCGATGCGCTACCTGCACGAGGCCCTGGCCCGCAACGGGCTGGAGCACCGCGCCCCCGAGCCCCCGCGCGCCACGGCGATGCCGCAGCTGCCGATGCTCCCGGCCGGCGCCCCGCTTCCGGCGGAGCCCGAAGGCGGACTGATCCAGGTCGGGCCGCCCCCGCTGAAGACGCTGTACCGGCGCGCCGCGAAGCGGCTGCATCCGGACCTGGCGCCCGATGACGCCGAGCGCGCCCGCCGCGAACGCAAGATGGCCGAGGTCAACGAGGCCTACGCCGCCTGCGACCGCGGCCGCCTGGAGGCGCTGCTGCTGGCCGCCGGCGAAAGCCCGGTCAAGGTGCGCGGCGGCGACGCCGACGCGGTGATGGAATGGCTGCGCGGCGCCGAGCGCGCCGTGCAAGGCCGGCTGCGCGTGGTCCAGGCCCATCTGGCGCTGCTGAAGAACCACGCGATGCATGAACTCGGCGCATCGATCGAGCGCGCCGAGAAGAAAGGCCTGGATCCGCTCGCGATCATGGCCAGCCGGCTGCGCGCCCAGATCACCGAGCGCCGCCAGGAGCTCTACATCGGCCAGCGCCTGCAGCCCGCGTCCAGCATGGCCGAGGCCTTCCTGCGCCAGCGCCAGCAGCGCATGGGGGGCGGCATCGCCGCCTCGCTCTGACGCGCGGCCCGCTCGCGCCGTGCCGCTGCGTTTCGCGCCGTCCGCGGACGTTCCGTCGCAAGGGCATGGCCCCTCCCGCGCCGCCGCGGGACAGTCGCGTCCATCACGACACGACCTGGAGCCCGACATGCACGCCACGCCCTCCCTCCTCGAGATCCTCGGCCACATCCCGCTGTTCGTCTGGGCGATCCTGGCCATCATCCTGTCCATCGGCATGAAGCTGACTCGCACGACCCGCGTCGCGACGCGGCGCGTGGTGCTGCTGCCGCTGATCTGGCTGGCCTTCGGCGCCTGGGGCGTGGACAGCGGCCCCGGCCTGCTGAGCACGGCCGGCGGCGCCTGGGCGTTGGCCCTGCTGGCGGGTGCCGGCCTGGTGCGCGCGCTGCGCTGGCCCGGCCAGGTGCGCTTCGACGCCGCCACCCAGCGCTTCATCGTTCCCGGCAGCTGGATCCCGCTGGCGCTGATGCTGGCCATCTTCGCGCTGAAGTTCTATGCCGGCATGACGCAGGCCATGCATCCGGGCGTCGCCGCGCAGTTCGGCTTCGCCGCCGGCACCAGCGCCGCGTTCGGATTCCTCAGCGGCTGCTTCCTGGGACGCTCGCTCGGCATCCTCGCCGCCCGTCCCCGCGCCGACACGGCGATCGCCGCCTGACCGCGAGCGCCTGCGTCCCCACGACCGCCCCGCTCTTCCTCGCGCCTCGAATGACTTCCACCGCCCGTCCGCTCTCTCCCCGCTGGTGGCTCAAGCAGTTGCTGATCGTGGCCGTCATCGCGGTGGGCGTGTGGGCGGTGCTGGTCTCGGCATTCCGCCAGCCGCCGGCGATGACCTTGATCTACTGCTTCTTCATCTCGCTGTGCTGCGCCAGCGCGATCTCGGCGCTGCGCTACGGCCTGGCCTGGCTGCGGCGGACCGTGCGGCGCCGCCTGGGCCTCGCCGCCCGGCCGGATGCGCCGGGCGTGGACGCGTCAAGCGCTGCTGACGACGCGGGCTGGCCGGGCTGGCCGCTGATGCTGGTCAGCCTCGTGCTGGGCACCGCCGTGGGCTACTCGGCGGGCGTGGCCATCGCCAACGCGCTGACCGGCGAGCAGGCGCATACCCTGATGTCGATCCCGCTGCGCCGCGCGCTGGGCGTGATGGTGGTGTCGCTGATCCCCGGTTTCGCCGCCACGGGCTTCTTCCTGCACCGCCACCGCATGGCCGCCGCCTCGGCCCAGGCCGAGACACTGCGCCGCCAGGCCGCCGAGACGCAGCTGCGTCTGCTGGAGTCGCAGCTCGAGCCGCACATGCTGTTCAACACGCTGGCCAACCTGCGGGTGCTGATCGGCATGGACCCCGAGCGGGCGCAGGCGATGCTGGATCACCTGATCGCCTTCCTGCGTGCGACGCTGTCGGCTTCGCGCGCCGAGCGCCACACGCTGAAGGACGAGTTCGCGCGGCTGGACGACTACCTGGCGCTGATGCAGGTGCGGATGGGCGCGCGGCTGCGCTTCTCGTTCGAGCTGCCGGAGCCGCTGGCCGGCGTGCTGGTGCCGCCGCTGCTGCTGCAGCCGCTGGTGGAGAACGCGATCAAGCATGGCCTGGAGCCGCATGTGGGCGGCGGCATGCTGACGGTGCGCGCGGCCCGCGACGGCGACCAGTTGCAGCTGGACGTGGAGGACGACGGCGCCGGCTTCGACCCGGCCGCGGCGCCCGCGCCGGGCGGCGGCTTCGGCACGGCGCAGGTGCGCGAGCGCCTGGCCGTCGCCTGCGGCGCGCAGGCCAGCCTGACGCTGCGCCGCCGTGAGCACGGCGGCACGCTCGCCCGCATCCGCATGCCGCTGGCCGCGCCCTCCTCTCCCGCCGCGGCGGCTGCCGCGCCCTCTTTCCCCTCGATCTGAGAGTCCCATGCCCACCGCCCTGATCGCCGAAGACGAAGAACTGCTGGCCGCCCATCTGCGCCAGGAACTGCGGGCGCTGTGGCCCGAGCTGGACGTGGTGGCGATGGCCGCGCACGGCGAGGAGGCCGTGACGCTGGCCTTGCGGCACCGGCCGCAGGTGTGCTTCCTCGACATCCGCATGCCGGGAATGACCGGTCTGGAGGCCGCCGCGCAACTGGCGGACGAGTGGCCCGACGGAACGCCGTTCCCGCTGCTGGTCTTCGTCACGGCCTACGACCAGTTCGCGCTGCAGGCCTTCGAGCGCGCGGCGGTCGACTACGTGCTCAAGCCGATGCAGCGCGAGCGGCTCGCGCAAACCGTGAGCCGGCTGCAGGCGGCGCTCGCGCAGCGGCAGACGCCGCCCGCGGCGCTCGAGTCGGCGATCGAGCAACTGCGCGGCCTGCTGGGCGGCGGCATGCCCGCGCCGGCAACGCCGGCCGGCAGCGCGAGCGCTTCAGGCCTGCTGCGCCACCTGCAGGTCGGCGTTGGCGACGCGATCGTGATGGTGCCGGTCGACGAGGTCGTCTACCTGGAAGCGGCCGACAAGTACGTCCGCGTGCTGACCGCCGATCAGGAGTACCTGGTGCGCATCTCGCTGCGCGAGCTGCTGCCGCAGCTGGATGCGCAGCGCTTCTGGCAGGTGCACCGCGGTCACATCGTGCACGTCGACGCGATCGATCGCGTCCTGCGCGACGACGCCGGCAAGCTGACGCTGCGGCTGCGCCAGCGGCCGGAGAAGCTGGCGGTGAGCCGGATGTACGCGCATCTCTTCAAGGCGATGTGAAGCGCGAGGCTCCTCAGAGGACGAACTCGCTGCCGCTCCTCGACAAACGGATCTGCAGATCCGTGCTGGCGTCGCCCGGTGTGATCAGGATGCGCTGGTCGTAGTTGAGCGCCGACGTTTCTCCGTTGCCATCAAAGTCGACCCATAGCGAGATCGTGCCGTCCGCCTTGACGTCCTTGCGAAGGTACTTGCTGATCTCGCCGGGCGAAGTCGTGTCGAATCGGAAGTAGCCGAACTCGATGAGGTCACCCTCACGGCGGTTGTAGCCGTGGATCCAGTCGCCCTCCCGGTCGGCGCCATTGCGCCACCAATAGAACGTGTCGGCCGCCGCGGTGCCGTACAGATGGTCAGAAGAGCTCGTTGATGCCCTGGCGATCGAATGGCTTCCTTCGAGCTTCGCATCGACCACTCGTGTGTTCATCAATTGCCCGTCGGCAATCATGACGACATGGAGGTCCTCGTGCCCGGGTTCGGAGTCCTGGCCGCGCATGGACACGAACGCCGCATTGCCGGCCCGGTCCACCGCCACTGCCACATGCAGACCGACCGTGTGCTGGAGCCAGTCCTGCTTGGCGGCCGTCTGCGCCTGCCCCGCCTTGACCAGCAACCCGGACTTCAGCCAGCCGTTGAGGTAACTGGAGGGCGTCCCGTCATTGGCGGTATCGACCGGGATGAACAGCACCTGGACATCTTCGTCAGCGGTGAACGCCGCGCGCTGAGAGAGCCGCCCGTCCGTGGTCCTCCAGAAGTACTGCGCCGAAACCGTAGGCGCCTGAAGGTCGACGTTCAATGTGACTGCCCGCTCGCTGCTCCAGTTCCCGGCCACGTCCTGCTGCTGAACCCAGACCTCCATGGCGCCCGGCTTCACGCTGCCGAGGGAAATGCGGTCGCCGCTGCCGGTCTGGTAGCTCGCTCCGCCGTCGAGGCTGTACCGCCATGCCATCGCGCCCGCTTCCTGCTTGACCTGGATCCAACTGTCCCGGTTCACGTCATTGCCGGTGTGGAACAGTGAGGAGCCAGCCTTCGTGTTGGCAATCGGATAGTTGTCGCGCGCCGCGCTGCGCAGGACGCAGTCCGGCTTGGCGGCCTGGGTGTCCAGCGTGAAGTCCAATTGCGCCGACGGGCTCGGATTGCCGCCACCGTCGGTATGGCGGACGTAAACCCGCTGGGGCCCGTCCCGGCCGAAGACGGACGCGTGAATCGAGTCGCCCACGCCGTCCGCCCAGTCGATCCCGTTCAGGCTGTATTCCCACGCCCCTCCATTGGCCAATCCGCCGACCTTGACCGTCGCCACCGACGTGATGCGGTCCGCGGCGCTGGCGCCGGTGTCCTGCGCCAGGCTCAGCGTCGGTGCCGCTGCGGCGTGAACGAGCTTGAAGGCCAGCGTGGCGCTGCTGGCGTTGCCCGCAGCGTCGCGCTGCTGGACCTCGACGAGGTGATCGCCGTCCGCACCGAACTCGCTCGCCGCGATGAGATTGCCGCTTCCGTTCTTCCAAGGTCCATCGCCGATGCGGTAGGTCCACACGTTGTCCGGCTCGATGCCCGTCACGGCGATCTCGGCATCCCTGGTGATGCGATCGTCCGCCGTGCCGGTGTCGTTCACCAGCGCGATCACCGGGCGCATCACCACCGTCTCCATGGGAACGCGTTGCGGCTCGGGCCCGGGTTTGAGGTCACCGCCGTCAGGCTTGTCTCCGCCGTCGGACTTGTCTCCGCCGTCAGGATGGCCCCGGCCATCACTCTTATCGCCGCCATTGGACGTGTCGCCCTGGTCAGGCTTCTTGCCCCCGTCAGGCTTCTTGCCGTCGCCGGGCTCGGGCGGCTTGCCACTGCCCTCGCCGCGGTCCTTGCCGGGAACCGGCCGGGAGCCGTCACCCGCATCCGGTCCAGGCCGCGGTGGCATCGGGGGCCGAGGCGACGGGCCTGCCTTCTCCTCTCCGTGCGAGTCGGACTTGCCATCGCCGCCGACCAGCGTCACCGCGGATCCCGCCGCCAGCGCAGCTCCCACGAGCCAGGTCCCCATCGCGGCGAGGGATTTCTCATGCGATCGCTCGTCATTCCCGGCGTCGTCGGAGGGCGCAGCCGCGGCGGCCAGCTCTGGCGCGGCCTCCACGGCCACCGCCGCGGCCGGCGCGGCGTCTTCCGGCGCAGTGCCGGACCGTGCGTCGTCGTCCAGCCGGTCGGGGGAGTCCTCGCGACGCCGGCGCCTTGCCCCGCCTTTCGCGGAGGTGTCGTGAACAAACTCAGTCGTTGCAGGGGGGTGTTCGGTGGGATTCATCGGGTCAGTCATGGGTCGTCTCTTTCGGGCCGGGCAGTATCAAAAGCGCCGCCATGCCGCGTCGATGACCCGCAAGGCCCCGCCCGGCGCGCGCCCACCCGCCTGAAATAGGGCCTCACCTACCCGAACGCAGCAGATCCACCCCATGCAGCTGGCACCCAGATCCTCTGGTCGAACATATCTGCCCGAGAAACGGGGGGACACCGCGCCACGTAGAATCTGCGGCCTCTTTCGAGACTCCATTCATCGATGTCCAGCCACGACAAGACCGCTGCCGCTCCGGCGCCCGACAAGACGGACGCCACCGCCGTCAAGCCCAGCAACTTCCTGCGCGCGATCATCGAGCGCGACCTGGAACAGGGCTTCCAGCCGGCGCGCCACTTCGGCGGCAGTCCGGGCGACGCGGCCCACCACGCCGCCGGTCCGCTGGATCCCGCCAGGATCCGCACCCGCTTCCCGCCCGAGCCCAACGGCTACCTGCACATCGGCCACGCCAAGTCGATCTGCCTGAACTTCGGCCTGGCGCGCGACTACGGCGGCGTCTGCCACCTGCGCTTCGACGACACCAACCCCGAGAAGGAGGAACAGGAGTACGTCGACGCGATCAAGGAGATGGTCGCCTGGCTGGGCTGGAGCTGGGAGGCGCCGGATGGCACCGGTCACCTCTTCTACGCCAGCAACTACTTCGACTTCATGTACCGCGCCGCCGAGTACCTGGTGTCGCAGGGCCTGGCCTACGTCGACGAGCAGACGCCCGAAGAGATGCGCGCCAACCGCGGCGACTTCGGCACGCCGGGCAAGAACAGCCCCTTCCGCGACCGTTCTCCCGAGGAGAACCTCGCCCGCCTGCGCGAGATGCGCGACGGCAAGCACCCCGACGGCGCGATGGTGCTGCGCGCCAAGATCGACATGGCGTCGCCCAACATCAACCTGCGCGACCCGGCGCTGTACCGCATCCGCCGCGCGACGCACCACAACACCGGTGACCAGTGGTGCATCTACCCGATGTACACCTACGCGCATCCGATCGAGGACGCGCTGGAGTGCATCACCCACAGCGTCTGCACGCTGGAGTTCGAGGACCAGCGCCCGTTCTACGACTGGCTGCTCGAGCGCCTGGCCGAGGGCGGCCTGCTGGCCCGGCCGCTGCCCCACCAGTACGAGTTCGGCCGCCTGAACCTGAGCTACGTCGTCACCTCCAAGCGCAAGCTGCGCCAGCTGGTCGAAGACAAGCACGTCGACGGCTGGGACGACCCGCGCATGCCCACGCTGGTCGGCATGCGCCGCCGCGGCTACACGCCCGAATCGATCCGCGCGATGGTCGAGAGCACCGGCGCGTCCAAGACCAACGCCTGGATCGACTATTCGGTGCTGGACGGCTACCTGCGCGCCGACCTCGAAGGGAAGGCCGCCCGCGCGATGGCGGTGCTGGATCCGGTGCCGCTGAAGCTGGAGAACTATGCCGAGATCTTCGGCTCGCTCGAGCACCGCGAGCCCTGCTCCGCGCCTGCCCATCCGCATGTGCCGGAACTCGGCCAGCGCCAGTTCAGCCTCGGCCCGGCGCTGTGGATCGAGCGCGAGGACTTCATGGAGACGCCGCCCAAGGGCTACCACCGCCTGTTCCCGGGCAACAAGGCGCGCCTGAAGTACGGCTATGTCATCGAGTGCACCGGCTGCGAGAAGGACGCCGGCGGCACCGTCACCGCGGTGCTGGCGAAGCTGGTGCCCGACACCAAGAGCGGCACGCCGGGCGCGGACGCGGTCAAGGTCAAGGGCGTGATCACCTGGGTGGGCGCCCATGAGGGCGTGGCGGCCGAGCTGCGCCTGTATGACCGCCTGTTCACCGAGGCACAGCCCGACGCCGGCGAGCGCAACTTCCTGGAGCTGCTGAACCCGGGCGCCAAGCGCGTCGTGCGCGGCTACCTGGAGCCGTCGCTGAAGGACGTGGCGCCGGATACGAAGGTGCAGTTTGAACGTCATGGCTACTTCGTCGCCGATCGCGTCGACCATCGTGCCGACGCGCCGGTCTTCAACAAGATCACCGGCCTGAAGGACAGCTTCGGCAAATAAGGCTGGCCTCGCCGCCGCACCGGCTGGACCACCAACCGGACCCGTGACGGGCGCGCTTATGGCGCGCCCGTCGCCGTTTCAGGCCTTCGGCCCTTCAGGCGGCCAGCACCGCATTCGGCATCGCGGCCGTCGCCAGCTCCAGATGAGGCGGCTGCGGCCAGTCCCGGTCGAGCTCGATCATCACCGTCGTCGGGATGCTGGGATTGCCGGCGGCATCGACTTGCACCACCGCCACGGTGACGCGGCCCTGCAGTTGGTCGAACAGGCTGGCGGGCACGTCGTCGCCGGTCCAGGGGAAGAACGCCCCGTTATTGATGGAGAGCTCCAGCGTCGTGGTGGGATCGCGCCGGTCGATCCGCATCCGCGGATCGGTGGTGATGCCGTCCGTGGCTGACAGGCCCGTGTCGTTCACCAGCGAGATCCGCGGCCCCGCCGGCGGCGTGGTGTCGAGCACGAACGCCAGTTCGGCCTGGCCGCTCTCGTGTCCGGCCGCGTCGCTCTGATAGACACGCACCTGCTTCGGACCATCGCCGGTCGCGGCCGCGACCCGGCCCGGGATGGAGGCCGCCTCGCCCTGCGTCCAGGTCGCGCCGCCGTCGAAGCTGTACCACCAGCGGCCATTCGGCTCGAGACCGCTGACCAGCACGGTGCCCTCGTTGGTCAGGGGCCGGCCGTCGGGGGCGGTCGCGGCGATGCGCTGCAGTCCCAGCACGGCGGTCGCCGTCGACGGCGTCCCGCCCTCCATCGCCGCTTCGTGCGGCCGGGCCGGCACGACGGGCAGCGGCAGCGCGCCCGGCTTCGCGTCGCCGGGCCCGCCGGCGATGAGCGCGGGCATCGCCGCCGCGCCGCCCGCGTGGCCCGCGGCCATCGCGCCGGCGCCCAGCCCGCCGAGCATCAGCGCCATCAGCGGCGTGCGGTCGTCGTCGTCCGGCGCGGGCGCTTCGGCGGCGCGGTCAGCGTCGCCAGAGCCGTCGCCAGAGCCGCCGTCAAAGCGGTGGTCAGCGGCGCTGTCAGGGCTGTCATCAAGGCGGTCATCGGAACCATCGGCCAGCGGCGCCAGCCCGGTCATCGGCAGTCGAGTGCGGAACATGTCGGATCCAGAAGAGTGGGAGGAGGCCCAAGTGTTCGCCTCGCTCGCGCCAGGCGCATCTGCCTACTCCAGTAGACGAACCCGCTCGCCCCACGGACTCCAGTAGTCGGACCGACTTGTCCGCGTGGTGGCCTCGCCGGTGCGCTGTCCGGCAGCGGCCCGGACAGCGTCCGTCCGGCGTCCGCGAACTGTCCGCGGACACATCAGCCGCCTCGCGCGCCAACGGCAAGTGCCTGATTTTCCAGGGACTTCGCGCGCCGGCCCGCCTGGCATGGGGCTTGCGAACAAGTGCGGCATCGATCACACGCGCCAACGCTCGGACACCTTCATGATTCGCGACACCTCCGGACAGGACCGCCCCCTTGCCCGCCCCCACGGACGCCGCCGCCTCTGGCTGGCGCTGGGCGGCGCGGCGCTGCTGATCGCCGCCGTCACCGCCGCGCCGGCGGTGCAGCGGATGATGGGCAGCGGCAACTCGGTGAGTCTGCAGCGGCTCTCGGTCGCCGCGGTCGAGATCGGCCCGCTGGTGCGCGACGTGGCCGGCGAGGGCAAGGTCGTCGCGGCGATGAGTCCCACCGTCTACGCGCTGCATGGCGGCAACCTGGTGCTCAAGGTCAAGGCCGGCGACAAGGTCGCCAAGGGGCAGCTGCTCGGCGAGATCGACAGCCCCGACCTGCGCGCCAAGCTCGCGCAGGAGCAGAGCAACGCCGACGCGCTGCGCACCGAGGCCCTGCGCGCCGAGGTCGATGGCCGCGAGCAGCGCGCCGCGCTGCGCTCGAGCTACGAGAACGCCGCCATCGACCTGCAGACGGCGCGCAACGACCTGGACCGCCAGACCAAGGCCTACGAGGCCGGCGCCGTCGCCGGCATGCAGGTCGAGAAGGCGCGCGACGCGCTCGAGAAGGCCCGCATCACCGCCGCGCATGCGCAGTCGGGCCTGGGCCTGAAGGACGACAGCCTGAAGTTCGAGCTGCAGTCCAAGCAGCAGGCGCTGCAGCGCCAGCAGTTGCTGGTGAAGGACCTGGAGCGCCAGGTCGCCGAGCTGCAGCTGCGCTCGCCGGTGGACGGCCAGGTCGGCCAGTTGCTGGTGGCCGAGCGCGCCAACGTCAATGCCGGCACCGGCCTGCTGACGGTGGTCGACCTGAGCGCGCTGGAAGTGCAGATGCAGGTGCCCGAGAGCTTCGCCCGCGACCTCGCGATCGGCATGCCCGGCGAGATCGCCGGCAATGGCCGCCAGTGGCGCGGCCTGGTCAGCTCGGTGTCGCCCGAGGTGGTCAACAACGAGGTCGCCGCGCGGCTGCGTTTCGACGGCGCCCCGCCCGACCAGCTGCGCCAGAACCAGCGCCTGTCGGTGCGCGTGCTGCTGGACCGCCGCGAGAAGGTGCTGACCGTGGCGCGCGGCAGCTTCGTCGAGGACGGCGGCGGCCGCTTCGCCTACGTCGTCGAGGACGGCCAGGCCGTGAAGCGCCCGATGCGGCTGGGCGCGCAGAGCCTGTCCAAGGTCGAGATCCTGGAGGGCCTCAAGCCCGGCGACCGCGTCGTGGTCTCCGGCACCCAGGCCTTCGACGGCGCCGAGCGCGTCACGCTGAGCCCCTGAACCAACGCCCCGCTATCCCTTTCGATTTCCCTCCATCACCGCCATCACCGCCATCACCGCCCGTGAGGACTCCCATGCTGAAGATGCAATCGCTCTCCAAGGTCTATCGCACCGAAATGATCGAGACCTACGCCCTGCGCGACTTCAACCTGCAGGTGCGCGAAGGCGAGTTCGTCGCCGTGACCGGGCCGTCGGGCTCGGGCAAGACCACCTTCCTGACCATCGCCGGCTTGCTGGAGGCCTTCAGCGGCGGCCGCTACGAGCTCGACGGCATCGACGTCAGCGGCATGGACGACACCCAGCGCTCGCGCATGCGCAACGAGAAGATCGGCTTCATCTTCCAGGCCTTCAACCTGATCCCCGACCTGAACGTGCTGGACAACATCGAGGTGCCGCTGCGCTACCGCGGCATGAAGGCCGCCGAGCGCCAGCGCCGCGCCCGCGAGGCGCTGGCCCGCGTCGGCCTGTCCGCGCGCGAGCGCCACTATCCCGCCGAGCTGTCCGGCGGTCAGCAGCAGCGCGTGGCCATCGCCCGCGCGCTGGCCGGCGAGCCGCGCCTGCTGCTCGCCGACGAACCCACCGGCAACCTCGACAGCGCGATGGCGCGCAGCGTGATGGACCTGCTCGAGGAGCTGCACCGCGACGGCGCCACCATCGTGATGGTCACGCATGATCCGCAGCTCGCCGCCCGTGCGCAGCGCAACGTGCATGTGATCGACGGCCAGGTCGTGGACATCGCCGCCGAGCTCCACATGGATCCCGCGCTGCTGCGCGCCACCCCGTCCGCCGCGTCGGCCTGAGTCCATGCGCATGTCCTTTCCTTCGAGACTGGCGGCGCTGGCCGTGGCCGCGCTGTGCGCCGGCTGCTGCCTGCCCGCCGCGGCCGAGGACCTGCTCGAGGTCTACGCGCAGGCCCGCGCCGCCGACCCGGTGCTGGCGGGCGCGCGCTCGGTGCTGGGGCAGCAGCAGGAGCTCGCCGTCCAGGCCCGCGCGCCGCTGCTGCCGCAGTGGTCCGCGCAGCTGAGCGAGCAGCGCCAGGACGGCGGCGCGCGCCAGCATGGCGCCACGCACAGCCTCACGCAGGTGCTCGTCGACCTGAGCCAGCTGCGCAGCTGGCATGCGGCGCAGACGCTGGCCGACGCCGAAGGCGCGCGCGTGCGCGCCGCCGAGGCCGACCTCTGCGCCCGCGTCGCCCGGGCCTACTTCGGCGTGCTGACGGCGCAGGCCGCGCTGACCACCGCGCAGGCCATCGAGGACGCCTACGGCCAGCAGGTCGCGCAGGCGCAATCGCGCTTCGAGGCCAAGCTGTCGGCCTCGCTCGACGTCGAGCAGGCGCGCGCCTATTTCGAGCTGGCGCGCGGCAGCACGGCCCAGGCGCGGGAGGAGTTGCTCGATGCGCGCCAGGCGGTGGCGCAGCTCACCGGCCGCATGCCCGGCGCGCTGCATCCGCTGGTGCCGGAGCTGGCGATGCTGATGCCCGATCCCGCCGATCCCCAGGCCTGGGTGGCGCAGGCGCTGCGCGACAACCCCTCGCTGCAGGCGGCGTCGCTGGCGGTGACCGCCGGCGACCAGCGCGTGGCCGCGGCGCGCGCCGCCCACCTGCCAACGCTGAGCGCCGGGCTGGATGGTCAGCGGCTGTCGGGCTCCGCCGTGAACAGCGACATCACCGGCCGCTACAACACCACGGTCGGCCTGAAGCTGACGATCCCGTTGTTCGCAGGCGGCGCGACCGAGTCGCAGAAGCGCCAGGCCGTGTTCCAGCGCGAGCAGCTGCGCGACGACCTCGAAGGCGCGCGCCGCGCGATGACGCGCGAGACGCAGGCGCAGTACCAGGCGGTGCTGTCGGCGCTGAGCCAGATGCGCACCGCCGGCGCGGCGGTGCAGGCGGCGGACAAGGCGCTGGCGTCCACGCGCAGCGGCCTGGACCTGGGCGCGCGCTCGATGACCGACCTGCTGCTGGCGATCCAGACGCAGAGCAACGCCCGCAACGCCTGGGAGCAGGCGCGCCACCGCTACGTGCTGTCCAAGCTGCTGCTGCAGCAGGCGGCCGGCGCGCTCGGCGAGCCGCAGCTGGCGGCCGTCAACACGCTGCTGGATCCGGCGCCGTCCGCGGCGCCGGTTGCGGCGGCCCGATGAGATGAGAGAGGACCCACCATGCTGACCTACTACCTCGAACTCGCCGTGCGCGCCCTGCGCAGCCACCGCGGCCTGACCGTGCTGATGCTGCTGTCGATCGCCATGGGCGTGGCCGCGTGCATGACGACGCTGACGCTGTTCCACGTCATGTCCGGCGATCCGATCCCGGACAAGAGCGCCCGCCTGTTCAACGTGCAGTTGGACGCCGAGCCCAAGCGCGACTGGAAGCCCGGTGACGAGCCCGAGCTGCAGCTCACGCGCTTCGATGCCGAGGCGCTGCTGCGCCAGAAGCGCGCGGTGCGCCAGGTCATGATGACCGGCGCCTTCATCGCGGTCGATCCGGCCGGTTCCGGCGACGCGGCGCAGCCGCCCTTCTTCACCGGCGGGCGCTGGACCTCGGCCGACTTCTTCGCGATGTTCGACGCGCCCTTCCGCTACGGCAACGGCTGGTCCGCCGCCGACGACAGCGCCGAGGCGCGCGTGGCGGTCATCTCCAGCACGCTCAACGAGCGGCTCTTCGGCGGCCAGGACAGCCGCGGCAAGACCGTGCGGCTGCGCGACAAGGACTTCACCGTGGTGGGCGTGCTCAAGCCGTGGCGCCCGGCGCCGCACTACTTCGACCTGACGCTGGGCGCCTACGCGAAGCCGGCGGACGTCTACGTGCCCTTGAGCACCTCGCTGGCGCTGCGCCTGGGCGCCTCTGGCAACATGAACTGCTGGGGCCGCACCGATGGCGTCGATCCCCGCGCGCCCAACGCGCCCTGCGCCTGGCTGCAGTACTGGGTGCAGCTCGACACGCCGCAGCAGGTCGCCGACTACAAGACCTACCTGACGCAATACTCGGACCAGCAGCGCGAGGCCGGACGCTTCGAGCGCCCGTCCAATCCGCGGCTCAGCAGCGTGATGACCTGGCTGACCCTTCAGAAGGTGGTGCCCAGCGACATCAAGCTGCAGGTGTGGCTGGCCTTCGGCTTCCTGGCGGTGTGCCTGACCAACACGGTCGGGCTGCTGCTGGCCAAGTGCCTGCGCCGCAGCGGCGAGATCGGCGTGCGGCGGGCGCTGGGCGCGCCGCGGCGGCAGATCTTCCTGCAGTTCCTGGTGGAGGCCGGCACGCTGGGCATCGCCGGCGGCCTGCTGGGGCTGGCGCTGACCTGGGCCGGCCTGTGGGTGGTGCGCCAGAACCCGTCCGACTACGCCCAGCTGGCGCAGCTCGACTGGCCGATGCTGGCCACGACGCTGGGCGTGTCGCTGGCGGCCAGCCTGCTCGCCGGACTGCTGCCCGCGTGGCGCGCCTGCCAGATCACGCCCGCCATCCAGCTCAAGACGCAGTAAACCCGAGACCCGTGACCCGTGGCGCGGCCGCCGCCGCGCCCAAGGAGCCTTCCCCATGGACATCCTGCCCATCCTCTCCACGCTCAAGCGTCACAAGACCGCCGCCGGGCTGATCGTGCTGCAGATCGCGCTGACCTGCGCGATCGTGTGCAACGCGCTGTTCCTGATCTTCCAGCGCATCGAGCGCATCAGCGCCGACACCGGCATGGCCGAGTCCGAGCTGGTGATGTTCTCGCTGTCCAGCATGGCGCGGGTGGAGAACCCCGAGCCGCAGACGCAGGCCGACCTGGCCGCGCTGCGGCAGTTGCCGGGCGTGGCCTCGGTGACGCTGACCAACCAGTACCCGTACGGCCGCAACTCCAACAACTCCGGCGTGCGCCTGGCGCCGGACAACAAGCAGCCCAGCCGCGCGGTCGCCAGCCACTACCAGACGGGCCGCGACTTCATCCGCACCTTGGGCCTGAAGCTGGTGGCGGGCCGCGACTTCGAGCCCACCGAGTACGTGGCGAATTCGTCGCTGGACGACAACCCCAATCCGCGCGTGCCGGCGGTGATCCTCAACAAGCGGCTGGCCGAGGTGCTGTGGCCGGGCGAGTCGGCGCTGGGCAAGGCGATCTACGTCTACGGCGACGAGCCGCAGCGCGTCGTCGGCGTGGTGGAGTCGCTGTCCTCGCCCAATCCCGGCTCGCAGGATGACAACACGCTCAACGCGATGATGTTCCCGGTGCAGCCGAGCTTCCGCGGCGGCAGCTTCGTGATCCGCGTCGCGCCCGGCGCCGACCGCGAGGCGGTGCTGAAGGCGGCCACGGACAAGCTGCTCGCCAACAGCCCGGGCCTGCGCCGCGTGATCCGCGACCAGGACACGATGCTCAAGCTGCGCGCGAACTACTACCGGCAGGACCGCTCGATGATCCAGCTGCTGGCCGGCGTGTGCGTGGGCCTGCTGGTGGTGACGGCCTTCGGCATCGTCGGCCTGGCCAGCTTCTGGGTGCAGCAGCGCACGCGGATGATCGGCACGCGGCGCGCGCTGGGCGCCACGCGCGGCCAGATCTTGCGCTACTTCCAGACCGAGAACCTGCTGCTGTCCACCGTGGGCATCGCGCTCGGGATGATCGGCGCCTACGGCATCAGCCTGCTGCTGATGCGGACCTACGAGCTGCCGCGGCTGCCCTTCGTCTACCTGCCCGCCGGCGCGCTGGCGTTGTGGACGCTGGGCCAGATCGCGGTGCTGGCGCCGGCGCGCCGGGCCGCGGCGCTGCCGCCGGTGGCCGCGCTGCGCGGCGGTTGAAGGCGCGTGATCCACGCGATGTCCGATATGCTGCGCCACCCATGAGGACCGTCCTGATCATCGATGACCACGCCGGCGTCGGCGAGGCGCTGTCGCTGCTGCTCTCGCTGCACGACATCGAGCCGCTCTACGCGGCCTCGCCGGCCGAGGGCCTGGCGCTGCTGGGCCAGCGGCGCGTGGACCTGGTGATCCAGGACATGAACTTCAGCGCCGACACGACCTCGGGCGAGGAAGGCCGCGCGCTGTTCCAGCGCCTGCGCGAGCGCCATCCGGATCTGCCCATCATCCTGCTGACCGCGTGGACGCAGCTGGAACAAGCCGTGGCGCTGGTGAAGGCCGGCGCGGCCGACTATCTGTCCAAGCCGTGGGACGACGCCAAGCTGCTGGCCACGGTCGAGAACCTGCTGGAGCTGGCCGAGAACGGCCGCGCGCTGCGCGAGAGCCGCCACGAGCAGCGCCAGCGCCGCGAGGAACTGCGCCGCCGCTACCAGCTCGACGGACTGGTGTTCGAGTCGCCGGCGCTGACGCGCTGCCTGGAGCTGGCCTGCCAGGTCGCGCGCTCGCCCGCGTCGGTGCTGGTGACGGGGCCCAACGGCAGCGGCAAGGAGCGCATCGCCGCGATCGTGCACGCGAACTCGGCGGTGGCGGACGGGCCCTTCGTCGCGGTCAACTGCGGCGCGCTGCCGGGCGAGCTGATCGAGGCCGAGCTCTTCGGCGCGGAGAGCGGCGCCTACACCGGCGCGGCCAGCGCGCGCGAGGGCCGCTTCGAGAAGGCCGATGGCGGCACGCTGTTCCTCGACGAGATCGGCAATCTGCCGCTGGCCGGCCAGGTCAAGCTGCTGCGGGTGCTGGAGACGGGCCGCTTCGAGCGCCTGGGCTCGAGCCGCACGCGGCAGACGGTGGTGCGGGTGATCTCGGCGACCAATTCGGACCTGCGCGCGATGGTGCGGGCCGGCACCTTCCGCGAGGACCTGTACTACCGGCTCAACGTGATCGAGGTCGCGCTGCCGGGTCTGGCCGATCGGCCGCAGGACATCCTGCCGCTGGCCGAGCATTTCCTGGCCGGCCGCGCGGCGCTGAGCGACGGCGCGCGCGAAGCGCTGCTGGCGCATCCATGGCCCGGCAACGTGCGCGAGCTGAAGAACGCCATCGAGCGCGCCGCGCTGCTGGCGCCGGGCCGCGTGATCGGCGAGGCCGACCTGGCGCTGCCGGCCGCGGCGCCGCTGGCCTCGCGCAATCTGGACGAGCCCAGCCGTGAGGCGGTGGTGGCGGCGCTCGAGGCGGCCTCGGGCGTGGTGAGCCGCGCGGCGCAGTCGCTGGGGCTGTCGCGCCAGGCGCTGTACCGCCGCATGGAACGCTACGGGCTGGACGCCGGATGAAGGAGGCGCCCCGGCCGGAGCGACGCGCGGGCTGGCACCGCTCGCTGCATCTGCGGCTGGCGCTGTGCCTGATCGCCGCCGCCGTCGCGGCGGTGCTGATTCACATGACGCTGACGCTCTGGCCGGTGCCGCAGCTGGCGGCCGCGCTGGGCCGGACGCCGCTGACGCCATGGAGCTGGCAGGCCCTCGCGCTGAGCTTCGCGCTGATGCTGCCGATCGCCTGGGGACTGGCCAGTCTGCTGCTGATGCCGCTGACCAGCCTGCTGCGGGCGCTGGAGAGCACGGTGCTCAGCTACCGCGATGGCGAGTTCGGCAGCGCGATCGCCGCCGATGCGCCGGGCGGGCTCTCGGAGCTGTCCAGCCTGATGCGGCTGCACAGCGAGCTGGGCCAGGCGCTGCGGGAGCAGCGGCGGCACCTGGCGCAGCGTGAGCTGCTGCTGGACACGGTGGTGCAGAACACGCCGGTGGCGCTGGTGCTGACCGACGCGCGGGAGCGCATCGCCTACGCCAACATCGCGGCGCGGCAGCTGATGGACCACGGGCGCAGCCTGGCGGGGCGCTCGCTGGACGAGGTGCTCGCGCAGGCGCCGGAGGATCTTCGGCTGGCGCTCGCCGGCGCGCAGGACGGGCTGTTCAGCGTCGGGCTGGATGGGCAGGAGGAGCGCTTCCACCTGTCGACGCGGGACTTCCGGCTGCAGGGTCAGCCGCACCGGTTGCGGCTGCTGCGGCGCATGACGCGCGAACTGTCGCGGCAGGAGGTCGCGAGCTGGAAGCGCGTGATCCGCGTGATCAGCCATGAGCTGAACAACTCGCTGGCGCCGATCTCGTCGCTGGCGCACAGCGGCGCGGAGCTGGCGCGGCGCGGCCAGCATGAGCGCGTGCCTGGCGTCTTCGCCAGCATCGGCGAGCGCGCGCAGCACCTGCACGCCTTCCTGGCCGGCTACGCGCGCTTCGCGAAGCTGCCCGCGCCGGCGCTGGCGCCGGTGGACTGGGGGCCGTTCATTGAATCGCTGGGGGCGCATTACCCGTTCACGCTGACGGGCGCGTTGCCGGCGGCGCCGGGCCGCTTCGACGCGGCGCAGATGGCGCAGGCGCTGATCAACCTGCTGAAGAACGCGCATGAGTCCGGCAGCGCGCCGGACGGCGTGAGCCTGTCCGTCAGCGCGCCGCGCGAGGACTGGCGCATCGAGGTCGGCGACCGCGGTCCGGGGATGACCGAGACGCAGCTGTCGCAGGCGCTGCTGCCGTTCTATTCGACCAAGCGCAGCGGCAGCGGGCTGGGGCTGGCGCTGTCGCGCGAGATCGCCGAGGCCCACGGCGGCCGCATCGCGATGGGCAACCGCGAGGGCGGCGGCCTGTGGGTGGCGATCAGTTGGCCGCGCGCGTGAGGCTCACTTGTAGAAGGCTTCGACCTTGCCCTTGAGCTTGATCATCAGCGGCTGACCCTTGCGGTCGAGCGTGCGGCCGGCGGGGACCTTGATCCAGCCTTCGGAGACGCAGTACTCCTCGACGTCGCGGCGCTCCTTGCCGTTGAAGAGGATGCCGATGTCGTGCTCGAAGACCGCGGCGTTGTAGTGCGCGCTGCGCGGGTCGATGGACAGGTGATCGGGCAGTTCGGGGCGGGTGGTGTCGCTCATGACAGGGTCGTGCAGGGGAATCCGGAAACGCGGCATTGTCACGCAGACGGAGGTCCTAACATCTTTCGCATGAACGCCGCCGCACATCCCCTTCCCCAGACGCCTGCCTCCTCCGCCATCGATGCCGTCACGCTCAAGGCGCTGGCGGATTTCCCCACCCAGCTCGCCGCGCATTTCGCGCTCTTCCCAGCCGAGGCTCGGCACTGGGCACCGCCGTCGTGGGACGGCGTGCCCAGCGAGCCGCTGACCGCGATCGAGCAGGTCTGCCATGTGCGCGACATCGAGATCGAGGGCTACCAGCAGCGCATCCGGCGCACGCTGTCGGAGGACGATCCGCTGCTGCCCTCGCTGGACACGGACGCGCTGGCGCGCGATCGCCGCTACGGCGAGGACGACGCGGCTGCGGCGCTGGCCGCCTTCACGGCGGCGCGGGCGCAGACGCTGGCGATGCTGGCCGGGATCACGCCCGAGCAACTGACGCGCCGCGCGCGCTTCGAGGGCTATGGCCCGCTGACCTTCAAGGCGCTGATCCACTACCTGTGCAGCCATGACCAGCAGCATCTGGCGGGGCTGCAGTGGCTGCTTGGGCAGTTGGACGCGGGCGATGCGTCTCCAGTTTTACGCCCACTTGGACGTTGATCATTCATGAGAGCTCACCGCGGCGCTTCGGAATCATCGCGGAGTCGCCAGATCAAGGCCAAAGAACCCCGAGGAACTGAAACCAGCACCCGCATCCCCCCTGCTCGACTAGAAATAGTCCGAGTAAACCAACCCCAAAAGTGAAGCCAGGTCGGATGCCACTTTCCTCGCAGCCAAGTCCGAATTCGCATAAACCCCATCCAGCCCTACAACACATTCCACCGACGCAATTTGAGTCGAAGCATCAACGTATTCGACTCGGCTGGTATTCAATGTCGCCAATAGATCCTCAAATTCCCGCGCGGGGATCAAATCTTCCCAAGGAAGACCTTGTCCTACAGCAGGCACCCGACTCAATACAACACGCCCCTGGGCCGTACCGATCGGCCGGGTAGGAGAGGCGAATATCGGCACACTGATATGAGTTGATATGATATTAAGACTCCAGAGGGTGACCCGGAACAAATAGCCCGTTTGTCATGATTATTTCCTGCGACAGGTCACATCCAAGCAATCGACCCATTGCAATCATTTTATAGGACTTACGCAAAAATTCGTCGCCAAGGCCGGCTATCGCGCATCTGCCGCGCAATCGTAAAGCCAAGGTCGGCGTGCCGCTGCAGGCGCTGCCCGCTGCCAATCTCAAGGGCGCCCGAGGTAGCCGCATGATTGCAAATATTCGGACGATAGCCGCCTCCTCAGGAATCGCGGCCAGCATCTTTACTCAATATCTCTTCTGCACCTGCTTCGTGCTTCAGCACGATCCTTGTGAAGGCGATGCATCAACATATGCTTGAAGACGTTTGAACACGTCATCGCTCAATCTAAAGCCATCAGCGAACGCGTCGGTTGAACCCATCTTCAGCTCAGGTACCACCAACAAGGCTGACGCGCACTTCAGCAGCCCGGATGACGATGCACCCTTCGCTCAAGTAAACGTATGTACTCCCACCATTCGCTGCCGGCGCCCAGTAGTTGATGTTGCCTGCGCCGCTATTGGTCGCCATGCTCTCAAAGTCCGCTATGCAAGACATGTTCTCCACATCGACGAAGTTGATTTCTACTGGACTCCGAACCTTTGCGTCGACCGACAGATACGCGTCAACGAATAGCGTCACCAACGCCTGCGAATAGTCGGCGTGCAAGCTTCGAAGCACACCATCGTGCAATTCCAAGTCGATTGACTTCATATGTGTTTAAGACTCACTGGAAGAAGAATGGGCACGGGGGAGCTCGACGCGATTGAGCCTCTCCGCGGGCAAGGCCTGCAACTCAATGCCGCAAGGCCGGAGCCACAAGAATTAGAGGAATCGTGACTTCAGGAGCTACGATTATGGCTCCACCAATTGCAATACCAATTGCGACTCCAAGCGACGGAGGAGTTGCCGTGTCGAAGTCTGGCGAGCCTGGCGCTCCGGCCGCGAACTGAGGAGGTATGGGTGCGCGTGCACCATTGAACCCATGTCTCAGTGCGCACTGCTTGATGTGCTCGGGAGCGCTGTCCCAACCTTCTCCGTGAGATTGCTCACCGTTCTCGCCACACGTCCCGCTGCTTCCCTTGCATTCCCAATGCATGTGGCGAATCTTTTGACCCGTCTGTTCGTTCAAGGTGTAGTCAATTCGAATAGTGCAACCTTTTCCGCAATCAATGGTGCGACCAGTAACGTGCTTCACCAGACCCGTCGGGTCTACAAAGCTCAGCGGATTGCCACCTACGTAGGCGTACGTGTTGATACCGCCGTTCAGCCCGATGGGGTCAGATTGAACATATCGTCCTGTCGTCCCGTCATAGTCTCGGAAGTAGTTGTAGCTCAGCCCCGACTCCTTGTCGAAGTACTGCCCAGGGAAGCGCAGGTTGACGACGAGGTTTTCGAGCGAGTTGGGAATCGACTCAGCCGCCGTGGTCCCAAAGGGTTCCGAAATCCAGCGCCAGCGCACATCCCCTGCCGCATTCACGATCACCCGCGGCGCATTCAGGTGATCGGAGTATGCGTAATACACCCGCGGCTCGGCGGTTGTCGAGTTCGTCAGCACTGCAACCAGTGTGCCGCCCAGCCACAGGAATTCCTGCAGCACTCCGCCGCTGCTGTTGTATTCCCCGAGTAACTGTCCGTTCTGGTCGTACGCGAAGTGAGGTTTGGAGGTCCCCGTTACCTTGCGCACGCGCTGGCCGAAGGCGTCGTAGTTGAAGCTCGTCGTGACACCCGCGCGCGTGAGCGTCGCCAGCCGGTTATCCAGGCCGTAGGTCGCCGTGTAGGCGATGCCGGTGTCGCTCAGCGTGTTGCCCGCTGGGTCGTAGGCGAAGCTGCGAGCCGGGTTGGCAATGCTCGAGAGCCGGTTGCTCGTGGTCTCGGTCGTGTAGGTCGACGTGGTGCCGTTGAGCGTGAATCCGGTCCGATTCCCATTGGCGTCATAGCCGATGGTCCAGTTTGCAGTTGGCGTGACGATGCCGGTGAGCCGGCCCATCTCGTCATAGCTGAAGCTCTGGTTCATGGCCTGGGCTTCGGCGGTTACTTGGCCCGTGGTGGCGTCCAGATGCGTGTAGCTCACGATCCGATCGGCTGCGTCGTACGTGATGTCGCGCACCACCGAGCCCAGTGGGTAACGGACGAGGCGTCCGTACTGGTCGTAGACCCGCTCCTGCGCTTTGGCGCCGGAGTTCAACTGCATCTGCCAGCTCTGGATGGCTCCGAAGGACATCCACTGGATCTGACTGATCAGCGGTTTGGCGGCGCTGCTCGCGTCCTTGGCCAGGCTCATGCCAACCGGCACGCCGTTGGCATAGGTGATGGTCAGCACCCGTCCCGAGGGATACGTGATGCTGGTGATGTGGCCTGCGAGGTCGTAGCCGTAGCGGGTGGTGAGCACGACGGAGCCAACGGTCTGGATGACACTGATGACTCGGCCGAAGCCGTCATAGCCGTACTTCGTGTTCCCTGCTGGACTGGTGGCCGTTGTGAGACGGCCGATGCCCGCGCCGAAGCTGCCTCCCGTCTGGTCATAGGTCCACGAGTAGCTCACCGTCGTCTGGCCGCTCTTCGTGTAGACCGCCGAGGTCATCCGGTCCAGGCCGTCATAGACGTAGGTGCCCAGCACGCCGCGGCTGTCGGTGCGCGTGAGCAGGTTGCCGTTCGCGTCGAAGGTGCTGTTGGCTGTACCGGTGTCGGGGCTGGTGAGCTGGTTCAGGTCGCCCAGCCCGTTGCGCTGGTACGAGGTCACCAGTTGCCTCGGATCCGTGACCTGCTTGAGCTGATCGAGTCCGTCGTAGCCCAGCGTCGTCACGCCGTTGCGAGCGTCGGTGTTGGTCTTCACGCGATCGAGCGCGTCATATGCGTTCGATGTCGCGAAGCCAAAGCCGGAGACGCCCTTGGCCTTGATCACCTTGGTCGGATTCCCTTTGGCGTCGTACTCGTAGTCCGTCACCGGTGCCGGCGAGACCGGCGGTGGCGGCAGTGTCGCCGCATGCGCGATCGATGCGATCGTGGTGATGGCCAATGCGATCGCAGACGCGATCACGCCCCGGCACTTCGAGTGCCCGTCTTGCTTCTTCATTGCTTACTCCCGGCCCGTCGTTTGTTGCGCGCGGCCGAGCGCGTCGTACACGCGGCTCATCGTCCGCTGCAGCGTTCCCTGCGGGTCCTTCGCCGCATCCTGCGTGCTCTTGCCGTTCTGATCGAGTGTGTACTCAATGCGATTCCCAGCGGAGTCAGCGACAGCGACCAGTCGGTGCGCATCGTCGTACTCGTAGGTGGCGAAGCTGCCGTCCGGCTGCGTTGCCTTCTTCAGCAACCCCGTCGGGAAGTACTCGTAGCCCGTGACCGCGCCTTGCGTGGTCGTCGACAGCAAGCGCTGCCGAGCGTCGTACGTGTAGGTCGTCGAGATGCCATTCGTATCGATCATCTCCAGCGGCTGGCCGTACGCGTTGTAGCGCGGGAACTGCGTCAGCTGATTGACCGCGTTGGCCGTCGATTGCAGGTCGCCTTGCGTGTGATCGGCCGTTGTGTCGGCGTAGTACACGTTGGTCACGATCACCTTGCCCAGCGGGTTGGTCTCTGTGAGCACTTGACCCGTGGCGTTGTAGGTCCAGCTCGTCGTGCGTGCGGCCACGCCGCTTTGCGCCGTTGCGTTGAAGCCTTGTGCGCCGGTCTCATCGGTCGTCGCCTGCTCGACGCGCTTGCACAGCACGACGATGGGTTTGCCGTCCGGCAGCGTGGCCGAGGCCGGTGCACAGCTCGCGATCACGTTGCCATTGAACGGATCCGGCTGGCCGTTATAGACCAGCGTCGTGATGCGGCGCGGTTCAGCCGTGCGCGTGGACAGGCGCCAATCCGGATGCCACTGCGAGCTGATCTTCCGGGCGCCCGTCGGCAGCGATGCCGCCGTCACGGAATCGCATGTCTGCGCGGTGGATACGCCTTCGATCCGCGTCACCTCCAGGTTGCGCGCGTCGTAGACCATGCAACTGCGCACGCCATTGAAGTCGTCGCTCTGCGTGACGTTGGCCGCCTTGTCGTACTGGGCGCCGGAGGTCGAGGCCGCGCACCCCGCGCCGGCCGGCTGGCTCTGCGCGCCGAGCAACTGCAGGTTCCCCACCACCGTGCCATCCCAGGTGGACTGCCGGCCATCCGGCGCCGTGACCAGCGCCTGCATCGGCGTGTTGTCCACGTGCACGTGCAGGCGCACGAACGCGCCGAGATCCGGGTCGTAGACCTCCGTCGGAAGCGCGAACTTCGGCGGGTTCGGCCAGGCAACCGTCCAGCCATTGAGCGATCCCGTCTGGGAGAAGATGGCCCGGCCCTGATCGTCATAGCGATAGGTGCCGATGCGGCCATTGCCCTCATCCAGACGCCCCGTCAGCAAATGGCGGAACGCCGTGTTCTCGTAAAGGAAGCGCTTCGTCGTCTGGTCCGCGTAGGTGATGGACGTGAGGTTCCCCGCGTCGTCATATGTCAGCTGCAACACGACACCCGCCGGGTCCGTGATGCTCTGGATGGCCGCGTACTTCGGATCGACCGCCTTGTACTGGAAGGCGATCTGCCGGCCGGCCTCGTCACGGATCGCGCTGACGAGATTGCGGCTCTCCGAGTAGTCCGCGCCCGCCGGTGTCGCGACAACGGTGTAGTCGAGCCGGCGGCCGTCGATGTAGGCGATGGTCGCCAGCGTGCCGTCGGCGCGATACACCTCGATCGCGCGTTCGGTCTGGTCGAAGTACAGCGCCTGCTGGCCGCTGACCTGTGGCAAGGGATCGCGCTCCGTCGGATCCACCGTGTCCCGGAAGGACTTCCATGCACCCATGCCGCGCTGGAACAGATCAATGATGTTGGGACTGCGCTGGTTGATCCACTGCTTGTGGAGATTGCTGAACCAGTACCGGCCGAACGAGTTGGAGCCGCCCTCGTGGATCGTGCCGCTGTCCGGCATCAGCAGGCTCAGGTAATTCATCTTGAGCGCGTGACCGCGCCCCCAGCCGAAGATGTCCTCGGGTTGCTGCTTCAGGCCGGTGAGGGGCTCGATGGGATTTCCAACTCCTCGCCGTACGGAGCAACTGCCCCCGGCGAAGAGATCCCTGTCGATGATCGGCTTGCAACTGTCGGCTGCGCTGGTCAAGGCCTTTGTGCGGAACTTTTCTCCGCAGGTCATCATCAACTCGAACGTCGATTTGTCTTCATACACAGTGACACGATCCGGAATCCAGTTGTGGACCGACGTCGTGCGAGTCGTGTAATCGCAGATGGCCGTGGGATAGCGCGATGGGCCGTACTCTCCGTTCGGCCGACAGGAGCCGGGAAATACCTCCGTCGTTTCGGTCCATTCGGGATAGACGGCCTTCTGTGCCGCAAGGGGCGCCACAGCTGCATAGGTCGCAGCGGACACCTCACCAATGGAATCCCGGCACTCTTCATAGACGCTCCTCGTCGCGGGCGTGTCAACGTGAAGGTAGCGCGCCACGGCCCCACTCGGTGACCACATGTGCCAGCAGTCCTTGGAGGCCAGCGCCGGCAGCGCGAACAAGCTCAACCCCGAGGCGACAAGAAGACGGCCCAGCAGGCTGAGGGTTGGAATGAATCGATGCGTTGGATCGCTCACGCGAGTACTCCCTGATGTGGTTTGGCAAGCCATCAGGAAGCCGTACGTCCCACCGCTGGTGGTCGCATCGTGGCCCGACCGGGCAAGCGTCTATCGCGCTCGGCCTCGGATCAGCCTCTCTCCCTGATTGAATCGGGCGCGATTCTGCCAAAGGGAGATGTCGCCCACGGCCAAATCCCTCCGCTCTTTACAGACGTCACCGCCGCATCACGAATCCAGATGCGGACGGCGCCTGGCTGCGCATGACCGATCCAGGCCCGGCCGCATTCCGCAGACCAACTCTCCGAACGGAAATCAAGCCACCAGCCGGGGCGGTCCAGGCGGATTCGGCGGGATCTGCAGCGCGAAGCCGCCAGCGCGCCTGCGCATCGTCGCCGGGTCCACCTGCGGCGGCTGCGCGGGCCAGTCGAAGAACTTCTGGATCTCGCTGCGGCGCGCCAGCGTGTCGGCCATGCCCAGCGTGATGAGCTCGCTGGTGTACTCCGGCTCGAAGAGCAGGTAGCTGACCAGCGCCGAGCCGCTGGCGGTCGCCCCCTCGCCCGACACGCCGACCCCGCGCAACAGCCCGCGGATCGCCGGCGGCAGCGCCCCCTGATGCTCGGCGGCGAGGCTGTCCAGCGGCCGGCTCGGCGCGATGACGAGCGCCTCGATCGGCTTGAGCGGCGTGTTGCGCAGCGCCTCCTCGGGCAGCAGCGCCAGCGTGCTGTTGATGCGCTTGAGGCGCTCGATGTCGACCGCCAGCGCGTCCAGGAAGATGTTGGACAGCGCGTGGCCGGCGATCTGCGCCAGGCTCGGATGGCCCGTCGGCGCGGGACCATGCTGACCTTCGCCACCCGCCTCGTGCATGCGGCCGGCCCCGATCACGAGGACCTTCTCCGCCCCCAGGTGCACGGCGGGCGAGATCGGCGCCGTCTGGCGCATCGAGCCATCGCCGAACCACTCCACCTGGCCGTCCAGGTCCAGCGGCTCGGCCGGGAAGATGAAGGGGATCGCGGAGGACGCGACCAGGTGCTCGATGGACAGCCGCGGGATGCGCGTCGCCAGGCGCTGCGTGCGGATCCAGGGCTCGCGCTGCTGGTGGGTCTGATAGAAGGTGACGTGATGGCCGGAGGTGTAGCTCGAGCCGGACACCGCCAGCGCATCGATGTAGCCCTTGGCAAGCATGTCATCCAGGCGGTCCATCTTGATCCACTGGGCCAGCAGGCCGCGCAGCGGCGTGTTGTCGAGCAGGCTGCGCGGGCGGGTGCGGCGCCAGCGGTTCAGCGCCCAGCCCAGCGAGACCATGGTCAGCCACTTGGCGCCGGAGCGGATCACGCCGAAGGAATCGGCGGCGTAGACCTGCTCGACATGGATGTTCTGCCAGATGTACATCAGGCCGTCGACGGCGGAGCAGAAGTCATCGGCCTGACAGGCCAGCGTGGCGGCGTTGATCGCACCGGCGGAGGTGCCAGCGATGACCTGGAAGGGGTTGTCGCCAGTGGTGCAGGCGTCGCGGCGCAACTGGGCGATGGCCGCCAGCACGCCGACCTGATAGGCCGCGCGCGCGCCTCCCCCAGTGAGGATCAGGCCAGTCTTGGGCTTGCCATCCTGCATGGGGCGCAGCTTACGCCCGGCCAGCCGTTGGGGTGTCGCCGGTTTACCCGGCAAATGGGGGATGGCGAACAGCCGGGATCGCGAGCGATCCGGGATCAGCGGCGCCGGTCGCCCCGGCGCGGTTTCAGAGCCGGCTTGGACGCGGCGCTCATCGAGGTTTCCTTTTTGCGTGCACCGTCAGCGGAACGGTGTCCGCCATCAACTCGGCCAGTTCCCTGTCGGAACCCAGGTTGGACAGCGTGTCGAACGTGCCCTCCAGGCCCAAGGCCCACAGAACCATGAGCACGGAGCCGATCTGCACCGTGGGCACGCCTCGTTCCACCGCTGACAGGGTGCTGAGGCCAATGCCCGCCTTCGCCGCCAAATCCGGCTGCGTGATCCGACGCGCCCGCCGGGCCAGTGAAATCCGCTCACCGAGCTCGGCCAACGAGTCCTCGACGATGAACGGCAAAGTCTTAATACTCTTCATATAGCAAGATTTTTAGCTTAAAAATCTTGCTGTAGCAACTTTTTAACTCGACAGTCCGGCAACTGTCCGGGCCGGCGCTCATCCGCCCGCGTCGTACACGATCTCCGCGGGCTTGAGTTTCTCCAGCGCCTCGTCGCTGGGCCAGAACTTGCCCGCGCCGCCCAGGCCGAGCTCGGCCATCGCGCCATCGCGCTTGATCGGGATGCGCAGCTCCAGCCCCTGGCTGAGCACGCCCTGCTCCGTCTCCACCCGCTTGGCCGGCCAGCTCTTCACCAGGTCCAGCACCGCCGACGCCGGCAGGTTGGGCGCCGTGCGCAGGTAGCGCCCGAAGCGCGCCCGCGCCGCCGCCAGGCTGAACACCTGTTGCACGTTCATCCGCAGCCCGCCCGAGAAACGATCGTTCTGCACCTTGCCCACCGCGATGATCAGTTCATCCTCGGCCAGCAGCTCCTTGTTGGCGTTGAGCAGCTCCTCGTTCGCCACCGCCTCGATCGCATCGGTCTTGTCGTCGATCTTGAAGATCGCCACCCGCCCGCGCGAGCCGTTGATCACCCGCATGTCCGACACGATGCCCGCCACCGTCGTCGGCTCGCGGCTGTCCTGCAGGTCCACGATCCGGCGCTTGACCATCTTGCGCAGCTCCGTCTCCGCCTGGTCGAACAGGTGGCCCGACAGATAGAAGCCGATCGCCGTCTTCTCCAGGCTCAGCCGCTCCTTGATGCCCCAGGGCGGCACCTCGACGAAATCCGGCTCCGCCGTCGACGAGCCATGCGCGCCGTCGAAGTCGAACAGCCCGCCCTGGTTCACGTTCTGCGCCAGGTTGTCCGCATACGTGTAGCCCAGCGCCACGCTGGCCAGCAGCCGCGCCCGGTCCGGATGCAGCGCGTCGAAGGCGCCCGCCTTGATCAGCGCCTCCACCACGCGCTTGTTCACCGCCTTGCGGTCCACCCGCGCGCAGAAATCGAAGAAGCTCTTGAACGGGCCGCCCTCGGTGCGGGCGCGCACGATCGCCTCGATCGCGCCAGCGCCCGTGCCCTTGATCGCCCCCAGGCTGTAGTTGATCTTGCGCGCGCGCGGCGTCAGACCCGGCTTGCCGCCCTCCTTCGGCGCCGTGCGCACCGTGCCCTCGTCCGCGCCCATCGGCTCGAAACGCCCCACGCCCAGGTTGATGTTGGGCGGCTCGAACTCGATCCCGAACAGCTTGGCGTCATTCATGAGCACCTTGAGCTTGTCCGTGTCGTCCGATTCGATCGTCATGTTCGCGGCGAAGAACTCCGCCGTGAAATGCACCTTCAGCCAGCCCGTGTGATAGGCCAGCAGCGAGTACGCGGCCGCGTGCGACTTGTTGAAGCCGTAACCCGCGAACTTCTCCATCAGGTCGAAGACCTCGTCGGCCTTGTCCTGGTCGATGCCCTTCTCCGCCGCGCCCTTGCGGAACAGCTCGCGGTGCATGGCCATCTCTTCGGCCTTCTTCTTGCCCATCGCGCGGCGCAGCATGTCCGCGCCGCCGAGCGAGTAGCCGCCCAGCACCTGGGCGGTCTGCATCA
>Ga0102591_1001435_pt1 | contig 32522 bp, 24 predicted proteins | sample AraplaCol_mCL_r2_2_FD_76860 | JGI IMG/M metagenome (GOLD analysis project Ga0102591, IMG submission 76860) | Arabidopsis root microbial communities from North Carolina, USA - plate scrape MF_Col_mCL_r2 (SPADES assembly) (version 2) | ecosystem: Host-associated > Plants > Roots > Endosphere...
TCGGCGGCCAGGCCAAGGTCCCCGGCGCCTCCGGCACCTGGAAGGGCCTGACGGAGAACGTCAACGAACTCGCCGCCAACCTGACCACCCAGGTGCGCGCGATCGCGGAGGTCGCCACCGCCGTGACGCAGGGCGACCTGACGCGCTCCATCACCGTCGAGACCCAGGGCGAGGTCGCGTCCCTCAAGGACACGATCAACGAGATGATCCGCAACCTGAAGGACACGACGCAGAAGAACACCGAGCAGGACTGGCTCAAGACCAATCTGGCCAAGTTCAGCCGCATGCTGCAGGGCCAGAAGGACCTGGTCACCGTCGGCCAGTTGATCCTGAGCGAGCTCGCGCCCGTGGTGGGCGTGCAGCAGGCCGAGTTCTACGTGCTCAACATGCGCGGCGAGATGCCGCGCCTGAAGCTGATCGCCAGCTACGCCTCCGGCGGGCTGGCCACGCACGGCAAAGAGCTCTCGCTCGGCCAGGGGCTGGTGGGCCAGTGCGCGCTGGACCAGGAGAAGATCCTGCTGCCCAACGTGCCGGGCAGCGCCTTCCGCGTCGCCTCGGGCCTGAGCGAGACCGCGGCGATGGAGGTGCTGGTGCTGCCGGTGATCTTCGAGGGCCGGGTGCGCGGCGTGCTCGAGCTGGCCTCGCTCGAGCGCTTCAGCTCCACCCACCAGGCCTTCCTGGACCAGCTCACGGAATCGATCGGCATCGTGATCAACACGATCGAGGCCAGCACGCGCACCGAGGACCTGCTGATCCAGTCCCAGTCGCTCGCGGAAGAGCTGCAGCGCCGGCAGCAGGAACTGCAGCAGACCAACGGCGAACTGCAGGAGAAAGCGCAGCTGCTGGCCCACCAGAACCAGGAGGTGGAGCGCAAGAACACCGAGGTCGAGCAGGCGCGCCAGGCGCTCGAGGAGAAGGCCGAGCAGCTTGCGCTGACCTCGAAGTACAAGTCCGAGTTCCTCGCCAACATGTCGCACGAGCTGCGCACGCCGCTGAACTCGCTGCTGATCCTGTCCGACCAGCTCTGCAAGAACAGCGAAGGCAACCTGACGCTCAAGCAGGTGGAGTTCTCCAAGACCATCCACGCCTCGGGCAACGACCTGCTGATGCTGATCAACGACATCCTGGACCTGTCCAAGATCGAGTCCGGCACCGTCGCCGTCGACGTCAGCGAGCTGCGCCTGGACGAGCTGCAGCGCTCGGTGGAGCGCAGCTTCCGCCACTTCGCGGAATCCAAGCACGTGGGCTTCGCCATCGAGATGGAGCAGCCGCTGCCCAAGTCGCTGGTGACCGACGTCAAGCGGCTGCAGCAGATCATCAAGAACCTGCTGTCCAACGCCTTCAAGTTCACGCACCAGGGCCAGGTCACCTTCAGCGTCAGCGCGGCCACCGATGGCTGGTCCGCCGATCACGAGGTGCTCAACCACGCGGGTCAGGTGATCGCGTTCTCGGTGACGGACACCGGCATCGGCATCTCCTCGGACAAGCAGCAGATCATCTTCGAGGCCTTCCAGCAGGCGGACGGCTCGACCTCGCGCAAGTACGGCGGCACGGGCCTGGGCCTGGCGATCAGCCGCGAGCTGGCGCGGCTGCTCGGCGGCGAGATCAAGCTGGTGAGCGCGCCCGGCCGCGGCTCCACCTTCACGCTGTACCTGCCGCAGCACTACACGCCGGCGCGCACCGGGCGGCAACGCCCGGCCGCGAGCGACGCGACCCCGGCCAGCGCCGCGGCGGACGCGGCGCATCGGGACGAACTCAAGACCGGCACGCCGGCGTCGATCAGCGCTGCGGAGCTCGCCGAGGCGGCGGTCCAGCGCGCGGCGGCGCGCCGCGCCCCGGCGGCCGCGGCCCCGCCGCCGCGCGACCCGGCGCCCGCGTCACTCGAGACGGCGCCCGACAGCATCGTCTTCGCCAACGTGGCCAAGGACGACCGCGAGGACATCGGCAGCGGCGACCGGGTGCTGCTGATCGTCGAGAACGACCTGTCCTTCGCCCGCGTGCTGCTCGAGGCGGCGCGCCACGGCGGCATGAAGGGCCTGGTGGCGACGACCGGCGCGGGGGCGCTCGCGATGGCGCAGGAGTTCCGTCCGGCGCTGATCACGCTGGACATCTTCCTGCCCGACATGCAGGGCTGGCGCGTGCTGGACCGGCTCAAGTCCGACCCCGACACGCGCCACCTGCCGGTGTGCGTGGTCTCGACCGACGACGCGCGCGAGCGCGCGCTGCAGGCCGGCGCGCTGGGCTTCCTGTCCAAGCCGCTGCAGTCGCGCGACGACGTCGACCGCGCGCTGCGCGATCTGCAGCGTTACCTCGACCGGCCCGTGCGCCGGCTGGCGGTGGCGATGCCCGACGGACCGGGCAGTCTGGCGCTGCTCGCGCCGCTGGCGCATGACGTCGAGCCGGTGATCGTGCGCACCGCCGACGAGGCCCGCGAGGTGCTGCCGCGCGTCGACGCGCTGCTGGTGGACGCGGCCTGGTGCCCGTTCGGGCCGCAGGACGTGCTCGATGCGCTGGAGCGCCGGCCGGGCACGCTGCCGCTGGCGGTGGTGGCGCTCGATGCGGCGGCCCCCGCGGCGCCGGGCGCGACCGGCGCCGATGACGCGGGCGGCGGCAACCGATGGTCGCGGCCGCAGGGCCTGCCGGTGCGCACCGCGGCGGACACGAACGCGGCGCTGGCCGCGCTGGCGCTCGCGCTGCACCGGGCGCCGGCGGACATGGGCGACGGGGAGCGCCAGGCGCTGCTCGACGCGCAGCAGGCGCGCTGCCCGCTGGCCGGCAAGAAGGCGCTGATCGTCGACGACGACATGCGCAACATCTTCGCGCTGGCGACGGTGCTCGACAGCCACGGGATGGTGATCGTCTCGGCCGACAACGGCCGCGAGGCGATCCGGCTGGTGCAGGAGGACCCGTCGATCGACATCGTGCTGATGGACATCATGATGCCGGAGATGGACGGCCTGGAGACCATGCAGCAGATCCGTCGCCTGCCGCGCGGCCGCGACCTGCCGATGGTGGCGGTGACCGCCAAGGCGATGAAGGGCGACCGCCAGAAATGCATCGAGGCCGGCGCCTGGGACTACCTCTCCAAGCCCGTCGATCCGGCCAACCTGCTGACCGTGCTGCGGGGATGGCTATGCCACTGAGCGCCCTCTTCGACGGCTACGCCACGCCGGACGCCGCCGAGCGCGCCAGCATCCTGATCGTCGACGACCTGCCCGAGAAGCTGCTGGTCTTCGAAACCATCCTGGCCGACCTCGACCAGCATCTGGTCATCGCGCGCTCGGGCAGCGAGGCGCTGCGCGAGGTGCTGCGCCAGCAGTTCGCCGTGATCCTGATGGACGTGAACATGCCGGGCATCGACGGACTGGAGACGGCCCGGCTGATCCGCGGCTACCGGCGCTCGGCCCACACGCCCATCATCTTCGTCACCGCCTACGCCGACGAGCTGCAGACGGCGCAGGGCTACTCGCTGGGCGCGGTCGACTACATCCTCTCGCCGGTCATCCCCGACGTGCTGCGCAGCAAGGTGCGGGTCTTCGTCGACCTGTTCATCATGCAGCAGCGGCTGCGGCAGCAGGCGCTGGAGCGCATCGCCATCGCGCGCGCCGAAGCCGCGCAGCGCGCCGCCGAGGAGAACACGCGGCGCTCCATCTTCCTCGCGCAGGCGGGGCGCGAGCTGGCCGATTCGCTCGATGCCGAGGTCGCGATGCGGCGTCTGCTGGCCTTGCTGGTGCCGCGCTTCGCGCCGCGCGCGTTGCTGTGGCTGCGCGATGCGGGCCATGGCCACGAACGCGTGCTGCGCTGCGACGCGCCCATCGCCGCCGGCGAGCCGCCGCTGTTCATCGAGGGCCGCGCGCAGATGCTCTCCGAGGTGCTCTACAACGCGACGCGCAACGCGCTCGAGCAGATGATTCCGGCGCTGCAGCCGGGAGGCGCGCCACCGGAGCCGCCCGGACCGGGCGACGACAGCGACGCGTCGCGCGCGCTGCTGCGCCGCGACACGGCCAGCGGCGTCGTGCTGCCGCTGGTGGCCGGCGAACGGGCGCTCGGCGGGCTGATGCTGACCGATCCGCATCAGCCGCCGGACTGGCCGACGCTGGAGGAACTGGCCGGCCGCGCCGCGATCGCCTTCGAGAACGCGCGGCTCTACGGCGCGCTGCAGGCCGAGATCGTCGAACGCCGCCAGGCCGAGGCGGGGCTGCTCGAGGCCAGCCGCCGCAAGGACGAGTTCCTGGCGATGCTCTCGCATGAACTGCGCAATCCGCTCGCCCCGATCCGCAACGCGATCGAGCTGATGCGCCGGCTGTCCGACCCCGAGGCGCGCCGCGCCGGCGAGGCCGATGACACGCGCCTGGCCAGCGCCGTCGCCGTGACCGACCGCCAGGTCAAGCATCTGACGCGGCTGGTCGACGAGCTGCTGGACGTCGCGCGCATCAGCCAGGGGAAGATCGTGCTCAAGACCGAAACGCTGGATCTGCGCGACGTCGTGCGCCAGGCCGTGGAGCCGGTGCAGTCGCTGATCGACGCGCACCGCCAGCAGCTGCGGCTCTCGCTCCCCGACCGCCCGGCGCCGGTGCGCGGCGACGCGGCGCGGCTGATCCAGGTCGTCACCAACCTGCTGCACAACGCCAGCAAATACACCGCGCCGGAGGGCCACATCGCGCTGACGCTGACACCCGACACCGCTGGCGACGACACCGGCGCCGCCTTCCTGATCAGCGTGCGCGACAACGGCCGGGGCATCGCGCCGACGCTGCTGCCGCATGTGTTCGACCTGTTCGAGCAAGGACCGCGCGGCCTGGACCGCAACCAGGGCGGCCTGGGCGTGGGCCTGACGCTGGTCCAGCGCCTGGTGCAGCTCCATCACGGCACGGTCGAGGCGCGCAGCGACGGGCCGGACCAAGGCTCCGAGTTCGTGGTGCGCCTGCCCGCCGCGTCCGCCGCGCCCGCCGAGGAACCGGTGGCCCCGGCAGGCGGGACGGCGGCGGCCGCGGGCTCGCTGGCGCAGGCCCCGGCCATCTCCGCGCCGCCGGCGCTGACCGGCGATGACGACTGCCGCGTCATGGTCGTGGACGACAACCGCGACGCGGCCGATTCGATGGCGGTCTTCCTCGAGCTGGCGGGCCTGGCCACGCAGGTGGAACTCGACGGACCCGCCGCGCTCGATGCCGCATCCGCCCACCCGCCGGACGTCGTGCTGCTGGACATCGGTCTGCCCGGCCTGGATGGCTACGAGGTCGCGCGCCGCTTGCGCGCCTTGCCCGGCGGCGATCGCTGGCTGCTCATCGCGCTCACCGGCTACGGTCAGCAGGACGATCGCCGCCGTGCGCACGAGGCCGGCTTCGACGTGCACCTGGTCAAACCGGCCGATCCGGACGCCGTCGTCGAACTGATCCAGGAATGGCGCCAGCGTGACCGCGCCTCGCACGCCGCGGAGGCCTCGACCCGCTGAACAGGCGCGCGGAACAGACGCGCTGAACAAGGCTGCGGAACAAGACCGTCGAAGAAGGCCGGGGAACAAGGCCTGACACCCAGGCACTACATCGGACCTTCACTGCACAAGGACGATGGCCATGGCCTTCCTGCTTCCCCTGCTCGCCACCGGCGCAGCCGTCGGTGGCGTCAACGCCGCCGCCAACGGCGTTTCCAAGACCCTGGGCAAGCTGCCTCTCATCGGCCCGCTGGTCTCCACGGTGGCGAACGGGGTCAGCCAGGTGGCCGGCAACTCGATGCACACGCTCTTCAAGTGAGGGCACCCGTACCCGCGCCCTTCGGACCGGGCGCGCCCCTGCTCGCCCCGCCGCGGCCCGGCGGCCAGGCCGATCCATCGATCCAGGCCTCGGCGAGTGCGCTGCCACGCGGCCGCCTGCGCTTCGCGCCGCACGGCGGCGACTCCGCCGGCGTGACGCTGGGCCGGTGCCGGTTCTCCTCCGGCCCGCGCGTGATCGACGACTTCTCCGGCGCCAACCTCCCCTCGGCGCTGCGGATCCTGGCCAAGGTGAAGAACCTGGACGGCCCCGATGACATCGCGGGCGCCATCCCCGCCACGCTGTCCGACGCCAGCCAGCCCTTTGTGGAGATCGGCCTGCTCGGACTGCTGTTCCCGCTGGTGGCGCTCTCGGCCAAGGAAGCGGTGAAGTCCGCCCGCGCCGGCTACGCGCGGGTCTATCCCGCCCAGGTGCGCAAGTGCCTGGACGAACAGAGCCGCATGATCGACGCCCTGAGCCGCGGTGGCACGCCGGGCAGTGGCGTCTCGGACGCCGACCTCGACGCATTGAGGTCGCTGCATGACCTGGGCGCCGCCCGCTTCGAGGAGCGGCAGCTCAAGCGGCAGCAAGGCTTTCTCGCGCTGCTCAAGCACAACTTCGCCAACAAGCGGCAGCACAAGCCCGGCAACGGCAAGCTGAGCAAGGCGTTCAACCGGAAAGCGGAAGCGATCCTCGCTCATCGCGGCGAGCGCCATGCGCCGTGGCCGGGTCAGGAGCTCGCCTATCGCGCCCAGCGGCTGAGCAAGGCGGAAGGCGAACGGCAATTGACCAAACGCGCCCGCACGCCGGCGCTGCTCACCGGCGCCGGCATGCCCGGCATGGCGGCCGGCATGGCGGTGTCGTCCGGAGCCGCCGCATCGGAGGTGGGCGCCGCCGCGTCGGCCGCGGCGGGGCACATCGCCGGCCAGGCCGCGGCCTGCACGGCCGCGCAGGCGTTCGAGACCACCGCCAGCGGCATCCTGCTCGGCGCGCAGCTGGCGCAGGGCGCCTCGGGTGTCCTCAGCGGCCGCGTCCACCATGCCCAGCGCCGTCAGCTCCTCAAGGATGCGCAAGCCGTGCGTGCGCTCGCCCCTCAATTGCCGGGACCCGCTGCCCGCGTCTTCGAGCAGGACGTCCGGTCGCGCTCGGCGGACAGCGTTCGAAGCCAGATCTGCGACGCCGGCCTGGCGGCGGGTCAGGCCATCATGGCCGGCTCGAGCATCGCGACCCTCGCGACGGCCGGCGCGGCGGCGCCGGTCACGATGGCGCTGGCCGTGCCCGGTGCCGCGCTGACCGTGGCGGCCAGCGTGGGCGCCGCGTTCAACGAAGCACGGCAGGCCCGCTACGCCGGCGACGGCGCGGACGAGCCGGTGAAGGCCAGACTCCGCCAGGAGGACTTCGGCGATCGGCTGCGCGCGACGTCAATCGACACCCTCCTCGATGGCGTCTCCAGCGACTACCTCAAGCATCAGGCCCTGGCGGTGCAGACGCGCATGTGGCGCGACATCCTGGACGTGCTCCAGGCCGAGGACCTGCACAGCACCGAGCCGCGTGTCTCGGCCAGCCAGCGCCTTGAGCGCCTGCGCGCGCGCAACCGGGCGCGCGGCGGATCGGCCACGCTGCTCGGCGACGGCGTCAAGCAGCTGCACGGTCTGCGCGAGCGCAGCTATCCGCTGAGCTGGTTCGAGGGCTCCGCGCTGCAGCTCCACGAGCGCTTGCACCTCCAGCTCCAGCGCCACCCGGTGGCGGCCCTCATCGAGGCCCTGCCGGAGTTCCGGCGCGAGGTGCTGTTCAAGACCGCTCGCGACCTGACCCGAAGCGCCGACCAGGCCGTCCAGGCGCTGTTCCGCGGCGCGGACGGCCGCCTGCGCCCGCGCCTGCAGGACGACGCCGCCTTCTTCGAGCTCGTGAACGGGAACGCCGAGGCCTACGCGGCCTACCTGCGGCGGCACAACGAGGCCCTGGCCCGCCATCTGGAGCCCGCCAACCTGTTCGGCCGCGCCGACAGCGGCGACGCGCTCGCGGATCTGGCCCACGCGAAGCGGCGTCACGACGCAAGCGGCCCATTCGTGCCCGCCGCGGGATGACAAAAAAGGGCTGCCTCGCGGCAGCCCCTTCCGGTTCATTCCTCCCCGCTCACGCGGGGACGCGCGCGGCGATCAGCCGTGCTTCGCATCGAAGAACTGTTCGTCCTCCGTCGAACCCTTCAGCGCCGCGGTCGACGCCTGTGCCTCGATCGTGGTGGTGACCGCGTCGAAGTAACCCGTGCCCACCTCGCGCTGGTGCTTCACCGCGGTGAAGCCCTTCTCGGCGGCCGCGAACTCGGCTTCCTGCAGCTCCACGAACGCGCTCATGTTGTTGCGCGCATAGCCGTAGGCCAGGTTGAACATCGAGTAGTTCAGGCTGTGGAAGCCGGCCAGCGTGATGAACTGGAACTTGTAGCCCATCGCGCCGAGCTCGCGCTGGAACTTGGCGATGGTGGCGTCGTCCAGGTTCTTCTTCCAGTTGAAGCTGGGCGAGCAGTTGTAGGCCAGCAGCTTGCCCGGGAACTTGGCGTGGACGGCCTCGGCGAAGGCCTTGGCGAAGGCCAGATCGGGCTTGCCGGTCTCGCACCAGATCATGTCGGCGTAGGGCGCGTAGGCCAGGCCGCGGCTGATGGCCTGGTCCAGGCCGTTGCGGGTTCGGAAGAAGCCCTCGACGGTGCGCTCGCCAGTGCAGAAGGGCTTGTCGTTGTCGTCGATGTCGCTGGTGACCAGGTCGCCGGCCTCGGCGTCGGTGCGGGCCAGCAGCACGGTGGGCACGCCCATGGTGTCGGCGGCCAGGCGCGCCGCGACCAGCTTGGCCACCGCTTCACGCGTCGGCACCAGCACCTTGCCGCCCATGTGGCCGCACTTCTTCGCGGCGGCCAGTTGGTCCTCGAAGTGCACGCCCGAGGCGCCCGCCTCGATCATGGCCTTCATCAGCTCGAAGGCGTTCAGCACGCCGCCGAAGCCGGCTTCCGCGTCCGCGACGATGGGTGCGAAGTAGTCGATGTCGTTCTTGCCCTCGCTCCACTGGATCTCGTCGGCGCGCTTGAAGGTGGCGTTGATCTTCTTGACGACCTTGGGCACCGAGTCCACCGAGTACAGCGACTGGTCGGGATACATCTCCCCGTTGCTGTTGGCGTCGCCGGCGACCTGCCAGCCCGACAGGTAGATCGCCTTCAGGCCGGCCTTGACCTGCTGCATGGCCTGGTTGCCGGTCAGCGCGCCCAGCGCGTTGATGAAGGGCTCGGTGTTGACCAGACTCCAGAGCTTCTCGGCGCCGCGCTTGGCCAGCGTGTGCTCGATCGGCAGCGAGCCGCGCAGCCGGACCACGTCCGCCGCCGTGTAGCCGCGCTGGATGCCTTTCCAGCGAGGGTTCTCGGCCCAGTCCTTGTCGAGGGCGGCGATCTGCTGTTCGCGGGTCAAGGTCGTCATGGTGAGCTCCTGGTTCGAATGAAGTTGCTGAGGAAGGGAAAAAATCGAATACCGATGGGCTCAAATCTAGGCGGCTTGGCGGCGCTCGTGGATGTGAATGTCTTATATAAGACTGATTTTTTACTCCTTATAAATCAATCACTTGTGAACCAAAAACCGGATCGTGAGAGTAGCTCTTCCATCATGAGAAATCTTGCGGCGGTGCAGCACGGGCGGTTTTTGCATGCCGCAAAGCTGATTTCATGATTTGAAATACACCCGGAATTCGCAGGCGCCGATCGTCGGCTTCGCTTTCATCGCACGAAATTGCTGGACAACCCCTCACCAGGGTCATCCGCGCGGTTGCCGTCAGCACTTCGGAGAGCGACTCGAAATGCCCCGGCCCCTGCACTACCGCTCTGTGCCGCGACCTGATTCCAGGCCGCCGCGTGCCGGAACCCCGGCCGTGTCTCGCGGCACCATGGCGACGTTCCGGAACTCGCGGCGGCCTCTCTTAGGAGAAAACCATGATTGGTGCACTGATCGGTGCGGGTTCGAAGCTGCTGGGCCTGGGCGGGGGCGGTGGCGTTGCGCAGAGTGGTCTGTCGGCTGCCCTGGGCTCGCTGACGAACACGACCTCCAACGGCCTGCTGGGAACCGTCACGAAGTCGCTGACGGGCGGCCTCTTCTGAACCCGCCGCAATGACGAAGGGGCGTCCCTCGGGGCGCCCCTTTTTCTATTGACGAACCGGCATCCGGCCGGTCCGGCTTCAGTCGAGCTTGAGCTTCTGCGTCTCGACGACCTTCTTGTAGACGGCGTACTCCGCCTTGATCTGCTCGGTGAACTGCTCCGGCGTGTTGCCGATGACGATGGAGCCGGTCTCCTCGATGCGCTTGCGGACCTCGGGCATCTCGACGGTCTTGCGGGCGGCGTCGTGGATCTTGGCGACCACGTCCTTGGGCAGGTTCTTGGGCCCGAGGATGCCGTAGTACGCCATGCGGTTCACCGGCTCCAGGCCGAGTTCCTTGAAGGTCGGGACGTTGGGCAGCACGGCCAGGCGCTGCGGCGCGGCCACCGCGATCGCGATCAGGCGGCCGTCCTTGATGAAGGGCAGCGCCGAAGGGAGGTTGTCGAAGATCATCGGCACCTGGCCGGCGACCGTGTCGTTGAGCGCGGGGCCGGCGCCGCGGTACGGGATGTGGGTGACGAAGACGCCGGTCAGGCTCTTGTAGAGCTCCATCTGCAGGTGGCCGATGCCGCCGGTGCCGGAGGTCGAGTAGCTGTACTTGCCCGGGTTCTTCTTCAGCTCGGCGACGAAGGCCTTGTAGTCCTTGGCCGGGAAGGACGGATGCACCGCGATCACGTTGGGCGTGGCCGCCAGGTTGATGATGGGCGTGAAGTCCGTCAGCGGGTTGTACGGCGTCTTGGGATTGATCGCGGGGTTGGTGGCCGTCGTGGAGACGGTGGCCACGCCCAGCGAGTAGCCGTCCGGCGCGGACTTGGCGGTGTCGTTGGCGCCGATGATGCCGCCGCCGCCGGCCTTGTTCTCCACGACCATGGTCTGGCCCAGCGGCCCGGCGATGTGCTGCGCGACGACGCGGGCGACGATGTCGGTCGTGCCGCCCGGCGCGAACGGGACCACCAGCTTCACCGGCCGCGTGGGATACGACTGGGCGAGCGCCACGGCGCACGACAGCGAGAGCGTGCCCAGCATCAGGCCGCGTTGAAGGATCGAGCGACGGTTCATGTTCTCCTCGTCTTCCGGAAGGGGGATGGATCGATCGGGACAGCTTAAGTATCTCGTCGGTGACAGCGCGCTAGCGGAACTACGTAGAGACCTCACCGGCCGCGCGGCCACTCGCGCCCTCCCCGGCCGCAGCGCCGCGATCCTGGGCCAGTGCCCAGTCGATGTGTTCGGCCAGCAGCGGCGACGCGTCCGGCCGCGCCGACGTCAGCGCCGCGGTCATCGCCGCGCGCGTCTGCGGGGCCAGGTCTTGCCTCAGCGCGTTGCCCATCGCGACCGCGAGATTGCGGCGCCAGCGCGCATGCCCGATGCGGCGGATGGCGGAGCCCTCGGTGCGGCGCAGGAAGGCCGCCTCGTCCCAGGCCCAGAGCTCGAGCAGCGTGGCGTCGCCCAGCGGCTCGCGCCACTCGAAATCAGGCAGCGCGTTCCTGCGCGCGAACTTGTTCCAGGGACAGGCGAGCTGGCAGTCGTCGCAGCCGTAGATGCGGTTGCCGATGGCCTCGCGGAACTCGAGCGGGATCGGCCCGTCCTGTTCGATCGTCAGATAGCTGATGCAGCGCCGCGCGTCGAGCCGGTACGGGGCGACGATCGCACCGGTCGGACAGGCGTCGAGGCAGGCGCGGCACTGGCCGCAGTGCGCGGTGACGGGCTCGCTGGGCGGCAGCGCGAGGTCCAGGTAGATCTCGCCGAGGAAGAACATCGAGCCGCTGTCGCGATGCAGCGTCAACGTGTGCTTGCCGCGCCAGCCGATGCCGGAGCGGCTGGCGAGCTCGACCTCCAGCACCGGCGCCGAGTCGGTGAACACGCGATGCCCCGTCGGCCCCAGGCGCTGCTGCAGGCGGTCCGCCAGTTGCTGCAGCCGCTGGCGCAGCACCTTGTGATAGTCCCGGCCCCGCGCGTACAGCGACACCTGCGCGCGCGCGGGCTCGCGCAACGCGGCCCATTCGCGCGCCTGCCACTCGGCGCCCGCGGCTTCGGGCAGATAGTCCATGCGGGCGGTCAGGATGCTGATCGTGCCGGGGACCAGCTCGGCCGGGCGCGCGCGCTTGAGGCCGTGCGCCGCCATGTACTGCATCTCGCCATGGAAGCCGGCGGCCAGCCAGGCCTGCAGGCCGGCCTCCGCATCGCTCAAATCGACGTGGGCCACCCCAATCTGTGAGAATCCGAGCTCATGCGCCCAGGCGCGGACCTCGACCATCAGCGCGGCCAGCGCGTCGGGGTCTCGGGAGGGGCTCGGGGTCGCGTCGCCGGACGCGCCGGGCCGCGGGGTGTTGATCAAGGAATTCATCGCTGTTGAGCATTCTAGAAACCCGCCCATTCCGTTGGCCCGACGAGGCCGCCTGCGAACGCTTCGCGCAGGCGCTGGCCCGCTGTCCCCAGATCACCGACCTCAGCATCGAACTCGATGGCGGACTGGGCGCGGGCAAGACCAGCCTGGTGCGCCACCTGCTGCGCGCGCTGGGCGTCACCGGCCGCATCAAGAGCCCGAGCTATGCCGTCGTCGAAGACTACGCCCCGCCGCGGCTGGGCGGTCTGCCCGCGCACCATTTCGACTTCTACCGCTTCAGCGATCCGCGCGAGTGGGAGGACGCGGGCTTGCGCGACCTGTTCGCCGCGCCGGGGCTCAAGCTGAGTGAATGGCCCGACAAGGCGGCCGGCATGCTGCCGCCGCCCGACCTGAAACTGGTGCTCGAGGTCAACGCCGACGACAGCCGCGACGTTCGAGCCCAAGCCCACACGCCGCGCGGCCGGGCCCTGCTGGAGGAGCTCGAGCGGCAATTGGCCGCCGCTTCCGGGCCTGCCGCCGCTTCCGAATGATCCGTCCGCGACCGCCCCGCCTCACATGAATGGAGACATGACCGGCCTGCCCTCCCCGTCCAACGGCGATCCGGCGCCCTTGCCGGACGATGCCGCGCCGCCCTCGCGCGATCGCCGCAAGGCGCTGCGCCGCATGGGCGCGGTGGTGCTGAGCTTCCCTGTCCTGCCCGCCCTGCCGGCGCTGGCGGCCAGTGCCGCGAACATCGTCGCGGTGCGGGTCTGGCCGGCCTCGGACTACACCCGCGTGACGATCGAGTCGGACCGCCAACTGGCCGCCAAGAGCTTCATGGCCGCGAATCCGGACCGCCTGGTCATCGACATCGACGGCCTGGAACTCAACGCCGGGCTGAAGGAGCTGCTGGGCAAGGTCAAGCCGGACGATCCGTACATTGCCGGCGTGCGCGTGGGCCAGAACCAGCCGCGCGTGGTGCGCATCGTGCTCGACCTGAAGCAGGCGGTGGCGCCGCAGGTGTTCACGATCGAGCCGGTGGCGGCCTACCAGAACCGGCTGGTGCTGGACCTGTATCCGACCCGCGAGCGCGACCCGCTGCTGGATCTCGTGCGCGAAAAGGAAGCCGCCGAGTCGGCGGCCGCGCAGTCGGTCAACGACGCGCTGGGCGAGCTGATCGGCCGCATCGACCGGCCGCAGACGGCCGCCTCGGCCGCCGCGACGGCGGCCAGCGCAGCGGCCCCGGCGCCCGCGAGACCGGCGAGCGCCATCGCGAAGATCGAGACCCCGCCGCCGCCGGCGCCGCCGCTGAAGGAGGCCGCGCCGGAGATGAGCCAGGCCAAGCTGGACCGGCTGATCGTGATCGCGATCGATCCGGGGCACGGCGGCGAGGATCCCGGCGCCATCGGTCCCTCGGGCCTGCGCGAGAAGGACATCGTGCTGGCGATCGGCAAGAAGCTGCGCGACCGGCTGAACACCAACCCGCGCATCCGCGTGATGATGACGCGCGACGCGGACTTCTTCGTCCCGCTGGGCGAGCGGGTGCGCAAGGCGCGGCGGGTGCAGGCCGACCTGTTCGTGTCGATCCACGCGGACGCGTTCATCACGCCGAAGGCGCGGGGCGCATCGGTCTTCGCGCTGTCCACCGGCGGCGCGAGCTCGACGGCCGCGCGCTGGATGGCGGACAAGGAGAACGCGGCCGACGTGATCGGCGGCGTCAACAGCAAGGCGGTGAAGGACGAGGGCGTGCTGCGGGCGATGCTGGACATGAGCACGTCGGCGCAGATCAAGGACAGCCTGAAGCTGGGCGGCGAGGTGCTGGGGCAGATCGGGAAGCTGGCCAAGCTGCACAAGGGCAGCGTCGAGCAGGCGGGCTTCGCGGTGCTGAAGGCGCCGGACGTGCCATCGATCCTGGTGGAGACGGGCTTCATCTCCAACCCGGAGGAGGAATCCCGGCTGCGCGATCCGGACTACCAGGATGACCTGGTCAAGGCGCTGGCGACGGGCATCGCGCGCTACTTCGCGAAGAACCCGCCGCTGGCAGCGAGGCATCGGGCGCTGTGATCGCGCTCAGGCGCGGCGGCGCACCTTCGCCTTGCTGGACTTGACCGACGAGGGCGCGCCTTCGGCGGTCAGCGTTCCCAGTCCGTCCAGGACGATCACCACGCCGGCTGCGGTTCGGATGGAAAGCTGAAGCTCCGCCCCCATGGCGGAGACGTATTTCCGCAGCGTCGACAAGAGCATGTCGCTGCGCTTCTCCAATTGGGTGACCGCGTTCTGGTTGACGTGGAGCACGTCGGCCAACTCGGTTTGGGTCTTCTCCAGCGCCCGGCGGGCGTCAGCCAAGGTGTCGGCATAGCGGATCATGTCGTCCGCCATTTCGCGCCCCTTTGCCTCGACCCATGCCCGATCGTCCGGCGGCAGGTCCGCGATGATGGTTTTCAGGCTGCGCCCCATCTTCAACTCCTTTGCAACTTCGTCAGACCATTGATTGCACGAGCAAGCAACTGTGCGAACCGGCGATCCGCGACCTGGATGAGTTGCTTGTAGAACGCGGCCTGGCTCCTGCCCTGCTTCGCCCCTGCGACCAGAACGCAAGCGCGCCGGTCGGGATCGAAGGCAAAAGCCGCTCGCCAGATTTCCCGCCCTCCCCTCGCGGTGAAGCGCAGTTCCTTCATGTTGGCGAATTTCGAGCCGTGAAGGGTATCCACGTGCGGCCTGCCGATATGCGGCCCGGCCTGTTCGACGGCGCGCATGGCGCCGATGATTCCAATGCGGACCTCTCGGTCCAGTTCCTCGAACTCGGCGTCGAACTCGTCGTGGAGGTAGACCTCCCAAGCTTGCCTTGTGCAGTCAATCGAAGCGCTCACCATAATCCTTGCGTGATATCACGTCAAGGTGATGGTAGAGGGCGCGATGCCGCCCGACGGCGTCTCTCCCCCAACACGGCGGCCGTTCCACCCGTCAGGGGTTGGCGTCAGCTTGCCGCAAGCGGCAATCAGTCCACGGCGACGATTCGTGCCTTCGGCCACCGTTCCGCGTACCGCTTCGCCGCGGTGCGATCCCTGAAGTTCTGCTCGCTGGCCCGCGTCGGATTGCGGCGCACCACCATGTCGAAGAGGTCATCGAGCCCATGGGGTGCGATCACGTGGATCGCGTCATCGGCGTCGAGCCAGAGCGCGACCGAGGTCGCGTACTCCGGCCAACTGCCGACAGCTTCCTCGAGCGAGCGCAATGGCGCCACGGCATGGCCGAAGTACGCCTCGAACCAGAGGTGCACGGCGGCCTGGTTGGTCACCTCCCACGGCAGGCCGGGAAGACGCGCTGACAGTTGACGCTGCAGCTCAGCGTCGCGCTCGCCACGCAGGTCGACAGCATCGAAGAACGCGACATCGACATCCGACAGGGCCGATGGCCGCTGATGTCCGCTCAGCGCGTCCCACACAAGATTGCGGATGGCGCCCGCGCCAAGGCACCAGGACTCCAGGCCCAACGAGCGCACGGCGCGCAGCGCGTCCATCAGCCAAGCAGTTCCGCGCGCGAGCTCGATGAGCCGCGCGCGGTGATCGACGCTCACTTGCCGAGCTGCGTCGGCATCGGCGGGGCCACGGTGCGCTGGATCGGCTTCCACGACTTCAGCCGCTCGAGCACGTTCGCCACTGCCGCCTCCAGCTGCACGTCCCGGCCGGCGTTCACCGCGACCGGATCCAGGTCCACGTCGATGTCCGGCGAGACGCCTTCGTTCTCGATGCGCCATTCGCCTTCCGGCGTGAAGAAGCGGAAGAACGGCACCACCAGGAAGCCGCCATCGATCAGCCCCGGGTTCGCCGAAATCCCGATCAGCCCGCCCCAGGTCCGCTTGCCGATCAGCGGTCCCAACCCCGTGCGCTTGAACGCATACGGCATGAAGTCGCCGCCCGAGCCCGCGTCCTGGTCGATCAGCATCGCCTTGGGCCCGTAGATCGCGCCGGCCGGCGTGTCATAGATCAGGCCGTCGCGGTCCTTCCAGCTGCCCAGATAGCCGCGATTCAGCAGCTCGATCACATAGTTCGCCGCCTGGCCGCCGCCATTGCGGCGGTCGTCGACGATCAGCGCCGGTTTGTCGACCTGCGCGAAGAACATCCGGTTGAAGTGCTGGAAGCCCGGCCCCGCCGTGTCCGGCATGTAGACGTAAGCGATCTTGCCGCCGCTCAGGCGATCCACTTCCTCGCGGTTGTGGTCGATCCAGGCCCACTGGCGCAGCCGGCTCTCGGTGGCGATCGGCTCGACCGTGACGCGCCGCGCGCCCTGCCCGTTCGCGCTGGCCGACACCGTCAGCTGCACCTGCTTGCCGACCGTGTTCTCCAGTTGCTGGTACAGGTTGTGCGCGCCGTCCACCGGCTGGCCGTTGACCGCCAGCAGGTAGTCGCCTTCCTTCACGCCCACGCCCGGCGCGGCCAGCGGCGCCTTCAGATACGGATCCCAGCGATCGCCCTTGAAGATCCGCTTGATGCGGTACTTGCCGCCCTCGACGCTGAAGTCCGCGCCCAGCAGCCCCACCGGCACCTTGGCCTCCTGCTGCACGTCGCCGCCGCCGATGCGGTTGTGGCCCACCTGCAGCTCGCCGATCATCTCCACCAGCAGGTCGTTCAGGTCCTCGCGGCGCTGCACGCCGGCCACCAGCGGGGCGTAGCGCTTGTACACGCCCTGCCAGTCCAGGCCGTGCAGCTTGGGGTCGTAGAAGAACTCCTTCTCCATCCACCAGGTCTCGTCGAAGATCTGGCGCCACTCCGCGCGCGGATCGATGCGCGTGCGCAGGCCCGACAGGTCCAGGCTCTTGGTGTCGAGCTTCTCGCGCGCGTCGGCCACCTCCAGCCGTCCGCCGCCCAGGTTCAGCAGGATCTTCTTGCCGTCGGCGCTGAGGCTGTAGTCCTGCACCTGCGGCTTGACCAGCTTGGCCTTCTTCTCCTCGAAGTCGAAGCGGTACAGCTCGCCCTTGCCGCCGTCGCCGCCCTCGGCGTCGATCGACACGCCCGGCTGCTTGCGCTCGATGTAGAACAGCGCGCCGTCGTCCGCGACGCCCAGGTTGTCGTAGCGCGCGGTCGCCACCGGCAGGCCGACGATGCGATCCTTCAGGCCCGCGAAGTCGATGCGCACCGGCTTGGCCTTGGGCTTGGCGTCCTTGCCGTCGTCCTTGCCGGACTTCGCGTCCTTGCCGCCCTTCGAATCCTTGTCTTCCGCCGAATCCTTGTCGCCGTCCTTGTCCTTGCCCGCCTTGTCGGCGTCGCCGTCCTTCTTGTCCTTGGCGCCCTTGCCTTCTTCGTCGCCCGCCTTGGGCTCCAGCGGCGACTTGCCGTCAGCGCGCAGCACGGCGGCGTACAGACCCATGCGCAGCGAGCGCTCCTGCGTGGACATGTCCAGGCCCACCTGCGCCGGCCCCGAGTTGATCGACGCGGCGAAGAACAGCACGTCGCCCTTGGTCGAGAACACCGGCAGGTTGGCGTGGCTCAGGCCGTCGGTGACCAGGTGCTGCTGACCGTTCTGGAAGTCGATGACCTTGATCTGGCTGAAGAAGTTCTTGCCCACCACGGTGTAAGCCAGGAAGCGTCCATCCGGCGAGAAGCTGACGTCGAAGCCGGCACGGCGCTCGCTGGTGTCGATCCTGGCGAGCTTGCCCGCCTGCGCGCCCTGCAGCGGCAGCTGGTACAGGTTGAGGTGGTTGTCCTGCAGCACCAGGCGGGCGCCATCGGGCGACCAGTCCAGCAGCGTGTAGTAGCCGGTCTCGGGCAGCAGCAGCTTGCGGGTGGGCTTGTCGGCCTGATCGCCGAGCTGGTCGCGGATCACGACCTGATGGCGCATGCCCGGCTCGTCCGACACATAGGCGACCTGCTGGCCATCGGGACTCCAGATCGCGTCCTTCTCGCGCACGCCCGAGGTCTGCGTCAGGTTGCGCACGACGCCGTCCTTGACCGGCACCGTGAAGACCTCGCCGCGCGCCGTGATCACCGCGCGCTTGCCGGTGGCCGACAGCGCCGCATTGGTGATGGACTTGGACGCATCCTTCCACTGCACGCGGGCCTGGGGGCTCGACTCGTTCAACGCCACGCTGATGACGCGCGCGGTGCCGCCTTCGAGCCCGATCTCCTTGAGCTGGCCGCCGGCCTCGTAGACGATGCGCCCGTCGCGGCCGTCGGCGCTGCGCACGTCCCAGACGGTTTCCTTCGTCAGCTGGCGCAGCGCCTTGGTCTTCGTGTTGAACGCGAAGAGGTTGGCCGCGCCGTCATTGCGATCGGAGATGAAGACGACCTCGTCGCCCATCCAGATCGGGTTGTTGTCGGTGGCGTTGACGTGCGGGATCTGCTCCCAGGTCTTGCCCTTGGGATCGAGGATCCAGATCGGCGGCGTCGTGCCGCCGCGGGTCTGGCGCCAGCCGCTGGTGCCGTTGTAGGCCGCCTGGTAGGGCCGGTACGCGAGCCGCGTGCCGTCGGGCGACCACACGCCCTCGTAGGCGACGGCCTCCATCACCTTCTGCTCGAAACCGCCTTCGAGCGGCACCTCGAACAGCTGCTTGCTGCGGTTGTTCAGCACCTCGCGATTGGAGGCGAACAGCACGCGCTTGCCGTCGGCACTCCAGCCGGTCACCTGATCGGCGGCGGGGTGCCAGGTCAGGCGCCGCGGCTGGCCGCCGGCCGCGGCGATCACGTAGACATCGGTGTTGCCGTCGTAGCCCGCCGAGAACGCGATCCACTGCCCATCCGGCGAGAAGCGCGGCGCGAACTCGGGCGCAGCCTGTCCGGCGAGACGGCGCGGCTGGCTGCCATCGCGGTTGGCGATCCACAGGTCGCCGCCGTAGACGAACGCAAGATGGCGGGCCGAGATGGCGGGCTCGCGCAGCAGCATCGTGACGGCGGGAGCAGGAGCCGCGGACGCGGCCTGGGGGACCGATTGAGCCTGTTGGGCTTGCGACGGCGCCGCCGCGATCACGGCGGTCAGGCTCAGGGCCAGGGTGACGGCCTTGCTGAGAGTGCTGAGTTGCATGGGCTGTTCGACGGTGAAAAGCAGCGGGCGAGAATAGCCCTCCGAAGTCACCGTGACGAAACGCACCCCAGGGGTTTGCGCGCTGGGCGGGTCGGTGTTTTCCCTTTGCGGGGGCGCCCTTTACTGCTTCGGCCGGGGCGTTGGCCGCTGGGGCATGGGGCCGCAGGCGGCAAGCGCCTGAACCCCAAGCCCCACCGTCCCCAACCGCTCGTGGTGTACGAGGTTTCAGACCGCGGGTTTGGCGCGGGAGGCGCGCCAGCCGCCATAAAGGGCGATCAGGCCGGGGACGAGGATCATCGCCCAGATGATCTTCGACAGATGGGTCTGGACAAACGGGATGTTGCCGAACAGGTAGCCCGCGAGCGTGAGACCGATGACCCAGATCGCGCCGCCAGCAACGTTGTAGGCAGTGAAGCGGCTGCGGGTCATCGCGGCCACACCGGCCACGAAGGGCGCGAACGTCCGGATGAAAGGCATGAAGCGCGCCAGGATGATGGTGATGCCGCCGTGCTTCTCATAGAACTCGTGAGCGGCGTCGAAGGCGCGCTTGTTGAAGAAGCGCGACTGCTCCCACTGGAAGACCTTCGGCCCGAAATGACGCCCGATCGCGTAGTTGCACTGGTCGCCAAGGATCGCCGCCACGAGCAGCACCGTCATCGCGAGCGGCAAATTCATCATCCCGGTCCCGCACAGCGCGCCGACCACGAAGAGCAGCGAGTCCCCCGGCAGGAAGGGCATGACGACCAGGCCGGTCTCGACGAACACGATCAGGAACAGCAGCGCGTAGACCCACACGCCATAGGCAGTGACGAACTCGGCCAAATGCTTGTCGACGTGCAGGATGAAGTCGAGGAGGAATTGCAGCAGATCCATGGGCGCGGATTATGGCGGGCGGTTCCTGATGCACTCGTGAAGAAACGTCGCCCGCGGTGACCGGGAAATGCTGTGTGCCCGACCGAACAAAGTCGGTGATTCGTTCGCCACCGACTTGTCGATGTGATGGAAGAAATGCCTATCGACGCACGGGGCGCGCACTCGAAGAATGGCTTCGCCTCCGGAGGTTTTTCAACGGGCATCGACGGATGCCCTTTGCGTTGATTGACCTGAAAAGGAACAGGAAATGAGTTACGCGAACAACATCGAGGAAATCGGCCCAGACCATCCGCTGATGCAACTGGTCACCGGCGGCGAAGTCGGTGCCACGGGGATGGCAGACGACTATCACTACACGGGTTACGAGAGTGTCGAGAAATGCATCTATGCCGAAATGACGGGCCGAGGCGGCGTGCAGAAGGGATTTCTCGCATCGCTGTTCACTTGCCTGTTCTGAAGTGAATCTTTGTCTGTGACCTGAGGTGCGGCGTGGAAGCGCCGCACCTTCTGGGGACTCTGATCATGGAACGTTTCATCGGTTGGCTGTGGCGCACCGCGCGCGCACTGCTTGAGTACGGCTGCGTCGAGCTCCTCTTTCTGTTCGTGCTCTGGAAGGTCTTTGCCGTGAACTGGCGCGAGCTGGTCGACGATTCGTCGGCGGCCTTTGGACTGCCTTTTCTACTCGCGTTCGTCATCTGCGCGCTGCCCATGTGGTCGCTCAGAAGGCGCTACAGCCTGAAGACAGACATGCCGATCCGGACACCGCAATCGGCAGCGATCTGCCGGTGGTATGTCGTCCTTGTGCTTTTCACTCCCTGGGCAACCTTCCTTCTTTCGGTGGACCAGTGGTCAATCGACAGCTTCATCGAACTGGTGTCTTGGCGATCGCTCGCGGCTTCCCTGTCGGCGACAGTCGTCGGCGCGACGATGGAGGAACTGACCTGTCGATTTGTCCTGATGGGCCTCTTGATACGTGCCGGTATCCCGGTGATCCCGATCCTTGTCCTGCAAACGGTCATGTTCGTCCTGGCTCATCACAAGGCGCCGTTCACCGGCCCCCATGCGCTGTTCTGGTATGTCGCGATCTCGGCCACGCTCGGCGCGGTCTATGTGGCCAGCCGCACGCTGATCGCGCCGATCCTGGTGCACGTCTCGACCAACGTCTTGCTGGCCCAGGTCTGGCCGCAGCGCTACTGGATCGCCCCACGCCCGGTCGAAGGCCTGCGCATGGACTGGACCCGAACGTGCGCCGAGCTGTTCTGCCTCCTCGGCACAGCCCTGCTCGTGGCCCTGGCGATGGAGCGCTGGCGAAACCGCCGCCGCCCTGTGCCGATCGCCCTGCCAGCACCTCCGGGCGGAGGGTGATGGGGCGCACCTCCTACAATCGCGCCCCATGGACGACACCCTCGCCCCGATGGCGAATTCCGCGGCCGGCCTCGACCTCGCCGCCTCCGCGGCGCGGCGCGCGATCCGCGAACTCCCCGATGAACTGATCTCCCAGATCGCCGCCGGCGAGGTCGTCGAACGCCCGTCCTCGGTCGTGCGCGAACTCGTCGACAACGCCCTGGACGCCGGCGCCGGCCAGATCCAGCTCAAGCTCATCGCCGGCGGCATCCGCAGCCTCATCGTCGAGGACGACGGCCACGGCATCCCCGACGCCGAACTGCCGCTCGCCATCAAGCGCCACGCCACCTCCAAGATCGGCAGCCTCTCCGACCTCGAGGCCGTCGCCACCATGGGCTTCCGCGGCGAAGCGCTCGCCGCCGTCTCCTCGATCGCCGAACTGGCCATCGTCTCCCGCCACGACGGCGCCGCCCATGCCTGGCGTCTCGAGGCCCGCACCGGCGAACTCAGCCCCGCCGCCCGCGCCCGCGGCACCTCCGTCGAGGTGCGCGAGCTGTTCTTCAACACCCCCGCCCGCCGCAAGTTCCTCAAGAGCGAAGGCACCGAGCTCGCCCACTGCCTCGAGGCGCTGCGCCGCCACGCGCTGGCCCGCCCCGACGTCGGCTTCGCGGTCTGGCACGAGGGCAAGCTGGTCGACCAGTGGCGCTCGGCGCCCCTGCCCCAGCGCATCGCCGAAGTCCTCAACGAGGAATTCATCGCGCAAAGCCGCGAGGTCTTCGCCGAGGTCGGCCCGATGCGCATCCACGGCCGCGTCGGCCTGCCCGAAGCCGCGCGCAGCCGCGCCGACATGCAGTACGTCTACGTCAACGGCCGCTACGTGCGCGACAAGCTGATCGCCCACGCGATCCGCTCCGCCTTCGACGACGTGCTGCATGGCCACCGCCAGCCCAGCTACGTGCTCTTCCTCGACGTTCAGCCCGAACTGGTCGACGTCAACGTCCATCCGACCAAGATCGAGGTCCGCTTCCGCGACGGCCGCGAGATCCACCAGCAAGTGCGCCGCGCCGTCGAGGCCGCGCTCGCGCTGTCCCGCAGCGAGGAGGCCCAGCAGGCCGCCGCCCAGCCCGCCCCCGCCGAGGCTGGCGGCCGCCAGCGCTGGACCGGCACGCCCGCCTGGGAGCGCCCAATGGACGGCGCCGAACCATCCGCCGCGAGTTCCTCCGCCCCGGGCGCCGCGGCCTACGAGCCGCCCGCCCCGTATCACGCGCCATCCGCGCGCTTCGCCGGCCCCGAGGGCTGGCGCGCGCCCATTCCGACCCGCGCCCAGACTGCGCTCGCGCTCGAACAGGCCGAGGCGCTCTACGCGCCCGCCCCTGCCGGCGGCCTGCCGTCGTTCCCTGCCGCCAGCCTGTCGATGCCGGGGGCCGCCTCGGCCGCTCCCCTGCCCGCGAGCCAGGCCGGCGAATGGCCGCTGGGCCGCGCCATCGCGCAGATCCAGGGCATCTACGTGCTGGCAGAGAACGCGCAGGGCCTGGTCATCGTCGACATGCACGCGGCGCATGAGCGCGTCGTCTACGAACGCCTGAAGGCCGCGCTCGGCGAAACGCGCATCGACGCCCAGCCGCTGCTGATCCCGGTCACCTTCGCCGCCACGCCCGCCGAGATCGCCACCGCCGAGGCCCATGCCGACACGCTGCGCCGCCTCGGCCTGGACATCGCGCCGCTGTCGGCCAAGGTGCTGGCCGTGCGCGAGCGCCCCGCGCTGCTGGCCGGCGGCGACGTCGTCGAACTGGCGCGCGGCGTGCTGGCCGAGCTCGCGCAGTTCGACGCCAGCCACGCCATCGAACGCGCCCAGCACGAGATCCTCGCCACGATGGCCTGCCACGGCGCGGTGCGCGCCAACAGACAATTGACGATCGACGAGATGAACGCGCTGCTGCGCGACATGGAACGCACCGAACGCGCCGACCAGTGCAACCATGGCCGTCCGACCTGGCGCCAGCTCACGATCCGCGACCTCGACGCGCTGTTCCTGCGCGGCCGCTGAGTTCAGGCACTCACCGCGCTCGACCCGTCCGTCCCCGTCACTCCGTCGCCGACAGCGACCCCTTTCACCAGAAGCAGTACCGACATGGCCACGCTCAAGCTCAACAAGAAGAATCCGGCCGGCGCCAAGTCCGCGGGCGGCAAGACCGACGCTCCGCAGCGGCGCGCCCCGCTGCGCGGCCAGGGCGTCAACAAGCCGCGTCCGACGCTGGCCCAGGCGCAGGCCGACCGCGCCGAGCGCGAGGCCGCGTTCCAGCAGCGCCGCGCCGAGGAAGGCCGCCACGAGCGCCGCGGGCCGCAAGGCCGCGACGAGCGCCGCGCCGGTCCCGGCGACCGCCCGCCGCGCGAAGGCGGCTACGGCGACCGCCAGGATCGCGGCCCGCGCCAAGGCGGCTACGGCGATCGTCAGGACCGCGGCCCGCGCCAGGGCGGCCATGGTGATCGTCAGGACAGAGGCCCGCGTGAAGGCAGCGACCGCCGCCCTGACGGCGACCGCCCGCGCTTCGAAGGCGACCGTCCCCGCCGCGACGATCGGGGTGGCGATCGCTACGGTGATCGCCCGGCCCGCCCGCACGGGGACCAGCCGCGCGGTGACCGTCCGCATGGAGATCGTCCCTACGGCGACCGGCCGCCGCGCGATCGCGCCTACGGCGACCGGCCACAAGGCGATCGCAACTTCGGCGACCGCCCGCGCCGCGATGACCGCGGCGGCGACCGCTATGGCGACCGTCATGGCGACCGTTATGGCCGCGGCCCCGAAGGCGCTCGCCAGGGCTCGGAAGGCGGCTCCCGCCACGGCGACGAGCGCATGCGCCGCGCGCCGGCCGGCGATCGCCACCCTCCGGCCTCCAACGTCCACGCCCGCGCTGAGCGCGAGGAGCGAGCCGAGCGCACCGACCGTCCGCGCCACCCGGACGCGCCGCGCCAGCCCGCGCCCGTGCGCCTGGCCGATCCGGATGCCGGCGAGCGCCTGTCCAAGCGCATGAGCGAACTGGGTCTGGCCTCGCGCCGCGAGGCCGACGAATGGATCGAGGCCGGCTGGGTCACCGTCGACGGCCAGCCGGCGACGCTGGGCCAGCGCGTCGGCCCGGACGCCGTGATCGCCGTCGATCCGGCCGCCCGCGAGCAGCAGGCGCAGCGCGTCACCATCCTGCTGCACAAGCCGATCGGCTACGTCTCCGGCCAGGCCGAGGACGGCTATGAGCCCGCCTCGGTGCTGGTCAAGGCCGACACGCACTGGAGCGAGGACCCGTCGAAGATCCACTGGGCGCCGGGCCACGGCCGCCAGCTCGCGCCCGCGGGGCGCCTGGACATCGACTCCACCGGCCTGCTGGTGCTCACGCAGGACGGCCGCATCGCGCGCCACCTGATCGGCGAGGACTCCGACGTCGAGAAGGAATACCTGGTCCGCGTCGCCGTCGAGAACGGCGACCCCGAGCGCCACCCGCAGCACCAGCTCGATCCGAAGGCGATCGCGCTGCTGAACCACGGCCTGGAGCTGGACGGCGTGCAGCTCAAACCGGCCAAGGTCAGCTGGGCCAACGAGGACCAGTTGCGCTTCGTCTTGCGCGAGGGCCGCAAGCGCCAGATCCGCCGCATGTGCGAACTGGTCGGTCTGAAGGTGCTGGCGCTCAAGCGCGTGCGCATCGGCCGGATCCCGCTGGGCCAGCTGCCGCCGGGCCAGTGGCGCTACCTCGCGCCGTGGGAGCGCTTTTGAGCGCACGGGCCGCGGACCTGAGCCCGCTGTGCCTGGCCGGCCCGACCGGCTGCGGCAAGACCGCCGCGGCGCTGGCCATCGCGCGCCGGCAGCGCGTGGAGATCATCAGCGTGGATTCCGCGCTGGTGTACCGCGGCATGGACATCGGCACGGCCAAGCCGTCGCCCGGCGAGCTTGCCGAAGTGCCGCACCATCTGATCGACATCCTCGAGCCCACCGCCAGCTACTCGGCCGCGCAGTTCGTGCGCGACGCGATGCGCCTGGTCCCCGAGATCCAGACCCGTGGCGCGCGGCCGCTGCTGGTCGGCGGCACGATGCTGTACTTCAAGGCGCTGTTCGACGGGCTGTCGGAGCTGCCGCAAGCGGATGCCGCGCTGCGCGCCCGGCTCGACGCCGAGGCCGCCCGCGAAGGCTGGCCGGCGATGCACGCCAGGCTGGCGGCGCTCGATCCCGAGACGGCCGCGCGCCTGGCGCCGCTGGACTCGCAGCGCATCCAGCGCGCGCTGGAGGTCTGCCTGCTCAGCGGCGAGCCGATGTCGGCGTTCTACCGCCGCCAGCGCTCGCAGGGCGTGGACTGGCCGCTGATTTCGCTCGAGCCCTCCGACGCCGCGCGCGCCTGGCTGCATGAACGGCTGGCGCTGCGCTTCGCGCTGATGCTCGAGCAGGGCTTCGTCGACGAAGTGCGCCGCCTGCGCGCCCGGGGCGATCTGCATCTGGGCCTGCCGTCGATGCGCTGCGTCGGCTACCGGCAGGCGTGGGAGCTGCTCGACGCGAACGAGGCCTCGCCCGATCTCGCGGCGCTGCAGGAGCTGGGCACCGCGGCGACTCGCCAGCTCGCCAAGCGCCAGATCACCTGGCTGCGCGGCATGCCGGCCCGGTGCATCGTGCCGGCCGAGGCGCCCGATGCCCTCGATCGGCTGATCGCCGCGGCGATCAGCGCGCACGCTCCGGATTGACCCGGCGCCTCACGGCGCCAGCGCGACTCGCCACCGGCGGTTCATGGGACGCGGGGCGTGGCGAGTGGGGAGCGAAGACCTCCTCGATCTTTCTCAAGCCGTCATCGATCCATGACTTGCGGTCGCTGGCAAGCGGGCTCCCGTGCAGGAACAGGTCCAGAGTCATGCTTTGCAGGCGCTCTGCCGGCGACCGTCCGGCCGCGCGGACGGCCGCGGGCGAGGCGCCGGTCTTGATCAACTCGCGCCGCGCAAGCACTTCATTCACCAGCAGGATCACCGCGCTCAAAGCGCCCGTGTCGCGCGTTCCGGCCACCGCCACCCGCGGGTGCGCGTGGCCCCCATTCGATGACGCCAGTGCATCGCGGCGATTGCAGAACTCCTCGATCCGCAGCAATGCCTGGGTCGGCGTCGCCGAAGCGTCGATCTGTCTCACCTTGAGTCCGTGCCTGACCAATTGCGGGCCCGATGCCTGCCAGTCCATCAGCAGCCTTTCCGCCCGTTTGTCGGATGAGGCCGTCATGTTGACGGACGCCCTGGCATAGCCGTCATCGGCCGAATCGGCCGACCAGAGGGTGGGAAACGCACGGGGGTCACGGGGCAGGCCGTCCAGGAAGGTGCCTTCCTCCCCTCGCACGACCAGCAGTTCTCGCACATCGTGAGTGATCAGCATGCCCAGGAAACTCAGCACCTCTTGCGCGCTGGCCTGCCTCCCACCGGGCGGCATTGCCGCCTGGATCACCGATGCATTTCCCGCGGGGAGCGGCAGCAGCGTCGCAAGCGCCACCGGGCGCCCGGCCCACTGGCGCGGCGATTTCAGATCGGAACGCACCGGCACCAGGAGCTCCGGCCGTACCTCCACCGGCAACCAGTCCGGGCGGGGCGAACCCGCCTCGGGCGACATGCTGGCCGGGGAGACGTCCGCCACGCATTCATGGGTGCATGAAAAGGGAAAGAACATGGCTGCTGTTCGATTCAATGTCGATGCGAGACAGTGGCTCGGACGGGGCGGTTCTCATGTCGACAGAGTGGGCCAACGCGATCGGCGGGGCCGACCCCGATGCGGGATGCATCTGCAAACCCTGACAAGGGCGTCGGCCGGGCGATCCTTGATCGAGGAACTTCCTCGACACAGGGCCACGGCGCCGGTCTGACGCCACAATCCGCCGATCGACCTCCCGCGATCGACGATGGACGTTCCCCTCCTGACCGCCTCCGGCCTCACCAAGCGCTACGGTTCACAGACGCTGTTCGAGCATCTCTCGCTGACGCTGCATCGCGGCGAGATGCTGGCGCTGCTGGGCGAATCGGGCAGCGGCAAGTCGACGCTGCTCAATGGGCTGGCGGCGCTGGAGCCGCTGGACCGGGGCCAGGTCGTGCTGCAGGGCCGCGATGTGCTGGCGCTGGACGAGCCGGGCCAGGCCCGGCTGCGGCGCGAAGAGCTCGGATTCGTCTTCCAGGCCTTCCACGTGCTGCCCCACCTCAGCGTGCAGGACAACGTCGGCCTGCCCCTGCTGCTGCAGGGCCGGCCGGATCCGGCGCGGGTGGCCGCGATGCTCGAGGCCGTCGGCCTGACGCCGCACGCGCGGCATCTGCCGCGGCAGCTGTCAGGCGGTCAGTTGCAGCGCGTGGCGATCGCGCGGGCCCTCGTGCACCGGCCGGTGCTGGTGCTGGCGGACGAACCGACCGGCAACCTCGACCCCGCGCATGCCGACCAGGTGATGCGGCTGCTGCGGCAGCAGTTGCGCGAGCAGAATGCCGCCTGCCTGCTGGTCACCCATTCCGCCCATGCCGCCGAACTCGCCGACCGCCGTCTGCGGCTGGAGAACGGCCGCCTGATCGAGGCCTGACGGGTCCCCGCGCGATGACCGGAGCCCCTCCCCGTCCCGCTGCCCCGCCTGGCGCGCTACGCCAAGCCTGGGGCTGGTGGTGGCAGCTGTCCTGGCCGGCGCTGCGCCTGCAATGGGGACGGCAGCTCGCGGCCTTGCTGACGATCGCGCTGGGTCTGGCGCTCGCGGGCGCGGTGCACTGGATCAACGCCTCGGCGCTGGCGCAATTCGAATCCGCCGCGCGCCAGAGCAGTGCCCAGGCCGACACGGAACTCAGCGCCGCGCCAGGCGCCGCGCCGCTGTCGGACTTCTTCTACGGCACGCTGGCCGCGCGCGACGACGTGGCCGCGCTGGCGCCGCGGCTCGACGCCAGCATCCGGCTGCAGGCGCGCGACGGCCAGTGGCAGCGCGTGCGGCTGATCGGCCTGGACCTGGTGCAGTTGGGCGCCTTCCATCCGCAATGGCTGCCCCGCATCGATGGCGCGGATCTGGGCCGCGCGCTGCGCGAGCCGGCGCTGATGGTGAGCGACGCAGCCTGGCGCAGGCTCGGCTACGACGAAGGTCACAGCGCGCCGAGGGCGCTTCGCGTCGACCTGCCCGACGAGCCTGCGCCGCTGCCGGTCGTGGGCCGGGTGCCGGACCGCCAGCAGGCGCTGGTGATCGTGGACATCGCCTGGGCCCAGCAACTGCTGCACCGGCCGGGCCAGCTCGACGCGATCCTGCTGCGCATGGCGCCGGGCCGCGCGGTGCCGGCCGCCTGGCCGCCGGGCGTCATCGCTCGCGCGCCGCAGGACCAGGCCCGCCAGCAGGCCGACGAGGCCCGCCGCCTGACCCGCGCCTACCGGCTGAATCTGGGCGTGCTGTCGCTGATGGCGCTGTTCGTGGGCGCCTTCATGGTCTTCGCCGTGCACAGCCTGTCGGTCGCGCAGCGGCTGCCCCAATTGGCGCTGCTGGGCGTGCTCGGCATGAGCGCTCGGCAGCGGCTCGCGCTGCTGGTGTCGGAGGCGCTGCTGCTCGGACTGGCCGGCGCGGTGCTCGGACTGGCGCTGGCCGTGGGCCTGGCCGAACTGGGTTTGCACGCGCTCGGCGGGGACCTGGGCAGCGGCCTCATGGGCCTCGAAGGCGGACGGCCGGCCCTGCGGACGACACCGGCCTCGATCGCGGGACTGCTCGCGCTCGGACCGCTGGTGAGCCTGGGCGCTAGCGCGTTGCCGCTGGCGCGCTTGCGCCGCCTGCCGGCCGCGCAGGTGCTCAAGGGCCTGGGCAGCGGCGGCGACGCGGGACGCTGGTGGTGGATCGGACCGGCGCTGCTGGCCTGCGCGCTGCCGCTGACCTGGATGCGCCCCATCGAAGGCATTCCGCTGGGCCCCTACGCCGCGATGGCGGCGCTGCTGCTGGGCGCGCTCGGCACCGTGCCCTTCGCGCTGCGCGCGATCACCGGCCTGCTGCGCGGCTGGGCCGCGCGCCGGGCGCTGCCGCTGCTGGCCGTCGAGCGCGCCCGCGACCAGGCGGGCGAGGCCGGCCGCCTCATCGCCGGGGTGCTGGTCGCGCTGGCGCTGGCCGTGGCGATGCTCGTGATGGTGGCGAGCTTCCGCGCCTCGCTCGATCAATGGCTCAGCGACATGCTGCCGGCCGATCTCTACGCGCGTCAGACCGCGCGCGACAGCGCCCAGCAAGGCCAGCCGATGACGCCGGGGCTGGCGGCGTCGGCGGCGGCGCTGCCGGCCGTCGAGCGGGTCGCGGCGCAGCGCACCCGCACGGTCGGCGTGACAGTGCGCGGCATGTCCGGCAGCACGACGCTGCTGGCCCGCCCGCTGGACCACCGCCTGCCGCTGCAGGGCCAGGCCGTGGCGCTCCCCCCGGGCGTGCAGCCGGTCTACATCAACGAGGCCATGCGCGACGAACTGCGCCTGGCGCCCGGCGACCGCTTCATGCTGCGGCTCGAGGGCCGGCAGCTGCCCGTGGCGGTCAAGGCGATCTGGCGCGACTACAGCCGGCAGACCGGCGCGGTGCTGATCGAGCGGCGCGAATGGGAGCGTCTGAGCGGCGACACGGCCATCACCGAGCTGGCGCTGTGGCTCAGACCGGGCGCCGATCCGGTGGCGGCGCAGCAGGCGCTGCGCGAGGCCTCGGGCGCGCCGGAGTCGCTGGAGATCGCCTCGGCCGGCGAGCTGCGCCGCTTCTCGCTGGCGATCTTCGATCGCAGCTTCGCGATCACCTACTGGCTGCAGGCGGTCGGACTCGGACTGGGGCTGTTCGGCGTGGCGGCCAGCTTGTCGGCGCAGTTGCTGGCGCGGCGGCGCGAATTCGGCCTGCTGCTGCACTTGGGCCTGACCCGCGCGATGCTGCGCCGGCTGGTGCTGGCGGAAAGCCTGCTGCAGGCCGCCGCCGGTGCGGCGATGGGGCTGCTGGTGGGGCTGGCGATCAGCGCGGTGCTGGTGTTCCGGCTCAATCCGCAGAGCTTCCACTGGAGCATGGACTGGTCCATTCCCGGCTGGCGCGTGGCCGCGCTGCTGGCGGCCAGCCTGCTCGCCACCGCCGCGACGGCGGCCTGGGCCAGCGCGCGCGCGCTGAGCGCGGGCCAGGGCGAGGCGCTGCGCGCGGTGCGGGAGGACTGGTGATGATCAGACGGCGTCCATGGCTGGCCGGACTGGGCGCGGCCGGGTTGTCGATGGCGCAGGCGGCGCTCGCGCCGCGCATCGCGCGGGCCCAGACGCCAGCGGGTGCAGGGAGTGTCGCGAACCCGCCGTCCAGCACGGCGCCGCTGTCCGCCGAGCCGCTGCGCTTTCCTCGCGATCACGGCTCGCATCCGGCGACGCGCGTCGAGTGGTGGTACGTCACCGGCGTGCTGCGCGACGCGAAGTCCAGACCGCCGGCGCAAGGCCCGCAGGGCCGCCCCGACTTCGGCTTCCAGTTGACCTTCTTCCGGGTGCGCAACGACCTGACGCGCCCGCTGTCATCGGCGTTCGCGCCGGGCCAGATCTTGCTGGGCCACGCGGCGGTGTCGGACCTCGGCCGCCAGCGGCTGTTGCACGACCAGCGGGTGCTGCGTCACGGCTTCGCCAACGCGCGGACCGAGACCGAGGACACGCGCGTGCGGCTGGGTGATTGGCAATTGCGCCGCGTCGACGGTCCGGACGGCCGCAGCCGCTACGCGCTGCTGATGCCCAGCGAGGCGGGCGGCTTCGCGCTGGAGCTGACGCTGGGCGCCCTGCGGGAACCGCTGCTGCAGGGACAGGCCGGCTGGTCGCCCAAGGGACCGGACGAACAGCAGGCGAGCCGCTACGTGAGCGAGCCGCAGTTGAGCGGCTCCGGCCGCCTCGCGCTGCGCGACGGCGGCACGCGCGAGGTGCAGGCGCGGGCCTGGCTCGACCACGAATGGAGCAACCAGTACCTGGGCCGCGGCGGCGACACCGCGCCCGACCGCGCGTCCGGCTGGGACTGGCTGGGGCTGAACCTGGACGACGGCACGGCGCTGACGCTGTTCCAGATGCGCGCGCAGGACGGCCGCGTCGTCTGGACCGGCGGCAGCTGGCGCGAGCCGGCCTCGCGGGGCGGCGCGCAGACGGACTTCCAGCAGCAACTGGCCTTCGAGCCGCTCGCTGTCTGGCAGAGCCCCGTGAGCCTCGCCCGCTATCCGGTCAGGTGGCGCATCCGCACGCCCAAGGGGGTGTTCCTCGTCGAGGCGGCCTACGCGGCGCAGGAGATCAACACGCGACGCAGCACCGGCTTCCCGTATTGGGAAGGCGTCGCGCGCTTGACCGACGAGACCGGCCGCGCGCTCGGGTGGGGCTACCTGGAGATGACCGGCTACGCCGGCCGCGTGCCGCTGTAGCGGTTGCGCCCCGACGGCATCGCCGCATAGGCGCGCACGCAGTTGCAGCCGGCGCCGCGTGCCATCGCCAGCGCCTGGCGCGCTTGCTGCAGGAGCTGGTCCGCGCCCTGCTGCGGCTCGCGCCGCCAGTCCTGCCAATGCGCCAGCCCCAGGCTCGCGCTCAGCGGCAAGGCCTGCCCCTGCCAGCGGTAGTCCAGCGTCGCGACCCGTGCCCGCACGCGGTCGGCCGCATCCAGCGCGCCCAGCGGATCGGTGCAAGGGAGATACGCGGCCCAGACGCCGCGCGGCAGCGCCAGCAGCCAGTCGCCGCCGCGCAGTTGCTGGCGCACCAGTTGATCGAGCCGCTCGTCCAGCGCCTGGATGCAGTCCTGGCCGTACTGCTGCTGCATGCGCGCCCAGGGATCGAGTTCCAGCAGCATCAGCACCCCGTCGTGGCGGTGCCGCTGGGCGCGGGCGGCCTCGCGTTTGAGACCGTCCATCAGCTGTGCCTCGTCGGCCGCGGCGACACGCGCCGGCGGATCGCGGCGCGCCTGCCAGCGCCGCCGCAGGGAGTGCCACCAGGCCCCTGGGCCCCTGTCCGAGTCTTGAGCCATACCGCCGCCTCGCCGGAGATGAATCTGGATTGCAGCACAGGAGCAAGCCGCGCGCCGTTTCCTGTTGCGCGGGGGGGCGTCCCTTGGTTCCTCTGCGACCCCCTTGACCGAGGGAGAGG
>Ga0102591_1001437_pt1 | contig 32502 bp, 39 predicted proteins | sample AraplaCol_mCL_r2_2_FD_76860 | JGI IMG/M metagenome (GOLD analysis project Ga0102591, IMG submission 76860) | Arabidopsis root microbial communities from North Carolina, USA - plate scrape MF_Col_mCL_r2 (SPADES assembly) (version 2) | ecosystem: Host-associated > Plants > Roots > Endosphere...
CACCTACTACGTCGTCGCCCACTTCCACTACGTGCTGTCGCTGGGCGCGGTGTTCGCCATCTTCGCCGGCTTCTTCTACTGGTTCGAGAAGATGTGGGGCGTGAAGTACAACGAGTTCCTGGGCTGCCTGCAGTTCTGGATCATGTTCGTCGGCGTGAACCTGGTGTTCTTCCCGCAGCACTTCCTGGGCCTGCAAGGCATGCCGCGTCGCTACGTCGACTACCCGGAAGCCTTCGCCAAGTGGAACTACGTCTCGTCGGTGGGCTACATGATCACCGCCGTCGGCGTGGTCGTGTTCCTGGTCCTGCTGCTGGAAGCCGCGATCCGTCGCCGTCCGGCCGTCGCCAACCCGTGGGGCGAAGGCGCCACGACGCTGGAATGGACCCTGTCCTCGCCGCCGCCGTTCCACCAGTTCAGCGAACCGCCGGTGATCCGGGAAGACAGCCACCACTAAGCTGTCGTCCTTAGCCGGACCTAAGAAAGCGGGGCGCGGTCGGGATCCTTAAGGGTCCAGGCCGCGCCCTTCGCCCATTGAAGACCGATATATTCCTCTCGATGTCGAAGACCCTCGCCATGACCCCGGAGACGGCCCAGCCGGACACGACAGAGACCGCGCGCTGGCAGGACTATTTCCAGCTGATGAAGCCGCGCGTCATGTCGCTGGTCGTCTTCACGGGGCTGACCGGCCTGCTGGCGGCGCGCGCGCCGATCCACCCCGTCCTGGGCGCGATCGCGGTGCTGTGCATCGCCGTCGGGGCCGGCGCCTCGGGCGCGCTGAACATGTGGTACGACGCCGACATCGACCAGCAGATGCGCCGCACGCGCGGCCGCCCGGTGCCGGCCGGCAAGGTCAAGGGCGAGGAAGCCGCCTCGCTGGGCGTCGTGCTCTCCCTGCTGTCGGTGATGTTCCTCGGCTTCGCCATCAACTGGTTCGCCGCCGGCCTGCTGGCCTTCACCATCGTCTTCTACGCCGTCGTCTACACGATGTGGCTCAAGCGCTGGACGGCGCAGAACATCGTCATCGGCGGCCTGGCCGGCGCCCTGCCGCCCGCCATCGGCTGGGCCGCGGCCACGGGCTCGGCCCCGCTGAACGCCTGGCTGATGGTGGCGATCATCTTCTTCTGGACCCCGCCGCACTTCTGGGCCCTGTCGCTGTATGTCACCACCGACTACGCCAAGGCCGGGGTGCCGATGCTGCCGGTGGTCAAGGGCGCCAAGGAGACGCGCAGGCAGATCCTGATCTACAGCCTGCTGCTGGTTCCGATCTGCCTGACGCCCGTGCTGACCGGCCTGGGCGGCCCGATCTACCTGGCCGTGGCGGCCCTGGGCGGGGCGGTGTTCCTGATCCTGGCCTGGCGGGTGTTCGCCAGCAAGGCCGGCGACGCGGCCGATCCGCGCGTGGCCGACCGCGCCCTTTACGACGTCACCGAGGACGAGAAGGCCGCCGGCTCGAAAGCCGCGCGCAACCTGTTCGCCTTCTCGATCCTGTATCTTTTCGCCCTGTTCGCCGCCCTGCTGGGCGAGGCCGTGGCGGGCGTGCACGCCCTGGAGCTGCTCAAGTGAAGCAACCTGTCGACACTCAAGCGACCCGGGACGCGGCCAAGAAGGCTCGCAACGGGCGCAACATCGCGCTGGGCCTCGGCCTGGTGGCCTTCGTCATTATGGTCTTCGTCGTCACCCTCGTGAGGCTCGGCGCCAATGTCGCCCACCCCCATCCGTAAGGGGCGCACCCCTAAGCCGGCCCCAACTCCGCAGGAGCGCCGCAACGGCAAGGTGGCCCTGATCTGCGCGGCCACTTTCTTCGGCATGGTCGGCGCGGCCTATGCCGCCGTGCCGCTGTACAAGCTGTTCTGCCAGGCCACCGGCTTCGACGGCACGGTGCGCAAGGCCGTGGCCAAGCCGACCCGGATCCTGGACCGCAAGGTCAAGGTCCGCTTCGACGCCAACATCCGCGAGCTGCCGTGGCGGTTCCAGACGCTGCAGGCCAGCCAGGACATCCGCATCGGCGACACGGGCCTGGCCTTCTTCAAGGTCACCAACCCCACCGACAAGCCGCAGACCGGGCGCGCGCTCTACAACGTGGTGCCCGAATCGGCCGGGCCGTACTTCCAGAAGCTGGAGTGCTTCTGCTTCACCAGCCAGACGATCCAGCCCCACCAGACGGTGGAGTTTCCGGTCGTCTATTTCGTGGATCCCCAGTTCGCGGACGATCCCGAAACCAAGGGCAAGAACGAGATCACGCTCTCGTACACGTTCTTCCCCGCCGTCGATGACGGCAAGGCGGGAAAAGTTGCCTCGGCGACGACGCCTCGTATCGTCGAACCCCTTGGCGGCGCACCGTCGAGAGGGCTATAGCGTTTCAGAACGACCACGGCGCGGGGGGACCAGCGACCGTGCTCAGAGGGATATAAGGGTTAGCAGCAACATGGCCGGCGCCGTCAAACACGACTACCACATCCTTCCGCCCAGCCCGTGGCCCTTCGTGGGTTCGGTCGCCGCGACCGTCATGGCCATTGGCCTGATCGGTTGGATCAAGGGCGGCGTGTTCGGCATCGAGAAGGGCAACTGGGCCATCTTCGCCGCCGGCATCGCGGGCGTGCTCTACACCATGTTCGGCTGGTGGTCGGACGTGGCCAAGGAGGCCAAGGCCGGCGACCACACCCCGGTCGTCTCGATCGGCCTGCGCTACGGCATGATCCTGTTCATCGCCTCGGAAGTGATGTTCTTCGTGGCGTGGTTCTGGATGTTCTTCGAGATGGCGCTGTTCCATCACCACCGCACCCTGTCGGCGATCGAGGAAGTCCGCACCGCCTGGGCCACCTGGCCGCCCGCCGGCGTCGAGACCGTCTCGCCCTGGCACCTGCCGCTGGTCAACACCCTGACCCTGCTGCTCTCGGGCACCACGGTCACTTGGGCGCACCACGCGCTGCAGGTCGGCGACCGCAAGGGCGCCAAGTGGGGCCTGATCCTGACCATCGCGCTCGGCGCGCTGTTCACCCTGATCCAGGTCTACGAGTACAGCCACATCAACCACGAGCAGCTGTTCTATTCGGAAGCCGCCGTGAACTCGGGCCTCTATGGCTCGACCTTCTTCCTGGCCACCGGCTTCCACGGCTTCCACGTGTTCGTCGGCACCCTGTTCCTGATCGTCTGCCTGATCCGCCTGCTGAACGGGGCCTTCACGCCCAAGCAGCACTTCGGCTTCGAGGCCGCCGCCTGGTACTGGCACTTCGTGGACGTGGTCTGGCTGTTCCTGTTCGCCTTCATCTACGTGATCTTCGGCGGCTCGCCGCACTAGATCATCCGCTTCGAGAGGGCCCGGAACGCCAAGCGGTGTTCCGGGCCTTTTTCTTTTCCGGACCCTCTCCCATGAGCAAGACCAACCCCTACCTCGCCGGTGCGACCGGCCATTGCCCGAACTGCGGCGAGGGGATGCTGTTCGACGGGTTCCTGAAGGTCTCGCGCACCTGCGAGGCCTGCGGCTTCGACCTGGGGGCCCACGAGACCGGCGACGGGGCGGCGACCTTCGTGATCCTGATCGCCGGCTTCCTGTGCGCCTTCGGGGCGCTGTTCTCGATGTTCGCCTTCGCCTGGCCGGTGTGGCTGCTGCTGGTCGTCTGGCTGCCGGTCACGCTGATCGCCTGCCTGGCTCTGATGCGCCCCGCCAAGGGCCTGATGGTCGCCGCCCATATCGCCAACCACGCCTCCGAGGCCGGCCGCCACGATGTCTGACGCTCCCGCTCCAAAAGACCGCCGCTTCCCGATCGGCCTGACCATCGCCACCCTGATCGCCTTCGCCATCCTGTGCGGCCTGGGGACCTGGCAGGTGAAGCGCCTGCACTGGAAGGAAGGCCTGCTGAAGCGGATCGAGGCGCTGAAGACGGCGCCGGCCCAGCCGCTGGACGCGGTGCTCAAGGCCCATCGCGCGCCGAAGGACCTGGAGTGGACGCGGGTCACGACGACCTGCCGGCCGGAGGGGGGCTTCAGCTTTCCGATCCCGCCGCGCTACGCCCTGCGCGACGGCGAGATCGTCTGGCGGGCGATGGACACCTGTCGGCCCCAGGGACCGAACGGCCCCGTGTTCCTGGTGGACCGCGGCTATATCGAGGCGTCCAGCGGCGCGATGACCGCGCCCGCCTTCGCCTCCGCGCCGCCGGTCCAGCTGACGGGCATCCTGCGGACCGCCGCCATGCCCAAGATGGCCATGCCCAGCCAGGCCGAGATCGAGAAGGCGGCCCCGCCTCCCAGCCCGAAAGCCGAGGGCGCCGACGCCGTCGTCGACGAGATCATCATCACCGGCCAGCGCTTCGAGCCGATGATGATCGTCGTCGAACACGAGACGCCCGCCGCCCCCGGCCTGACCCCCGCGCCGCTGCCGGCAGAAATTTCCAATCGGCACCTGGAATACGCGCTTACGTGGTTCGGTCTTGCCGTAACCCTGCTGTTTATCTATGCCGCCATGCTCTGGCGGAAGATGAGATCCTGATGCGCTACGTTTCGACCCGGGGCGAATCCCCCTCGATCGGTTTCCTGGACGCGGTCCTGGCGGGCCTGGCCCCCGACGGCGGCCTGTACGTGCCCGAGCGCTGGCCGACCTTCAGCCCTGAAGAGATCGCCGCCTTCGCGGGCCAGCCCTACGCCCGGGTGGCCGCCGCCGTGGTCGGCAAGTTCGTGGGCGACGACATCCCGGCCGACGACCTGCAGCAGATGTGCGACGAGGCCTACGCCACCTTCGCCCACGCCGCCGTCGCGCCGCTGAAGCAGCTGGCCCCCGGCCGCTTCCTGCTGGAGCTGTTCCACGGCCCGACCCTGGCCTTCAAGGACGTGGCGATGCAGCTGCTGGGGCGGCTCTACGACTACGTCCTGTCGCGCCAGGCGCGGACCATGACCATCATCTGCGCCACCTCGGGCGACACCGGCGGCGCGGCCGTCGAGGCCTTCCGCGGCCGCTCGCACGCCCGCATCGTGGCCCTGTTCCCCGAAGGCCGGATCAGCGAGGTCCAGCGCCGGTTCATGACCACGGCCACCGACGCCAACGTCGCCTGCGTCTCGATCCAGGGCTCGTTCGACGACTGCCAGGCCATCGTCAAGCAGGCCTTCCAGGACGACCAGTTCCGCCACGCCGTCGACCTGTCGGGCGTCAACTCGATCAACTGGGCGCGGATCGCCGCCCAGAGCGTCTATTTCTTCACCGCCGCCGTCGCCCTGGGCGCCCCGGCCCGCAAGGTGGCCTTCGTGGTGCCCACCGGCAATTTCGGCGACGCCTACGCCGCCTATGTCGCCACCCGCATGGGCCTGCCGGTGGCCCGCGTGGTGGCGGCCACCAACAGCAACGACATCCTGGCCCGGGCCTTCGAGGAGGGCCGCTATTCGCGCGGCGCCGTGGCCGCCACCCAGAGCCCGGCCATGGACATCCAGGTGGCCTCCAACTTCGAGCGCCTCTATTTCGAGGCCGTGGGCCGCGACGGGGTCGAGACCGGCCGCGCCTTCCGCGCCTTCGCCGGCACGGGCGTGCTGGACATCCCGCCCAGCGCCCACGCCAAGATGCGCGAGCTGTTCCAGGGCGCCTCGGTCAGCGAGGCCGACACCGCCAAGACCATCCTGTCGACCCTGAACGAGACCGGCGAGGTCATCGACCCGCACACCGCCGTCGGCGTCGCCGCCGCCCAGGGCCTGCGCCTGGCCGACCCGGCGACCCCGGTCGTGGTGCTGTCCACCGCCCATCCGGCCAAGTTCCCCGAGGCGGTGTCGGCCGCCGCCGGCGTCGTCCCGGCCACCCCGCGCGCCACCCCGGACCTGTCGAAGAAGCCCGAAAAGTTCGACCGCCTGCCGGCCGACGCCGAAACGGTGAAGGCCTTCGTGCGGGTGTTCGCGGGGAACTGATCACGGACGGGGACATGCCCTTGCGGCGTGTCCCCACCTCATCCCGGACGCTCCCGGACGAGAACCTCAGCGACCGACCTTGGGGACACGCCGCAAGGGCATGTCCCCGTCAGGCGATCCGCCGCACTGGCGCCGCGCCCCCCGCCCCGCTATGTGCGTGGGCAGATGAACATCGCCACCACCCTCCACACCCTCGAAAACGGCGTCCGCGTCGTCCATGACCCGATGCCGGGCCTGGAGACCATCGCCCTCTCCGTCGTCGCCGGGCGCGGCGCGGCCTACGAGGATCCGGCGCGGTCCGGCTGGTCGCACCTGCTGGAGCACATGGTGTTCAAGGGGGCGGGCGGACGCTCGGCCCGCGACATCGTCGAGGTGATCGAGGCCGAGGGCGGCCAGATCAACGCCGCCACCGGCTATGAGCGCACCAGCTTCCAGGTCCGCGCCCTGAAGGGCGGCCTTCCCCTGGGCATGTCGGTCCTGTCCGACCTGGTCCTGCGCCCCACCCTCGACGCCGGCGACCTGGTCCGCGAGAAGCAGGTCGTGGCCCAGGAGATCGCCGAGGCGGCGGATGCGCCCGACGATTACGTCTTCGACCTGGTCCAGGCCGCCGCCTGGGGCGACCATCCATTGGCCCGGCCGATCCTGGGCACGGTCGACAGCGTCAATGCCGCCACCCCCGAGGGCCTGTCGCACTGGCGCGGCCAGCTCTACGCCGCCGACCGGCTGATCGTCAGCTGCTCCGGCGCGGTCGACCTGGACGAGGTGCTGGACCTGGCCCGCCGCGAATTCGGCGCGATGCCCGCCGCCCCCGGCGCCCTGGCCAGCGATCCCGCCGGCTTCATCGGCGGCCGCAAGAGCGAGGCGCGCAAGCTGGAGCAGGCGCACCTGGTGTTCATGCTGCCGGCCGTCAGCGCCCGCGAGGACGACTATTTCGCCCTGCGCATCTTCGCCGAGGCCCTGGGCGGGGGCATGTCGTCGCGCCTGTTCCAGGAGGCCCGCGAGAAGCGCGGCCTGGCCTACAATATCGACGCCTACGCCGACACCTACGCCGACGCCGGCGCCCTGGGGGTCTATGCCGGCTGCGCGGCCGGCGACGCGGCCGAGACCGCCAAGGTCTGCGCCGAGCAGATCGCCCTGCTGGCCGCCCGCATCGACGACGCCGAACTGGCCCGCGCCAAGGCCCAGCTGAAGGCCCACATGTTCATGGCCCGCGAACAGCCCCTGTCGCGCGCCGAGCAGGCCGCCGGCCAGGCCCTGATGTTCGACCGCCTCTACACCCCGGCCGAGCTGGCCCAGGCGGTGGACGCGGTCACGGTCGACGACCTCCAGCGCCTGGGCCGCACGATCCTGGGCCCCGGCAAGGCCGCCAGCGCCATCCTCGGCGCCAAGGCGGCGCTGAAGGCGGGGGACGTGTTCGGGGCGGCGCTGGCTTAGAAACCGCTCTCCCAAAGGGAGAGGGAGGAAGCGTCAACAGCCAAGCTCTCGTAAAAAGTGTCCATCTCAATCAGGACTTGTGCTTGAATGGCTCCTTGGGCGACGAACGCCTTCGGAGGGAACGAGATGACGGGACGCTGGATCACCGTGGGCCTCTGCGCGCTGGCGCTGGCCGCCTGCCACAAGAAGGAGGCCGAGAAGCCGCCGGCCCCGAAGGTGGAGACCCCGGCCACGCCGCCCGCGGCTCCGCCGACCACCGCCACGACGACGGAAACCACGCAGACCACCACCCCGCCCGTCGACACGCCCGCCACGCCCCCACCGGCGGCGGGCGACGCGACGGCGACCGTCCCGACCCCGCCGGCGCCCGGCGAGACGCCGACCACCACGCCCGACGCCCCGGCCACCTTCGTGCCGCCCAAGGTGATCAAGCTTCCGCCGCGCCCGCCCATCCGGCTGCCGCCGGGCGCCGTGATCCGGCCCGCCAAGACCCAGGCCCAGACCAAGGCCGAGCGCGACATCCTGGGCCTGTGGGTCGAGCAGAAGCGCCACAACGCCATCCTCAACTTCACCACCGACGGCGCGGTCGCCTATCGCGAGAAGATCACCGACACGCCGAAATGGACGGGCCACTGGAAGGCCGGCTCCGACGGAGTGGTGCAGTTCGACCTGGCCATGGCGGGCGCGAACGGCGGCCTGCAGTTCTCGGCCTATCCGACCGCCGCCCAGATCATGGCCGTCGCCCCGCACTGGACCAAGGAATGGGGCGGCTCGGGGCAGTATGCCTACGAGCGGATGAAGTAGGCCGCCTCCGGAATCCCTCTCTCAAAGAGAGAGGGATTCAAAGGGGGCGACGCTCACAGCCGTCCGCGCCGGCCGCCCTTCAGCTTTTCCAGAGCCCGCGGCGCGTGCTCGGCCTTGGCCGGCGTCGTTCGCGGCGTCGGTTCCAGCAGGGCCACCTTGCGGCCCATGACGGCGATCGCGCCGATGGCCTTGGCCCGGTCGAGGGCCTGGCGGATCTCGGTGGGATCGACGCTGCGTTCGATGATCGCCCAGGCGGCGTCCAGCGCGTCCATGAGCTTGGTCTGCAGGGCCTGGCGCCAGGCGATGGCCGGGGACAGGGGCGGAGCGGGGGTGTGTTGGGTCTGGTTCATGCCGATAGGATGCGCCCGCCCCGGAGGGTGAGGATCGGAAACGTGCGTTTTCGTGTAGCGCGTTGAATTCGTTGAGGGCGGGTTTGGAAGTCGCGGGGATAGAGGCGCCGCGGCCGACTTGGGGGACACACACTCACGGCAAGGCGGGGGAAGGTCTGGCGAGGCCGTGGGGTGAGTGTGTGTCCCCACCTTCGGCCCCGACCTGCGACCCTGTGGATAACTGCAACCTCTTGCCTCGGGCGGCGCGACCCCCGAAGGTGCGCGTCTCAACGAGACCCTGTCCGCCTTGACCGCCTTCCTGCGCCTCTTCCAGCCCGATCCCGGCCCCCGCCTCGAAGGCGACAAGGTGTTCCTGCGTCTGCCGCGCCTGCACGACTACAAGCCGTGGGCCGAGCTGCGCGCCCAGTCGGCGGCCTTCCTCAAGCCGTGGGAGCCGACCTGGCCCGAGGACGACCTGACCCGTCAGGCCTACCGCGCCCGGCTGGCCGCCTACGCCCGCGAGCTGGAGCTGGGCGAGGCCTTCCCGTTCTTCATGTTCCGCCGCGACGACGGGGCCCTGATCGGCGGGGTGCGGCTGTTCCATATCCGCCGCGGCGTCGCCCAGTGCGGGGTGATGGGCTACTGGATCGGCCAGCCCCACGCCCGCCAGGGCTACATGCAGGACGGCGTCCGGGCGGCGGTCGCCTTCGCGTTCGGCGAGCTGGGGCTGCACCGGCTGGAGGCCGCCTGCATGCCGGAAAACCAGCCTTCGGCCGCCGTTTTGCTGAAATCCGGCTTCTCCGAAGAGGGATATGCGCCCGCTTATCTGAAAATTAACGGCGAGTGGCGAGATCATCGTCTGTTCGGGATGGTCGCGCGGAGTTAGCGCGCTCGCCCGTGCGTTGCGCCCTTGGGGCGTGGGATCAGGGCATGTCGTTCAAGATCAGTCAGCGACGCGTATGGGACGCCACGGCCACCCTCGAGGCCCTGGGCGCCGCCGAAGTCGCGCTTTGGCTCTGGGAGCCCGAGGCCGACCGCCTGCGCGTCAACGGCGCGGCCAGGGCTTTGGGCCTGGGACCGCTGGCCCCCGACTGCTCCTCCGCCGCCTTCCGCGCCCTCACCCTGCCGCAGGACCGCGCCCAGGCCGAGGACATCCTCAAGGTCCGCCCGCCGGGCAGCGAGATCGTCGCCCGCCTGCGCGTGCGCAACGGCGAGATCTGCATCTGGCGCGGCACGTGGCTGGAAGACGGGGTGCGCGCCGCCGGCGTCATCGCCCCCGAGGTCAAGTTCGCCGCCACCGAGCGCGACAGCCTGACGGGCCTCCTGGACCGCAAGAGCTTCATCGCCCAGGCCCGCGAGCGGCTGGGCCGCACCGGCGTGCACGAGCTGGTCGTCGCCGACGTCGACCGCCTGCGCCGCCTGAACGAGGCCCTGGGCCACGAGCGCGCCGACCTGGTGCTGGCCGCCCTGGGCTCGCGCCTGGCCGCCGCCTTCCCGTCGGAAGCCCTGCTGGGCCGGATCGGCGAGGACGAGTTCGCGGTGCTGTGCGACCCGGCCGGCTTCGAGCCCGCCGAGCTGCTGCGCACCGCCCTGGAGCAGCCCCTGCGGGTGGCCGGCTTCGACATCCACCCGACCCTGTCGATCGGCGCCGTATCGGCCGAGGGCGGCGAGGACGCCCCCGAGGCGGCCGAACTGCTGCGCCGCGCCGAGCTGGCCGTCGAGGCCGCCGCCTCGGCCGGCCGCGGCGGGGCCGCCGCCTACGGCCGCTCGATGGAGACCGACGGCCTGTCGCGCCTGGCCCTGGAGGCCGACCTGCGCGGCGCCATCGGCCGCGGCGAGATCACCCCCTTCTTCCAGCCCGTGGTGCGGCTGTCGACCGGCGCCCTGTCGGGCTTCGAGGCCCTGGCCCGCTGGATCCACCCGCGTCGCGGCATGCTGCCGCCGGACGAATTCCTCCCGCTGGTGGAGGAGATGGGCCTGATGAGCGAGCTGGGCGAGCACATGATGCGCACCTCGGCCGCCCAGCTGGCCGCCTGGCGCGCCTCGCACCCGGCCGTCGGCGCCCTGACCGTCAGCGTCAACCTGTCGACCGGCGAGATCGACCGCCCGGGCCTGGTCCACGACGTGCGCCAGGTGCTCAAGGAGCACGACCTGCCGCGCGGCGCCCTGAAGCTGGAAGTCACCGAAAGCGACATCATGCGCGATCCCGAGCGGGCCGCGGTGATCCTCAAGACCCTGCGCGAGGCCGGCGCCGGCCTGGCGCTGGACGACTTCGGCACCGGCTTCTCGTCGCTGTCGTACCTGACCCGCCTGCCGTTCGACACGCTGAAGATCGACCGCTACTTCGTGCGGACCATGGGCAGCAACGCCGGCTCGGCCAAGATCGTCCGCTCGGTGGTGAAGCTCGGCCAGGACCTGGACCTGGAGGTCGTGGCCGAGGGCGTCGAGAACGCCGAGATGGCCCGCGCCCTGCAGTCGCTGGGCTGCGACTACGGCCAGGGCTTCGGCTACGCGCCCGCCCTGTCGCCGCAGGAGGCCGAGGTCTATCTGAACGAGGCCTATGTCGACGGCGCCGCGCCGGTGAAGGCGCGAGGGTAAGCGCAGGTCCTCCCCCTATGGGGGAGGTGTCGGCGAAGCCGACGGAGGGGGGAGTGATCCACCCGTTCAGCCGTATCCCCCCACCGATCGCTTCGCGATCGCCTCCCCCACGGGGGGAGGGGCCTTGGACGCCTGCGTCTGCCCCACCGACCCCGCTCGCTGCTCCAGCGCCACGGCGTAGCTGCGCAGCTGGGTCTCCCGCTGCTGGTAAGCCGTCAGCAGGTCCTCGGGCGAGGACTGGGCCATCACGTCGCGCGTGGCCAGCCAGCGGGCCTGGGAGCGGCCCAGCGCCGCCGGCGAGGCGCCGGCCGCCAGCACCGCGTCGTAGGCCGCCGCCATCCGCTGCTCGGCCTCGCGCAGGGACGGGTCGAAACAGGTCATCTGGGCCGCCAGGGTGGGGGCGACTCCGCAGGCGGAGGTGTCCTCGGCCTTGACCATGTCGGCCAGGGGCGTGGCGACCACGGGGGCGGCGACGGCCGAGGGCAGGGCGCCCCAGGTCTCGGGATGGCTGGTGGGGCGGACGTCGGAGGTCAGCACGATCCTCAAGCCGCGCGAGGCGTCGACGGCGGCCAGTTCGCCGTAGGTCGCCGGGTGCGTGCCGAAGGGCGTCACCAGGGCGGTCGGCTGAGCCGGGGGAACCTGGAACACCAGCGGTTGGGGCGCGGCCGCCTCGGGCGTCTCGGCGCCCAGCAGCAGCCACAGACCCCAGACGCCCAGGGGCATGGCGATCAGACCCAGAAGAATGTTGCCAAAGCCGCTCCGGCGGGGCGGGGGCATCACGCCGTAGCGGCGTTGACCCCAGGTGTCAGGCGGCGGGTTGTCGTTGTCCCGGGTCGTCCAGTTGTCATTCGACGGGGATGTGAGCCGGAGGTAAGCCATGCCACTGTCCTGACCACGCGTCCCGCATGCGCGCGTAAGCCGGGTCCCCCGTGACGGCTTCAAAGAGCAACAGCGTGACTGTGCCGGAGTTTAGCGGCTTAGGTCGTTCAGTATAATCAGGTGAATTACTGGTTTTTGGGGCTTGGTCTTCTTGGAGCAGTACTCAAGCTCTACCCGCTTGCGACGATAGGTGATCGGCGGTGATTCCGATCTTGGCCAGGGCCATGGTCCATTTGCTGTCGTGGTCGTCGCCGAAAAGCAGCGCTTCGTCGGCGTCGCAGATCAGCCAGACATTGTCGCGCAGCTCCTGCTCCAGCTGGCCGGGGCCCCAGCCGGAATAGCCCAGGGCCAGGATCGCGTGGCGCGGCCGGCGGATCTTGCTGCCCAGGGCGTCCAGGGCGTCGCGGGTCACGGTCAGGGCCAGGCCGTCGGCCACCGGCACGGTGGAGTCGGGCGAGACATAGTCGTCGGTGTGCAGCACGAAGCCGCGCTCGCGCTCGACGGGGCCGCCCAGCATCACCAGGTCTCCGCCGGTCTCGATCTCGGGCGAGACCCCCAGGTTGTTCAGCAGTTCGAACAGGGTCAGCCCCTCGACGGGGCGGTTGACCGCCAGGCCCATCGCCTGCTCGGCGTCGTGGGCGCACACATAGAGCACGGCGCGCTCGAAGCGCGGGTCCTCGATGCCGGGCATGGCCACCAGCATCTGTCCGGCCAGGAAGCCGGCTCCGTTCCCCGATCGATCCTTGTCTGGTTGAGCCTCGCGATAGGTGTCCATATCCAGAGGATCGGATCGGAACGCGTCGGTTTCAAGTCCAACCTGCCCTTGGCGATCGGCTTCGGCGCCTTTATCTCGGTGGCGCGCTCACAAATGACACAGAGGGACACGCACATGGCGATCAAGGTTGGCGACAAGCTTCCCGCGGCCACTTTCATGACCAGCACGGCCGAGGGCCCGGCTCCGGTCACCACCGACGACCTGTTCAAGGGCAAGACGGTCGCCCTGTTCGCCGTGCCCGGCGCCTTCACCCCGACCTGCTCGGCCAAGCACCTGCCGGGCTTCAAGGAGAAGGCCGCGGACCTGAAGGCGAAGGGCGTCGACACCATCGCCTGCGTCTCGGTCAACGACGTCTTCGTGATGAAGGCCTGGGCCGCGGACCAGGGCGTCAGTGACGAGGTGCTGCTGCTGGCCGACGGCAACGGCGACTTCACCCGCGCCGTGGGCCTGGACTTCGACGGCAGCAAGTTCGGCATGGGCACGCGCTCGCAGCGCTACTCGCTGATCGCCAAGGACGGCGTGGTCGAGACGCTGAACGTCGAAGAGGGCGGGGAATTCAAGGTCTCGTCGGCGGACTACATGCTGGCTCAGCTGTAGGGTCTCAGGTCTTCGGACATGGAAAAGGCGGTGGAGCGATCCACCGCCTTTTTCTTTGTGGCCGCCCTCGCCCCCTCAGTCGCTTCGCGACAGCTCCCCCAGAGGGGGAGCACCTTGCTCGGCGCGGCTAGATCCTCCCCCTTTGGGGGAGGTGGCCCAGGGCCGGAGGGGGTCAGGCCCCCAGCATTTCAGGCGTGATGATTTCCAGATCGCCCGAGCCCCCCGTCACCGCCGCGACCTGCCCCGGAACCGCCGCCAGCACGTTCTCGCCATACACCCGCGCCAGGGCCAGCCGCAGGCCTTCCGGCTCCGCCAGCGCCCCCTTGGCCAGCATCCAGCCGCCAACGGTGTTGCCCAGCAGCTTCAGATAGGCCGTGGCGCCCGACAGGGCGTCGGGCATGGCGCGGGCGCGGCGCTCGATGAGCCAGGCCGTGGCCGAGCCCACCGCGTCCAGCGCCGACTTGAAGCGCAGGGCCACGCCGCCCAGCGCGCCGCCGGCCGCCTCCAGGGCCTCCTGGGTGTCGCGCATGTCGTCCATCAGGTCGGCGATGGCCTGGCCTTCCGAGAGACCGAGCTTCCGGCCGATCAGGTCGATGGCCTGGATGCCGTTGGCGCCCTCGTAGATCGGGGCGATGCGGGCGTCGCGATAGTGCTGGGCCGCGCCGGTCTCCTCGATGAAGCCCATGCCGCCGTGCACCTGCACGCCCAGCGAGGCGACCTCCACGCCGACGTCGGTGGACCAGGCCTTGGCGATCGGGGTCAGCAGCTCCTCGCGCAGCTTGGCGGTCGTTCGCTCGGCCTCGTCGCTCGCATGGGCGGCCAGGTCGGCCGCCACGGCGGTCGACAGGCAGATCCCCCGCGCGGCCTCGATCTTGGCCTTCATCAGCACCAGGGTCTTGCGGATGTCCGGGTGGTCGTAGAGCCGCGAGGGATAGACGCCTGTCCAGGCGGAGCGGCCTTGCGTGCGCTCCAAAGAGAACTCCAGGGCCTGCTGGTAGGCCCGCTCGGCAATGGCCGTCCCCTGCGCCCCGACCTGCAGACGCGCGGCGTTCATCATCGTGAACATGTGGGCCAGGCCCGCGCCCAGCTGGCCGACCAGCTCGGCCTTGGCGCCCTCGTACAGCATCACGCAGGTGGGCGAGCCGTGGATGCCCAGCTTGTGCTCCAGCCCGCCGACCCGCAGGTCGTTATGGGCGCCCAGGGCGCCGTCGTCGGCGACCATCACCTTGGGGGCCAGGAACAGCGAGATACCCTTCACGCCGGGAGGGGCGTCGGGCGTGCGGGCCAGCACCAGGTGCAGGATGTTATCGGCCGCGTCGTGGTCGCCCCAGGTGATGAAGATCTTCTGGCCCGACAGGGTGTAGCCGCCATTGCCGTCCGGGGTGGCCATCGTCGTCAGGGCGGCCAGGTCCGAACCGGCCTGGGGCTCGGTCAGGTTCATGGTGCCGGTCCATTCGCCCGAGACCAGCTTGGGCAGGTAGAGCGCCTTCTGGCGGTCCGAGCCGTGGTGCGACAGGGCTTCGATGGCGCCCAGGCTCAGCATCGGGCACAGGCCGAACGCCATGTTGGCCGCCTGGACCATCTCCAGCACCGCCACTTCCAGCGTCTTGGGCAGCCCCTGGCCGCCGTGTTCGGGCGCGGCCGCCAGGCTTGTCCAGCCGTCCTGGGCGAACTGGCGGTAGGCGTCGGCGAAGCCGGGCGCCGAGCGGACCACGCCGTTCTCCAGCTTGGCCCCGACCAGGTCGCCGCCGCGGTTCAGCGGGGCCAGCACCTCGCTCGCGAAGGCCCCGGCGGCCTCCAGCACGGCGTTGACGGTGTCGGCGTCGGCCTCCGGAAAGGCGCTCGCCAGGCGGTCGAAATCGGCCACGTGCTTGAGAGCGAAGGCGAGGTCGCGGACGGGCGCGCGGTAGGTCATGGCAGGGTCCGATCGGGCGGGAACTCAAGTGAACTTCGTTTAGATGCTGTGCGCCATGGCGCAAAGCTGTCGTGATCACGGCTTCGTGAAGCGCGATCCCTTCCGCCTCGGGTCAAGCTTCCTAAGTTGGGGGTTCAGCAACTACTGCTATTACAGTTTGGAGACTGTCCCCATGAACCGCCGCTTCGCCTCCGCTCTCCTGGCCGGGGCCCTGCTGTCCGCGCCCGTCGCCCTTCTGCCGGCCGTCGCTTCCGCCCAGGTCGCGACCGATCCGGCCGCCGCCCCCGCCGGAACCTGGACGCTGGACAAGCGCCACGCCAGCCTGACGATGAAGGTCACGCACTTCGGCACGTCGCACTACACCTTCCGCTTCGCCCAAGGCGCGGTGGACGGCTCGTACGTCTATGATCCGGCCAAGCCCCTGGACACCAAGGTGTCGATCACCATCGACGCGGCCAAGGTGGACACCGGCCTGCCGGACTTCGACAAGGAAATCGGCACGGATCCGAAATTCTTCGACGCGGCCAAGTATCCGAAGATCACCTTCGTCTCGACCAAGGTCGAGCCGGGCAAGCTGACCGGCGACCTGACCTTCCGCGGCGTGACCAAGCCGGTCACCCTGGACGTGAAGTACAACGGCTTCGCCAAGACCCCGTTCGGCTCGCAGATCATGGGCTTCTCGGCCACCGGCAAGATCAAGCGCTCGGACTTCGGCTTCACCCATCTGGTCCCGATGGTCAGCGACGAGGTCGACCTGCTGATCGAGGCCGAGTTCAATCCGAAGAAGTAAGCGCTTCGGCCTGAACCGAGACCCAAGTTAAGACGAGGACGACCATGACCGCCGAGCCTTCCATCGCGACCGCCTCGGCGGCGGGTCGTTCTCGTTACAGCACCGTCGCGATCCTCCTGCACTGGCTGATCGCCGCCGCCATCGTTTTCCAGGTGATCCTGGGCTGGCGGATGGGCGACGAGCCCAAGGGGCCGGCCACCTACGCCATCTTCCAGCTGCACAAGTCGATCGGCATCACCATCCTGCTGCTCAGCCTGGCGCGTCTGGGCTGGCGGCTGACCCACAGGCCGCCGCCGCATCCCGTCGGCCAGCCGGCGTGGGAGACCCTGGCCTCCAAGATCGTCCACGTGGGCTTCTACGTGATCATGATCGGCCTGCCGCTGACCGGCTGGATCATCGTCTCGGCCAGCAAGCTGACCATCCCGACCGTGCTCTACGGCGTGATCCCCTGGCCGCACCTGCCGTTCCTGCCCGAGCTGGCGGCCGGTCCCAAGCACCTGTGGCACGAGATCGGCGAGAATGGCCACGGCATCCTGGTCAAGACCACCTACCTGCTGCTGGCCCTGCACCTGGGCGCGGTCGCCAAGCACCAGATCCTCGACCGCGACGAGGTGCTGGGCCACATGGCGCCGGGCGCCCGTCCCGGCTGGCTGGAGCCCCGCGCCTGGCTGGCCGCCGCCGGCCTGATCGCGGTGGTCGCGGCGGGCTATCTCTACAAGCCGGCGGTGAAGGCCAAGGCGCCCGCCGCGCCGGCCGACATCACCGACGCCCAGGCCGGCACGCCCAGCGCCGAGCCCCAGACACCGGCCGAGGCCGCCACGGCGTCGCCGACGCCCATCACCCCGCCCGCGGCCGGAACCGAGACCGCCGCTCCCGCCGCGCCCGACACCGCCCTGAAGGACCCGGTCGCCTGGGCCGTGGCCAAGAGCTCGACCCTGAACTTCCAGGCCACCTGGGCCGGCGACGCCATCGAGGGCCAGTTCAAGCGCTGGACCGCCGACATCCTGTTCTCGCCCGAGGCTCTGGACCGCTCGAAGCTGACCGTCAGCATCGACATGAGCTCGGCCGCCACCGGCGACGACCAGCGCGATTCCAGCCTGCCCAGCGGCGATTTCTTTGATACCGCCAGCCATCCCAGGGCCACCTACACGGCCAGCAAGTTCCGCAAGACCGGCGAGGGCAAGTTCGTCGCCGACGGCACGCTGGACCTGCGCGGCGTCAAGAAGCCGCTCAGCCTGCCCTTCACCCTGAAGATCGACGGCGACACGGCCACGGCGCGCGGTGTAACCACCCTGGACCGGACGGCGTTCGGGGTTGGACAGGGCGAATGGGCGTCTACGGATCAGATCGGCGGCAAGGTGAAGGTCAGCTTCGCCATCACGGCCAAACGGAAATAGACGCGGCCGCGAGGGCGCTCTGCGGCGGCGGCCTCGTCCTGCTGCCGACCGAGACCGTCTACGGCCTGGGCGCCGACGCCTCGAACCCGACGGCCGTGGCGGCGATCTTCGAGGCCAAGGGCCGGCCGCGCTTCAACCCGCTGATCGCTCACGTGCACGACGCTGAGAGCGCCGCTCGCATCGCCGCCTTCGACGACCGCGCCCGGGCCCTGGCCGCCGCCTTCTGGCCCGGCCCCCTGACCATCGTCGCCCCGGTGCGCGACACGGACGCCGTCTGCGACCTGGCCCGGGCCGGGCTCGACACCGTGGCCATCCGTGTGCCCGGCCATCCGCTGTCTCGGGCCGTGCTGGAAGCCTTCGGCGGTCCGGTGGTGGCCCCCTCGGCCAACCGCTCGGGCCGGCCCAGCCCGACCACCTTCGACGACGCCTTCGCCGAGACCGGCGACAAGGCCGCCGCCGCCCTGGACGGCGGGCCGTGCCAGGTGGGCCTGGAAAGCACCGTCGTGGCCGTGCTCGACGGCCCCGTTCGCCTGCTGCGCCCCGGCGCCGTGACCCGCGCCCAGCTGGAGGCGGTGGTCGGTCCCCTCGCCGAGGCCGACAACGACGCCAAGCGCTCGCCTGGCCGCCTGGCCCTGCACTACGCGCCCGACGCTCCGGTGCGGATCAACGCCGAGGCTCCGGCCGGCGGCGAGGCGTTCCTGGCCTTCGGGCCGTGGCCCGAGGGCGAGCGGGTGTTCAACCTCAGCCCGACCGGCGACTTGGCCGAGGCGGCGGCGAACCTCTTCGCCTACCTCCGCGCCGCCGACCGGTTGAAGCCCGTCGGCATAGCCGTCGCCCCCATCCCCGACGAAGGCCTGGGCGAGGCGATCAACGACCGCCTGCGCCGCGCGGCGGGGTTCGTGGGGTAGGCGTGATGAAGGCCAGGATCATGTACATGGAGGACAAGTCGCAGGGGCTGAACGGCCCGGCGCGCATCGGCCTCGTGACCTTCTCCAGGAGCGGCAGGTCGATCTACTACGCTGGACGCACCTTCCAGAGCTTGGGCGGCCAGGGCTTCAAGGCCAACTACTTCGACGAGGAGACCGGCGCCCATTTCTGGATCTCCGGCCCTCGCAAGGACGGCGCGGACCGGCTCCATCCTGGCAGCGGCGGTCCCGTGGAGATCGACGCCGACATCGCCGACGCCTATTGGCGCGACATTCGCGGCCGGCCCAAGCCCTAGTCCAGCGCCGACCGCACATCCGTCAGCGGAAAGTCGTCGCCTTTGTAGAGCAGCGGCGCGTCCAACTGCTTGGCCAGGGCGTAGGCGAAGCAGTCGGCCAGGTTCAGGCGGGCGGGATGGCGGCCCTTGCCGAATCTCAGGTAGGCGTCCAAGGCCTTGGCCCGGTCCTCGGGATTGGAGTGAATGGCGACCCCGAGTTCGGCAAGCCAGGCGTCCAATTGAGCGCGGTCTTCGAGACGGCCTCGGCTAATCAACACCACGCCGATCTCAACATAGTTGAACGCCGAGATCAGCGTCCGATCCGACGACAGCAAGGTCTGCATGATCGGGTCCCGGTCGGGCTCCTCGAGCGCGACGGCGACTAGCGCCGAGGTATCGACGACGATCATTCGGGATCGGTTATGTCGAGGCCGGGGATTTCATTGATCTCGTCGTAGTCTGCCTTGGTCACGTTCAGCTTGACCTTGTCCAGACCAACGGCGCGCCGGAAGCGATCCGTCGCCTCTCGCATTTCCTCGATCGTCCGCGCCCGGCGCGGCTGGGTTTCGCGCTGCCGCGCCAAGCGGTCACGTACCGCCACCTCGATGGCGGTGGTAAGGCTCTCGCCGGTCAGCTCGGCCAACTCGCGCACCGCGCGTTCGGCCTCGGGGTTCTTGATCAGGATGCCCATGACGGTCTCCGGTATATACCGAGTATATACTGACAGCGGCCTACCCAGAAGCGTATCCTCCGCGACCATGACCAAGCCCGTTCCCGCAGACGTCGTCTCCCGCCTGAAAGCCGTGCTCGGCGAGGGCGGGTGGAGCCAGGACCCCGACCGGCTGGCGCCCAAGCTGAACGAGTGGCGGGGGCGGTGGACGGGCCAGACGCCGCTGCTGGCCCTGCCGCGCACCGTGGATCAGGTCTCGGCGGTGGTCGGCATCTGCGCCGCCGAGGGCGTGGCGATCACGCCGCAGGGCGGCAACACCGGCCTGGTCGCCGGCCAGATCCCGCAGGGCGAGATCCTGCTGTCCACCGAGAAGCTGACCGCCGTCCGCGACGTCGACGCGTTCGACGACGTCATGGTGCTGGAGGCCGGCGTCACCCTGACCAAGGCCCACGAGGTCGCCCTCAGCGTCAATCGCCGCTTCCCGCTCAGCCTGGCCTCGGAGGGTTCGTGCACGATCGGGGGCCTGGCCTCCACCAACGCCGGCGGCACGGCGGTGCTGCGCTACGGCGTCATGCGCGACCAGATCCTGGGGATCGAGGCGGTGCTGCCCAACGGCGAGGTCTGGAATGGGCTTAAACGCCTGCGCAAGGACAACACCGGCTATGACCTCAAGCACCTGCTGATCGGGGCCGAGGGCACGCTGGGGATCATCACCGCCGCCAGCCTGAAGCTTTATCCGCTGCTGGCCTCGCGCTGCGTGGCGATCGCGGCGGTGGCCACGCCGCACGACGCCATCGCGCTGCTGGCGCGGGCCAAGGACGAGACCGGCGGAGCGGTCGAGGCCTTCGAGCTGATGAGCCGGCTGGGCGTGGCCTTCGCGATCAAGCATATCCCCGGCCTGCGCGAGCCGCTGGAGGCCGTGCATCCCTGGTACGTGCTCATCGAGACCGCCTCGGGCGAGCCCGGCGCGGCCGAGGCGGCGATGGAGCGACTGCTGGCCGGGGCGCTGGACAGCGGCCTGATCCAGGACGCCGCCGTCGCCCAGACGGAAGCTCAGGCCCATGCCTTCTGGGCCGTTCGCGAGAACCAGTCCGGCGGCCAGAAGCCCGAGGGCGCGGCCTGGAAGCACGACGTCTCGGTGCCCGTCTCCAAGGTCGCCGACTTCATCGACCAGGCCACGGCGGCGGTCGAGACCCGCTGGCCGGGCGTGCGGGTGGTTGCCTTCGGCCACGTCGGCGACGGCAATGTGCACTACGACGTGCTGCGGCCCGACGGCGGGGCGGACGATGCGCATGACGCGCTGCGCGACGACGGGGCGCGGGTGGTCCACGACATCGTCGCGTCGATGAACGGCTCGATCAGCGCCGAACACGGTCTTGGGGCGATGAAGTCGGTTGAGGCCCTGCGCTACAAGAGCCCGGTCGAGGTCGAGGCCCTGCGCGCGCTGCGGGCGGCCCTGGACCCCCAGCGGATCATGAACCCGCGGGTGCTGTTCTAGGGCGCGTCAGTGATAGCCGCCTCGGACTTGGGCGCAAGCCGGCGCGCTTTCCGGACACGCCAAAGCGCGGCGACGGCGCCGATGGGCGGCGTGAACTTCAGCAGCCAGGGATAGAAGCCCAGGAAGCCTTGTCTGCTGAGACCGAAGCCGACCAACTGGATAGACAGGATGTTGAAACCCCACTGACCAGTGCTCCAGTTCATCCGGGCGACGCCGATCCCCGCGAAGGCGACGATAGCCCACAACCACTTCAGCCTCAGATTGGGGGCGCGCAGGACGGTGATCAGGGCGAACACCATCAGCAGCGGCGACAGTACGGTCATTGCAAGGAACGCCCATTGCAGCGGCTCTTTGCTCGAACTCCCCAAGCCGTTGTTCGCTAGGTCGGTGTAACCGACCTTGTTCAGGTGAAAGCTTTGGACGGCCCAGGCTGACCGGCTATCCGCGCGTTTGAGGGCCAGGGTATAGAGCATGCCCTCGTTGGGATAACGTAGCTCGTAGGCGATCTCCGCCGTGGACGGCCCCCCTGCGGCTATCGAAATTTGCCAAGCGACCGCCCGGCGCTCCGAAGGTTCCCCTGGCGGCGCATAATCGCGAATGGCCTGCAGTTGCGCATCCGGGCTCACTGCGCGGGCTTCGGGTGTCATCCTCGCTCTCGCCGCGTCGAAGCGGCCCACCCGCACGTCATCGAACATCTGGCCCGCAACCGCATCGAGGGCTGGATCAGGCTTCAGTGTCGTGCAGGCGGCGAGGCTGGCGACGACCATGAACAAGGCCGTGGCGGCGATCGATTTCCAATGCAAGCGCTTAACTCCCCCGAGGCGCAGACCATCGGAGCGTTAGGCGCTATTGTCCAGCTTGAGCCTCGGCCTCCCGCCGCGCCGCCGCCTTGAGCTGGGCGCGGCGGACCGTGGCGCAGATGAACATCGCGGCGACGGCGCCCAGCGGCGCCGTGGCCTTGTAGAAGCCGACCTGCTGGCCTGGGCCCAGGAGGTTGATCGCCAAGGGCACGAAGCCCCACAGGCCGTCCGAGGCCCGCATCCAGAACGCGCCCACGCCGACGAAACACAGCACCGCCAAGGCGATGCGCCACTTCAGGCCAGGGGTGCGCAGCACCACGAACAGCCCCACGAACATCACCAGCGGGCAGAGCAGGGCGGCGGTCAGGCCAAGGAGCTGGGGCATCGGTCGCGTCCGTCGAAAGGGGCGGCAACATCGCGGCGAGCGAGGCCATTGTCCAGCGCTGCACTAGCCCTGGCCGTCCCAAGCCTCTATCTGCACCGCCATGCTTATGGTCATTTCTCCCGCCAAGTCGCTGGACTTCACCGCTCCGGACAAGGTGCTGCCGCTCACCACGCCCGAGCTGAAGCCGCAGATCGCCGAGCTGGCCAAGGTGACGCGCAAGCTGACGGTGGCCGACCTGCGCCGGCTGATGCACATCTCCGAGAAGCTGGCCGAGCTGAACCGCGAACGCTTCCAGCATTTTGATCCCGAGGTCGAGGAAGGCCTCCAGGCGGTGATCGCCTTCAACGGCGACGTCTACGCCGGCCTCAACGCCCGTGAGCTGGACCGCCCCGCCCTGGACTGGGCCCAGGATCACCTGCGCATCCTGTCGGGCCTGTACGGCGTGCTGCGCCCCCTGGACGCGCTGCAGGCCTACCGCCTGGAGATGGGCACGCGGCTGAAGACCAAGAAGGGCTCCAACCTCTACGACTTCTGGGGCGAGACGATCTCCAAGACGCTAAACCAGGCCGCCGAGGGGCACGCCGACCCGAGCCTGGTGAACTTGGCCAGCCAGGAATATTTCGGCGCCGTTGACGCCAAGGCCCTGAAGCTGCCGACCGTGACCTGCCATTTCAAGGAAGAGAAGGGCAACACCCTGCGCGTGCTGGGCTTCTTCGCCAAGAAGGCCCGCGGCCGCATGGCCCGCTTCGCTATCGACAACCGCATCGATCGCGCCGAGGACCTCAAGGCCTTCGACGTGGACGGCTACAGGTTCCGCGCTGACCTCTCCACGCCGGCCGACTGGGTTTTCGCTCGCCCTCAGCCCTGAATTCATCTACCGATGAATTTATAAGGTCTCGCTGATCGCAACAGCGAGATGTATGTTGCGTTGCAGCATGGGGCGCGAAGCGCAGGAGACGCCGATGGCCGTGGATTTCGGTTTGCAGGGACAGGTCGCCATCGTGACCGGCTCGACCAGCGGCATCGGCCACGCCATGGCCGACGCGCTGGCGGCGCAAGGCGTCAACATCGTGCTCAACGGCCTGGGCGAGATGAACGCCATCGAGCGCACGCGCGCCGAGCTGGCCGAAAAGCACGGCGTGGAAGTGCTCTACAACGGCGCCGACATGACCAAGCCCGACCAGATCGCCGACATGGTCAAGGCCGCCAAGGCCGAGTTCGGCGAGTTGGACATCCTGGTCAACAACGCCGGCGTCCAGCACGTGGCCCCGATCGAGGACTTCCCGATCGACCAGTGGGACCTGATCATCGCGATCAATCTCAGCTCGTCGTTCCACGCCATCCGCGCGGCCGTGCCGATCATGAAGGAGCAGGGGCGTGGGCGGATCGTCAACATCGCCTCGGCCCACGGCCTGGTCGCCTCGCCGTTCAAGGCCGCCTATGTCGCCGCCAAGCACGGGATCCTGGGCCTGACCAAGACCGTCGCCCTGGAGACCGCCACCTTCGGCGTCACCTGCAACGCCATCTGCCCGGGCTTCGTGAAGACCCCGCTGGTCGAGGCCCAGATCGCCGACCAGGCCAAGGCCCGGGGCATCTCGGAAGAGGCGGTGATGAAGGACGTGATCCTGGCCAGCCAGCCGACCAAGCAGTTCGTCACCTTCGACCAGCTGAACGGCATGCTGCTGTACCTGGTGTCCGACGCCGGCGCCTCGGCCAACGGCTCGGCCTTCAGCATCGACGGCGGCTGGACGGCGCAGTAGCCGGGGACATGCCCTTGCGGCGTGTCCCCAAGACCGGGCGCGGCGCTAGCTGATGGGGACACGCCGCAAGGGCATGTCCCCGATCGTAGATCGAGGTCACCCCATGCCCATCGGTCCGTTCAAGAAGAAGTCCTCCGGCCCCCGGCCCATCAGCCTCGCCCTGCAGGGCGGCGGCTCGCACGGGGCGTTCGAGTGGGGCGTGCTGGACCGGCTGCTCGATGAGCCGGACCTGGAGATCCAGGCCGTCACCGCCGCTTCGGCCGGAGCCATGAACGCCGTCTGCCTGGCCCAGGGCCTGATCGACGGCGGGCGCGACGGGGCCAAGGCGCGGCTGGAGCGGTTCTGGAAGCAGGTCAACCGCAACGGCGGCCGCAACGTGTTCGGCGACACCAGCATCTGGACCAGCGCCTTTTCCGGCGGGGCCGACTGGATCAAGAACAGCCCGGGCTGGCGGCTGGCCGAGACCTTCGCCCTGTCGATGAGCCCCTACGAGTTCAACCCCTTCAACCTGAACCCGCTGCACGACGCCCTGGAAGGCGAGATCGACTTCAAGGCCCTGCGCGAGCGCTCGCCGATCAAGCTGTACATCGCCGCCACCCAGGTGCGCACCAGCAAGGCCAAGGTGTTCCGCGAGACCGAGCTGACCGCCCGCCACATCATGGCCAGCGCCTGCCTGCCCCAGGTGTTCCAAGCGGTGGAGATCGACGGCGAGCCCTATTGGGACGGCGGTTTTCTCGCGAACCCGCCGCTGTGGCCCCTGTTCTACGACGAGACGCCTGACGACATCCTGCTGGTCAGCCTCAACCCGTTCGTCCGTGAGGAAACGCCCCGGACGCCGGGCGAAATCATGGACCGGCTCAACGAGATCACCTTCAACGCGGCCCTCGCCAGCGAGCTGCGGGCCATCGGCTTCGTGCAGAAACTGCTGGACGAGGGCCTGCTGAAGGACAACGCCCGCGGCCGCTATCGCAGGATGCTGATGCACGCCATCACCGCCGACAAGGCGCTGGCCGACCTGTCGCTGGGCAGCAAGTTCGACACCGAATGGAGCTTCCTGACCGACCTGCGCGAGCGGGGGCGCAAGGCGGCGGACGACTGGCTGGGGCGATGCCTGGGCCAGGTGGGGGAGAGCTCGAGCCTGGATTTGAGGGTGGGGTTTCCCTGAGCCGGGGACATGCCCTTGCGGCGTGTCCCCATCAGTTAGCGTCGCACCCAGTCTTGGGGACACGCCGCAAGGGCATGTCCCCGACGCGAGGCCTTCCCTGCCGCCCGACGCAGGCGTATCTCACCGCCCATGTCCTCCGCGTCCGCCGCCGCCCTGCCCGCAGCCACCGAACACCCCGTCGCCACCGTCGGCGTGATCTGCCTGCGCGGCGACCAGGTGCTGCTGATCAAGCGCGGCACCCCGCCCCGCCTTGGCCAATGGAGTCTGCCCGGCGGCCGCCTCGAGCGCGGCGAGACCACGGTCGTGGCCGCCCTGCGCGAACTGGCCGAGGAGACGGGCATCAAGGCTGAGTTGCTGGGCCTGGTCGACGTGGTCGACGGCCTGTTCACCTCGCGCACCACCGGCGAGACCACGCGGCACTATGTGATGATCGACTATGCCGCCCGGTGGGTTTCGGGCGAGCCCATGGCCGGCGACGACGCCGCCGAGGCGCGGTTCGTGTCGCGGGACGAGGCGCTGGCGATGGTCGAGTGGGACGTGACCCGCAAGGTGATCGCCGAGACGTTCGAGCGGTTCGGCGCGCTGGCCTAGGCGGTCACTGGGGGCGTCTGGTTTCGGCCGGTTCACGGCTCTGGTTCTGCGACGTATAGGCGTCCTGGCTGGAATTGGAGCCGTCCCGCGATCCGCCCTGGACTTCCGCCTGGGCTTGCTCTGGCGTGATGGTGTTTGACGACGGGACGGCCGGCGGCGGATGGCCGGCGACCGTCGGGACGATGTGGGCCCACTCGTAGATCAGCACGCCCATGGCGAGCACCAGGACGGCGGCGATGACGATGTGCACGGGCCGAAGCCGGCGGGTGGGCGTGTGCGCCATGTCGGGGTCTCCCACGGATACAGGCTTGGTCAACGCGCCCGGCGGCGTGTGGCCGATCCGGGAATGTCAAAAGACGTCGGGCGCGCGCCGCCGAGCTTGACGTCCCTCTCAACAACCGCTCCTCTTCAAACAAACGTTCGGGAGGAACCACGCGCATGGCCTACAAACCCTTCGACCTGACCGGCCGCGTGGCCCTGGTGACCGGCGGCAATCGCGGCATCGGGCTGGGCATGGCCAGCGCCCTGGCCCAGGCGGGGGCCGACGTGGTCATCTGGGGCTCCAACGCCGAGCGCAACCAGGCCGCCCAGGTCGAACTGGCCAAGCATGGGACACGGGTGAAGGCCCAGGTGGTCGACGTGTCCCAGGAGGACCAGGTCCGCGAGGGCATGGAAGAGGCCGTGGCGGCCCTGGGGCGGGTGGACAGCGTGTTCGCCAACGCCGGGGTCGGCTACGGCTCGCCCAGCTTCGTGGACATGAAGACCGACACCTACCGCAAGACCCTGTCGGTCAATCTTGACGGGGTGTTCTTCACCTTCCGCGAGGCCTGCCGCCACATGGTGGAGCGGGCCAAGAACGGTGATCCGGGCGGGTCGATCGTCGGCGTGGCCTCGCTGGCCGCCATCGAGGGCGCGGCCCGCAACCAGGCCTACGCCGCCACCAAAGGCGCGGTGATCTCGATGATGAAGTCGGTCGTCGTCGAGCACGCCCGCTACGGCGTGCGGGCCAACGCCATCCTGCCCGGCTGGATCGCCACCGACATGACGCAGGGCGCCCAGGACAATCCCGCCTTCGCCGAGAAGGTCATTCCCCGCGTGCCGGCCCGACGCTGGGGCGAGCCGGCCGACTTCGGCGGCATCGCCGTCTACCTGGCCTCGGGCGCGTCCAGCTACCACTCGGGCGACACCTTCGTGATCGACGGGGCCTATTCGATCTTCTGACGGATCAAAACTGGACGGCGCGGTCCACGAAATCTCTTTATAAATAAGGGACTTGTGGAACGCTCAAGCCGGTGACAAGCTTTCCCTGTCGACAGCCCGGGCGCCAGATCCGGGCATCGCCAGAGGAAACGAGAGAGATGACCCCGCAAGACATCGTGGGCCTGGCGCCGCCAAGAGGCATGCTGGCCCTGATCGCGATGATCCTGACCTCGATGGCGGCCTGCTTCTGGACGTCGGAAGCCGAGGCTCAGCCGGAAGCGCTTCGGCGGGACTAGGCTCGTCCTGACACCCTCTCTCTTCGAGAGAGGGAGGGGCCCGCCGCCGCAGGCGGTGGGAGGGTGAGAGGTTTCATCCTTGGCCTGCAAACTCAGAGCCGTTCAATCTTCGAAACGGACTTAACTTCCGCCATAGATGCGGCCGTCGGCCCACATCGTTTTGGTCCGCGCCCTATTCTGAGAGGTTGTAACCTCTCACCCTCCCACCGCTCCGCGGCGGGTCCCACCCTCTCTCAAAGAGAGAGGGTGTCGCGTCTCTGGCCCCGTCTGTCTCATTCCCTCGCGGCACGCTTTGCGCCCTCCGAAACAGCGCCCATCCTCCCTTCGAAATCCGGCCCCAAGTCCGGGAGGAACCTCATGACCCTGCACACTCCGCTGTGTGACCTGCTCGGCGTCGAGCATCCGATCCTGCTGGCCGGCATGGGCGGCGTTTCGTACGCCCAGCTGGCGGCGGCCGTGTCCAACGCCGGCGGCTACGGCGTGCTGGGCATGGCCGGTACCAGCCCCGACTTCATCCGCCTGCAGATGGCCCAGGTCCGCGACCTGACCGACAAGCCGTTCGGCGTCGACCTGCTGGCCGCCACGCCCGACGCCCTGACCGCCTCGGTCGACGCGATCATCGAGGGCGGGGCCTCGTCCTTCGTCGCGGGCCTGGGCGTGCCCCTGCCGATCATCGAGAAGCTGAAGGGGGCGGGGCTGAAGGTCATGGTCGTGTGCGGGGCGGTCAAGCACGCGGTGAAGGCGCAGGCCGCCGGCTGCGACGCGGTGATCTGCCAGGGCGGCGAGGGCGGCGGCCACACCGGCCTGGTCGGCACCCTGCCGCTGGTGGCCCAGGCGGTGGACGCGGTCGACATCCCGGTGGTGGCGGCCGGCGGCCTGTTCGACGGCCGCGGCCTGGCCGCCGCCCTGGCCCTGGGCGCCCAGGGCGTCTGGATGGGCACCCGCTTCATCGCCTCGGCCGAGGCCCATGCGGGCGATCTCTATCGCCAGGCGGTGGTCGAGGCGTCCGACGAGGACACCGTCCGCACCCGCTCCTATTCCGGCAAGCCGATGCGGGTGCGCAAGAACGCCTGGGTCGAGGATTGGGAGTCCCGCCCCGCCGACATCCTGCCCTTCCCGCAGCAGGCCATCGCCTCGATCCAGGCCGGGGCCATGGGCGGCATCGGCGGCCAGATCGAAGGGCTGGACCCGGACCGCTCGTGCTTCGCCATGGGCCAGAGCGCCGGGGGCGTGCGCGAAGTTCTGCCGGCGGGCGAGATCGTGCGGCGGATCATGGAAGAGGCCGAGGCGGCGATCGGTCGGGTGGCGGGGTTGAAAGGGTAGTGGCTCACCCACTTGCCCCCACCTGACCGCTACGCGGTCTGTCCGCCCCCGTAGGGGGCGGAGCCTTTGCGCCGCGTTCGCTGAAAGCTCTTCCCCCTGCGGGGAAAGACGATCGCGAAGCGATCCGTAGGGGGCAGGTGTTCGCCGCCGAAACCCCTCAGACCTTCACCTCGGGCAGCATCCGCTGGAAGTGCGCCTCGACCTGGGCGTGGCATTCGCAGGCCCGGCGCTCCAGTCTCGGCTGGTCGAGGATCTCGATCCGGCCCCGTCCGGTGCGGATCAGGCCCTCGTCCTGCAGGGCCTTGGCCACGGCGGTGACCGTGGTGCGCTGGACGCCCAGCATGTCGGCCAGGGTCTCCTGGGTCAGGCGGATGGTGGCGTCGTTGGCCCGGTCGTGGGTCGACAGCAGCCAGCGGCACATGCGCTGGTCGATGCTGTGCAACGCGTTGCAGGCCGAGGACTGCATCATCTGGGCCAGCAGCACGTCGGCGTAGCGGGCGAACAGGTCGGCCAGGGCCGGCGAGCGCAGCTTGGCCTCCTCCAGCCGGTTGGTCGGGATGCCCAGGGCCGCGCCTGGGATGCGGACCACGGCCCGGCCGTAGGCGGGCTTGAAGCCGGCGCTGACGATGCCGCCGACCGCGCCCTCGCGGCCGATCGAGGCGACCTCGATCTCGTCGCCGTCACGGGTGACGACCAGCAGCGAGGCCATGGTCGAATAGCAGGGCAGGACCGTCGTCACGACGTCCTCGCCGGCCTCGAACAGGGTCTGGCCGACGGCCAGGGTCATCGGCGACAGGTACGGCGCCAGCAGCGCCAGGTCATGGGGGCGCAGGGCGGCCAGCAGGCGGTTGCCCGCGCAGCCCGGCGGGGGGATCGTATTCGCGACAGCCATTTCGGCGGTGTCGGCCATGGTCGCCTCCTGGAGGCCAGTCAAGCTCGTCGAGACGATAGCGCGCGACGCGGCGATCAGTTTCCTGTCGACGCCGGCCGGGTTCCGAGTCACCGTCCGGCGACGCTTGGTTAACTCAGTGCTCTTGGGGGAGAGACGACATGCGGGACCGCGCCGTCATCCGACATCGCCTCGGCCAGTACAGCGCCCTGTGGCTGGGCGGCTTCCTGCTGGCGCTGATCATCGCCGCCGGCGCCAGCCTGGTGGCGGGGCTGGACCTGGTGGACGTGGCCGACTGGATCCTGCCGACCGCCTTCGTCCTGCTGGGCGCGGCCATGGCCTACGGGGTCGGCGCCACGGCGCTGTCGCGGGCTGGCCTGGCGACCAAGAGCCTGGTCACGGCCCTGGGCCTGCTGCTGGTCCTGCCGCTGCTGTGGGCTCCGGTCCTGGCGGTGCTGGTCGTGGCGGCCATCGGCGGGGCGGTGATCGAATATTCCACCGCCTATGCCGGCTTCCGGATCGCCGTCAGCCAGATCATCTATCCGCTGGTCTCGCTGTTCACCGAGAGCCCGCTGGCCACGGCCGTGTGGGCGCTGTTCCAGGTCGTGGCCTCGGTGATCGGCTTCGCGGCCTCGCTGGTGCAGGTCTGGAGGGCCGTGCGGGGCTTCCTGTACGGCGGGGATGGCGATGGGGACGTGGAGGCGGCCTAGCTCAGCAGGGTCGGCTGGTGCAACTGACCCAGGTCGTCCTGCAGGTGCATGCGGACCGGCAGGCCCACGCCGGTGACCTGTTCGGCCAGGCGGCGGGCGGCGGTCTCGGCCTGGCGGCGGGTGGCGTAGGCGCCCACCCTCAGCTGGTCGCCGATGATGGCCCAGGTTTCTCCGACGCGAACCACGCCGTAATGCACTTCAGCCATGTCGGCCTCCCTGCGCGTGTTGTTCCCCACGTTATCCACAGGGTCGCTCCGATCCGTGGCCATCGCAAGGCCTGTTCGAGTCTTTTTGTGCATCCGCACGGTTCGCGCGAGGCGCGCGGAACCGTGACAACGGCGCGGCCAGCGGAGATAGTGCCGGCCATGAAACGCCTGCCGCTCAACGCCTTGCTCGCCTGCGCCGTCCTGTTCGGAGGCGGGGCCGCCGTCGCCCAGGACCGGGGGCCGACCGAGCGGCAATCCTTGCTGGACCTGGCCTTCACCCTGGGCGAAAGCCACGCCCTGCGGCAGGTCTGCGAGGGCGGCGGCGACCAGTACTGGCGCTCGCGCATGGTCCGGCTGACCGAGGTGGAGAAGGCCGACCAGGCCTTCGACGCCCAGCTGCGCGAGCGGTTCAACACCGGCTTCGCCGCCCGCCAGGGCCAGTTCCCGCAGTGCGACGAGGCCAGCCGCGAGGCCGAGCAGCAGGTGGCCCGCAAGGGCCAGGCCCTGGCCGCCAAGCTGTCCAAGTCGATGGTGACCCGCGCCTCGCCCGACCAAGCGGCGCCGGATTCCGTGGCGGAGAACTGAGCCAGGCGCTAGGCTGCCTTCCAATGGTTGTGGGAGGCTCTTGAAGTGCTGTCTTATCTGGTTCCGCTGGTGCTCGTGGCGCTGGCGATCTTCCTGGTCGTGAACGTCATCAAGATCGTGCCCCAGGGGCGCGAGTTCACCGTCGAGCGGTTCGGCCGCTACACCCGCACCCTCAAGCCGGGCATCAGCATCCTGACCCCGTTCGTCGAGAGCATCGGCCGGCGCGTGAACATGATGGAGCAGGTGCTGGACGTGCCTCAGCAGGAGGTCATCACCAAGGACAACGTGTCGGTGAAGGTCGACGCCATCGTCTTCATCCAGGTGATGGACGCCTCGCAAGCCGCCTACCGAGTCGACAACCTGATGTACGCCATCACCCAGCTGGCCCAGACCAACCTGCGCACCGTGGTCGGCTCGATGGAGCTGGACGAGGTGCTCAGCCAGCGCGACGCGATCAACACCCGCCTGCTGTCGACCATCGACCACGCCACCGGCCCCTGGGGCGTGAAGGTGGCGCGGATCGAGATCAAGGACCTGACGCCGCCGGCCGACATCACCAACGCCATGGCCCGCCAGATGAAGGCCGAGCGCGAGCGCCGCGCCGTGATCACCGAAGCCGAGGGCGAGAAGCAGGCCCAGATCGCCCGCGCCGAGGGCCAGAAGCAGTCGGCCATCCTGCAGGCCGAGGGGCGCCGCGAAGCCGCCTTCCGCGACGCCGAGGCCCGCGAACGGGAAGCCGAGGCCGAAGCCAAGGCGACGGCCTTCGTGTCGGAGGCCATCTCCAAGGGCGACGTCAACGCCATCAACTACTTCATCGCCCAGAAGTACGTGGAGGCCTTCGCCGAACTGGCCAAGAGCCCGCAGCAGAAGACGGTCATCGTCCCGGCCGACTTCGCCGGCCTGACCGGCTCGGTGGCCGGCGTGGCCCAGCTGATCAAGACCCTGGGCGGCGACGACGGCGGGGCGCGCCCGGCCGTGCCGCCGACGCCCAAGCGCGGAGGCTGACGCCATGCACGGCCTGATGCTGTTCTACGCGACGCATCCGTTCTGGGTGTGGTTGGCGGTCGGGGCCGTGTTCCTGGCCGTCGAGGTGGCCACCGGCACCGGCTGGCTGCTGTGGCCGGCCGCCAGCGCCCTGCTGGTGGGCCTGCTGACCCTGGCGGTCCAGCCGGGCCTGCCGGTGGAGTTGGGCCTGTTCGCGGTGCTGACCATCGCCACCACCTATCTGGCCCGGCGGTTCCTGCGGCCGGTGCTGGACGCCGGCAATCCCGACCTCAACGACCCGTCGCTGCGCCTGGTCGGCCGCGACGGCGAGGCGCTGGACGGCTTCGCCAACGGCAAGGGCCGGGTGTTCGTCGACGGCAAGGAATGGGCCGCCGTGGCCCCCGAAGGGGTGGCGCCGGCGGCGGGCCAGAAGGTGCAGGTCGTGGCCGTCGAGGGCGCGGTGCTGACGGTGCGGTGAACCGGATGGGGACATGCCCTTGCGGCGTGTCCCCAAGACTAGGCTCCGTGCGAAACTTGGGGACACGCCACAAGGGCATGTCCCCGGTCAGTTTCTCGTCGTCCTAGACCTTCAGCCGGTACCCCGTCTTGAACACCGCCCACACCGCCGTCAGGCAGGCGGCCAGGAAGCACAGGGTGGCGCCGAAGCTGACGATCGGGTTCAGGTCCGACACGCCGTAGAAGCTCCAGCGGAAGCCGCTGACCAGATAGACCACCGGGTTGAACAGGGTGATCTTCTGCCAGATCGGCGGCAGCATGCTGATCGAATAGAAGCTGCCGCCCAGGAAGGTCAGGGGCGTGACCACCAGCATCGGCACGA
>Ga0102591_1001440_pt1 | contig 32481 bp, 28 predicted proteins | sample AraplaCol_mCL_r2_2_FD_76860 | JGI IMG/M metagenome (GOLD analysis project Ga0102591, IMG submission 76860) | Arabidopsis root microbial communities from North Carolina, USA - plate scrape MF_Col_mCL_r2 (SPADES assembly) (version 2) | ecosystem: Host-associated > Plants > Roots > Endosphere...
ACCCGTCCTCGATCTGCTTGCGGCGAACGCGGCAGCGCTCTCCGAAGGTGCGGTGCGCAAGCTGGCTGAGTTCGACAGCGCTGCGGGGCAGATCGACAACACCTGGAACCTGCTTGCTCAATTCGCCGAGACGCAGAGGCAAAATGCTGGGCAGGATCGTCAACAGGCCAATAGGATATCCGGCGGCGCGATTGTCATTGGCATCCTGATTGCTATGACCGCAGGTGCCGCGCTGGTCGTCACCCTGAAGGGACCGATCACCCAGATTACCGCAGCGATGCGCAAGATCGCAGAGGGAAGGCTCGATACCACAATCACCGGCGAGGCGCGGGGCGACGAAATCGGGGAAATGGCCCGTGCGCTCTCCGTCTTCAAACAAAATGCGCTGTCGAATGTCGAAATGGAACAACAGGCCGAGATCGCGCGTAGTGATGCGGAATCTGAGCGCGCCCACAACGAACTCGAGCGACGTAGCGCCAAGGCCCAGGTTGACGCCGCAATTGAGGCGCTCGCAGACGGACTCACACGGCTGTCGCGCGGGGAGTTGAATTTTTCGATCGATACGCCCTTTGCCGCCGAACTCGACCGGATCCGTATCGATTTCAACATGTCGGTGGCGGGTCTCAGGGAGACGCTCTGCGATATCCGCGAGACGTCTTCCCTCATTAGCGACAATGGCCGACAGATGGCGGAAGCCGTTGATGACCTGGCCAGTCGAACGGAGAAGCAGGCGGCTGCACTTGAAGAAACCGCAGCGGCAGTGGAGGAGATTTCTTCCGCCGTCAACACCTCTTCAGGACGGGCAGCAGCAGCGCTTGCGCTTGTCCAACGCGCCAAACAGGGCGCCGACGCCTCGGCTTCAGTGGTCCAAAACGCGGTTTCGGCCATGGGACGGATTGAGGACGCGTCGGGCAAGATCGTTCAGATTGTCAGCGCCATCGACTCCATCGCCTTCCAGACCAATCTCTTGGCCCTGAACGCGGGAGTCGAAGCGGCGAGAGCCGGTGAGGCCGGCAAGGGCTTTGCTGTCGTGGCGCAGGAGGTGCGGGAGCTGGCGCAGCGATCGGCTCGCGCAGCCAAGGAAATCGGCGAGCTCATCAATAATTCCGTTCGAGAGGTTGCGTCCGGCTCCGAATTCGTCGGCCGCACCGGCGATGCGCTGATGGAGATTTCCAGCGAGATCGTCCACATCGTCGGCCATATTGAGCTCATCGCCTCGTCAAGCCGCGAACAGGCAACGACACTTCATTCGATCAATGCGTCGGTGAACGATATTGATCGTATGACGCAGCAAAATGCGGCGATGGTGGAAGAGACGAATGCTGCCACCCAACAGCTATCGTCCGAGGCGCTTGCACTTACCGACATGATTGCACGCTTTCGGCTTGAAGGCCGCGAGAGCCCGGCTTCAAGAGGATACGAGGCTGCGGCATGACGGCAGCACGTATTCGCAGAGCCTGTTAACTTGCTTTGATATGCATGGTTTCCGATCAGAAAGCTGATGAGTGATACGTTTCCCTTGATCAGTTTTCAGGCGCACGATTGTTGCTAAAATAGCAATATTCTAATATACGTGGAGCCGGCGTTTTAATATTTTCGCAACGGCAAGCAACGTCCCACCGAATGGCGGGCGTTTATTATCCTATTCACCAGGGCGTTCGATTTCATGAAGTAGATCAGGGATTTATAGGGGGAGGAATAAATGCGGCAATGGGCATCTTCTTTACTGACGGCTCCGCATGCAAGGCGTCGTCTTTGGTTTGCTCTCTTGGGATTGCCAGCGCTCTGTGTAGCGGCGTCCTCAGCTGGAGTCGCGTCCGCGCAGGCGCCGACTGAAGAGCAGCGCAATGCGATCAGGGCGGAATGCCGATCCGATTTCATAGCGCAATGTTCAGGGGTGACGCCGGGCGGCATCGAGGCGCTCACTTGTCTGCAACAGCATGATGCCACACTGTCGGCTGGCTGCCGGAAGGCGGTGTCGGCGGTGAGCAAACCCAAGTCGACATCCGCGGAGCCGGCTCCGGCTGCGCCCGCATCCACTGGGTCGACCACCCCAGCGCCGGCGACGGGCGCACCGGCACATCAGCCGACGCAAGCGCAGCGCAACGCCGTCAAATCGGCCTGCCAACGCGATTTCATGACGCAGTGCTCGGGCGTCACACCGGGCGGCACGGAGGCACTCAGCTGCTTGCAACAGCACAATGCCGCTCTATCGGCGCCGTGCCAACAAGCCGTTGCGGCCCTAGGAGGATCAACTGGGGGAGGATCAGCCGGATCAACCCCAGCCGTCGGGGGTGCTGCTGCGACGGTTGCGACCACGCCTGCTCCTCGGGCCATGATGCCGGCCTTCTCGCCACGCGAGGAACTGATGATCCTGCGCGAAACCTGCGGATCGGATTTTCAGGCCCTGTGCCGCATGGTGCCTTTGGGTGGAGGGCGGGGTATCGCTTGCCTGCGGGACAATCTGCAACGTGTGTCGCCTGCCTGCCACAGGGTCCTGACCTCGGGATTATAGCGTCTGTTCGAAACTCGCGCTGTGAAGTGCCGCCAACAACCTGCGCCGGCGCGAAACCGCAGGTGATCGCGCAACAGGTTGTTGCAACAGCCTTACTGAACCTTCGGCATCTCTGCCTCTGCGACGCCTGCGGTCTTTGCGCGGCCTTTCCAATATTCCTCGAGGCGCTGCAGCACGACGTAAAAGGACGGTACGAAGAGCACAGCCAGGCAGGTCGAGGCGATCATGCCGCTGAAGACCGATATGCCGATCGACTTGCGGGCCGATGCGCCGGCGCCGGTCGCCAGCACCAGCGGCAGGACGCCGAGGATAAAGGCGAAGGAGGTCATCAGAATTGGCCGGAAGCGCAGGCGGGCGGCCTCGACGGCCGCGTCCAGGATTTTCATGCCCTCCGCCCGCTTTTCCCGCGCATATTCGACGATCAGGATGGCATTCTTCGATGCAAGCGCGATCAGCAGAATAAGGCCGATCTGCGTATAGAGATTGTTGGCAACGCCGGCTGCCGTGAGTGCTGCCACCGTGCCGAGGAGGGCGAGCGGCACGGCGAGAATGACGGCGAAAGGCAAGATCCAGCTTTCATACTGGCCCGCGAGCACGAAATAGACGAGGAGCATGGCGAGCGCGAAGATGAAATAGATCTGCCCTCCCACGGCCTTCTCCTGATAGGACAGCGCCGTCCACTCGAAACCTGTGCCCGGCGGCAGTGTGCGATCGGCAATCTGCTCCATGACGTCGAGCGACTGGCCGGAACTGAAGCCGGCGGCAGGCCCGCCAACGATGGTTGCTGTGGGGTAGAGATTGTAGAGGCTGATCAGAGACGGGCCTTGCGTCGTCGAGACATCGACGACCGTGCCGAGTGGCACCATCGTCCCGTCACCGGCTTTGACCTTCAGATTGCGGATGTCTTCGGCGCTGACCCGGAAATCGGAAGCGGCTTGCGCATAGACCTGGAAGGTGCGGCCAAATTTGTTGAACTGGGTCACATAGCTCGATCCGACATAGCCGGAGAGAGCGGAGAAGACCTGCCCCACCGTAATTCCCAGCGTCTCCGCCTTGATGCGATCGACGGAAACGGCGAGTTGCGGCACGTTCGAGCGAAAAGGCGTGCTCAGCCTTTGCAGCGACGATTGGGCACTGCCGTTCTTGACGATCGTATCGGCAAGCGATTGCAGCAGCGGGTAGTCGGAAATGCCGTTCCTGATTTCGACCTGCATGGTAAAGCCGCTGGCATTGCCGACGCCCTGGATCGGAGGCGGGACGACCACCAGCGTCTTGGCGGCCAGCAAACTTTGAAGCGCGCTATTCAGATGCTGGTAGATCGACAGCAGATCCTCCCCCTTCTGCTTGCCGCGCTCGTCCCAATCTTTCAGCACGACATAGGCAACGCCGGCATTCTGCAGGCTGGCATTGTTATCGAGAACGGAAATGCCGCTGATGGTCAGCACCTGATCGACGCCCGGTGTGGCTTCGGCGATCTTGCCGACCTCTTCCATCACCGCGTCGGTGCGCTCTTTCGAGGCGCCGTCGGGCAACTGTGCGCTGATCAGCACATAGCCTTGATCCTCGATGGGCAGAAACGCAGTCGGTAGGCGGGCGAGCCCCCAGACGGCGACTCCGATCAGCGCAAATGCTGCTATGACCATGATACCGCTGTGGCGGGTCATCGATCCGATCAGCCCGGCATAGCTGCGTTCACCCCTGTTATAGACCCTGTTGAAGCCGCGATAGAAGACGTTGCGTCTCTCTGGTGGGATTGGCGGTCGCAGCCAAAGCGCGCATTGCGTCGGTTTCAGGGTGACGGCATTGATCGCACTGATCAGCGCCGTGGCGGCGATGACGAGGGCGAACTGCCGATAGAGCTGCCCCGTCAGGCCGGGCAGGAAGGCGGCCGGAATGAAAACGGCCATCAGCACCAGCGTAATGCCGATGACCGGGCCGAGCAGTTCCTCCATCGCCTTCTCGGCCGCCTGTCGGCCGGACATGCCCGCCTCGATGTGCCGGGCAACCCCTTCGACGATGACGATGGCATCATCGACGACGATGCCGATGGCGAGAACGATGGCAAACAGCGTCGACAGGTTGACGGTGAAGCCCAATGCCGCCATGGCCGCGAAGGCGCCGATGATGGTAACCGGAACGGTGGTTGCCGGCACGAGCATCGCCCGCCAATCCTGCAGGAAGACGAGAATGACGATGAGAACGAGAACACCCGCCTCGATCAAGGTGACGTAAACCTCGTTGATAGAGGCCTCGACGAATTTCGTCGTGTCGAACGGCACGTGATATTCGAGGCCCTGCGGGAAGCTCTTCGAGAGCTCCTGCATTTTCGTGTTCACCGCCTGGGCCACCGCGATGGCATTCGCCTCCGGCAGCTGAAAAATGCCGATACCGGCCGCCGGTCGACCGTTCTGCATGAAGGACTGGCTGTAGGTTTGGGCGCCGAGTTCGACGCGGCCGATATCGCGGATGCGGGTAACGCGGCCGCCCTGTCCGCTCTCGACCTTGACGATGATGTTTTCGTAGTCTGCCGCCTCGTTCAGCCGGCCATTGACGTTCAGCGTGTATTGGAAGACCTGCCCTTTCGGCACCGGCGGAATGCCGATCTGGCCGGCGGCGACCTCCTGGCTTTGCTGCTGCACGACGCTGACGACATCCTGCGGTGTCAGGCCGCGCGCCTGCAGCAGGTTCGGATCCATCCAGATTCGCATGGCATACTGGCCGGCGCCGAACACGGTAACGTTGCCGACACCCGGAAGGCGGGCAAGTTCATTCTGCAGGTTGATGACGGCATAGTTCGACAGGAACAGGCTGTCATAGCGGCTATCGGGCGAGGTCAGGGTGACGAAGCCGAGGATCGCCGTCGATTTCTTTTGCGTCGTCACGCCCTGAAGCTGCACCGCTTCGGGAAGCGATGACATCGCTATGGCAACGCGGTTTTGCACCAGAACCTGGGCCTGGTCCGGATCCGTTCCGATGGCAAAGGTCACGGTCAGCGAATAAGTGCCGTCGCTGGCGCTCGTCGACTGCATGTAGAGCATGTCCTGCACGCCGTTGACCTGTTGCTCGATCGGCAGCGCGACGGTGTCAACGAGGGTTTGGGCGTTGGCGCCCGGAAAGCGTGTCGTCACCTGTACCGTCGGCGGGACGACATTCGGATATTGCGCCACAGGCAGTTGGAAAAGGGCCACCGCGCCGATGAGCACGAAAACCAACGCCAGAACGTTGGCGAGTATCGGTCGCTCGATGAAGAAGCGCGAGATCATGCTGTTGTCCTTAGACGTTCAGATGAACCATGGTGGCGAATTCATTGCGTGGTGGTCTTGGCTTTGGCATCGCCGGCGGCAGCTGCCGGCGGGTTCATTTCTATTTTCTCGGGCGTGACCTTGCTGCCGGGGATGGCCTGCTGGATACCTTGGGTCACGACCCAGTCGGCCGGATCGAGACCGGAGTCGATGACGCGGAGCGCACCTTCACGCTGGCCGGTCTTGACCTGCTTCTGCTCGATGACGTCGTCCTTGCCGAGGACAAGCAGGTAGCTGCCCAACTGGTTCGTTCCGATGGCGTCGTCGCGCACCAGCAGAGCCTTGTCGTTATGGCCGACCGGCACCCGAACCCGCACGAAGAGACCGGGCAGCATGGCGCGGTCCTTGTTGTCGAACAGCGCGCGCACTTGAAGCGTGCCTGTGGAGGCATCGAGCTGCGGCGAGACGTAGTCGAGATGGCCCTTGTGCGGATAACCTTGTTCCGTCTGCAGGCCGATTTCCGCAGGAATGCTGGGAAGGTCCGTCTGCTTGAAGGTATGACCCTGCTTCGCCAGGCTTTCCTTGATCATCAGCACCTGAGTTTCGCTGACGTTGAAATAGGCATAAAGCGGATCCGTCTGCACGATGCTGGCGAGTTTGGTGGGGCCGGATACGCCGACAAGCGCACCGATATCAACGAGGTGATCCGTGACGGTGCCGTCGAAGGGGGCAAGCACTTCCGTATATCCGAGATTGATCGTCGCGAGATCGAGATTGGCCTGGGCGTTGAGGATGGACGCATTCGCCTCGTCGAGCGTTGCCTTGGCGCTGTCGACGGCGGTCTGCGTGGTGACCTGTTGCTTCGACAGATTGAGCTGGCGGTCATACTCCTGCTTGGCGCCGACTTGGGAAGCCTGTTGCGAGGCGAGTGACGCCTTCGCCTGATCCAGTTGCGCCTGATAGGTGTCGCGCTCGATGCCGAAGAGCTTGGTGCCCTTCATCACCGTCATGCCGTCCTGGTAGTCGATCGATTGGATATAGCCCTGGACGCGCGCCTCGATATCGACAGCATTGAGCGGCGCGGTATTGCCGGTGAGTTCGAAATAGAGCGTTACCGGTTGCTGGAGCGGCTGAGCGACGCGAACCGGAGGTGGCGGAGGGGGAACGTAAGTATTGCCACTTTCCTCACAGCCAGCGAGAATTGCCATGCCGGCAAGCACCACGGACAGGTGCAGACCCTGATACAATCTCACACGCATTGCCGCCGCCCCGATGTTTACGAGCCCCAGTCTTCATGCGTGCCTCGGCGGAGACGACCCCTCTCCGAAAAGTTCCGGGCATGCGATATTATGTCGCGGCATTGCTGCAAATTGCAATAGCGGCTGGCGCACAATTAAACTGTGTCGAAGCTCACTCTCGACGGACGCCATGACGTGGCTCTAGGGTTTCCCGAGGCGTTCGATGGCAGACTGCAAAGGTGCATCCGAAACATGGACCAGCCCGACATAGGGATTGGCCATATCCGAAATCAGGAAAATCGCGCCCGCAACGGACAGGGCGCAAACAAGCAGAATTGACAGCACCGTCGGATTGGTCGGCGCCTGCAGCCCGAAGGTCGCAAAAAGCAGCGCGAGCCAACAGACGAGAACGGCAAGGAAGGCCCAGGGCAAACCCTCCTTACCGGATTCGACCAGCAGCCAGTGGGTTTCGGCTACCATGCCGCTCACCTCCAGAGCACGCGCCTGGAGAGAGCGCTGCGCCGCATCCTTCGGCGCTAGGGATCGAAGGTCGGCCTGAACCGCCTCTATATCCTGATATTCTCCCAGCGCTTTGGCGGATGGCTCGTCGGTGGTTTCGGCCGTCCAGCCGCGGCTCAGTCGTTTCTCGATGAGTTCACGCAGCAATTGCCGCGCCTTGTCGGTTTCCGGCCCGTATTGCGCCATGACGCGGTCAAGCAGCAGTACCCGTGCAGCCGCCGTTCTCATCTCCACTTCGGCGTTGTCGTAGGTCGACTTGGCGGATGCGATCAGCAGGCCGAGCGCCAGGGCCGACAGCGTTCCCACCACTGCGGTTGCCAGCCTGATGGCGTCCTTGGATTCCGCATTGAGATGGTGATCGGGCAAGCGGGCACGCACGATCAATCCTATCGACGTCGCCATCGACAGACATAGAAATACAAGCCCGCCAACCACTAGTGAGCCCAAGTCCGGTCTCCGTATCGCCACGTAAGTCGTGCAGCCATCTTGCAAGCTGTACAATAGCTCCCGTCATCATAGCGGAAGACAGACCAAGCGCGGGAATCTTTACTTGCTTGCCCTCGCGCGGTCGCCATCGGGCGGTTTCATTGCTGGAAAATGAGCAGCACGTAAGCCAGGAAAAGCACCAGATGGACAGCGCCTTGCATGAGATGCGTGCGGCCGCTGGCAAAGGTGATGATGCTGACGGCAAGAGTGAGCAGGAGCATCACCAGATCTCCATGCTCCAGGCCGAGTGTCACGGGGTGTCCATAAAGCTGACTGACAACGAGCATCGCCGGCACCGTCAGCCCGATCGTCGACAGCACCGAACCAAGGAAGATATTGACGGAACGCTGAAGATTATTGGCGATGGACGCACGCACGGCGCTGATTGCCTCAGGCGTAGCGACCAGGATGGCCATGACAACACCGCCAAATGCGGTTGGAGCATGCAGGGTTTCGATAATGTAATCGATCGGCAGGGCAAGCTGCTCGACGAGAAAGACGACGGGAGCCATATAGGCGAAAAGCAGAATGGCATGAGGCCAGACCGGTCCGTGGCGAGGGACACGTTCGCTGATGGGCTCGTGACGGTTGCTGTCGTCAGTGAAATAGTCCCGATGGCGGCCGGCCTGAAGAAACAGAAACGTAGCGTAAAGGCCGACCGATATTATACCCAGTATCAGTTGTCTCGGTGCGGATGGATGCTGTCCGTCCGGGCCTGCAAGAAATGTCGGCATCACCAGGCTCAGGGTCGCCAGCGGTACGATGACCCCGAGATAGGCGTTGGCGCCCTGCAGATTATGTTGCTGTTCCGGTCGCCGCCATGCGCCCAGCAGCAAGGACAGACCGACCATGCCGTTCAGGATGATCATGACGACGGCGAACAGGGTGTCGCGCGCAAGCGTGGGATTGTTCTCGCCGTGAAGCATGACGGCTGATATTGCCATCACCTCGATCGAGGTGATGGCAAGCGTCAGAATGAGCGTGCCGTAGGGTTCCTTCAGCCGCTCAGCCAAATGATCCGCGTGCCGGACAACCGACAGAGCGGAGCCGAGGACGGCAGCGAACAGCCACGCGAAAACGACAGTGAACCAAAGCGGATCGGAAAGCTGCCCGAAGAGCTGCTCCTGGAAAACAAGAAACGCCAAGCTCGTTGCGACGCTGACGCCCAGGAACCATTCCTCGCGTAGCAGGCTGTTTGCGCCGACAGCGCGCAATGCCGGACCGTCCGTCATCGAAACCACCCGCCTTCTGGCAAATGCCGCCGCAATGCGATCCTCACGACCATTGTGTCCGCCCGCTGTCTTGTGCCCGTCACATGAGCGGGCGGAGACGAGGCTGCCTTAAGGCGAACCGAACCTCAAGCCAGATCGTGTGTCACTGATTAAAACTTGCAGGTCTCTGTAGTCTCATACCCATTGCTCACGACAAAGGGACTGCCGCCGAAACGGAAGGCAAGGCGAGGCCGGCCAAAGCTCGGCGCGGCGGTTGAAGCGCGTTTCGACGGCGGGCCCACGCCGCGCCTTCCACTATTCGCGGCCGGTCGCGGGGATTGCTGCGCCAGTGACGACGGCTGCGGCCGGCGAAATCAGGAAGGCGATGAGGCGGGCGATCGATTGCGGCGACACCCAGCCATCGGTCTTCGCATCGGGCATGGCCGCGCGATTCTCAGGCGTGTCGATTGTCCCGGGCAGGATGCAGTTGGCGGTGATGCGGTCGTCGCGGCATTCGGCAGCGATCGCCTCGGTCAGACGGATGACAGCGGCTTTCGAGGCGGCGTAAGCGGCCTGCTTGGCGCCGGCCTTCAGGCCGGGCGCGGCGGCGATATGAACGATGCGGCCGTAGCCCGCGGCCTTCATGGTCGGGAGAACCGCGGCGCTGATCGTCAGCGCGGTGCGGGCGTTTGCGGTCATCATCGTCTCCCACTGCGCGGGGGCCTCCGGCCCGACCGGCCCCATCTGGAAACCGCCGACGGTATTGACCAATGCGCTAACACCGCCGAAGCGCTTTACGGCCCGGGCGACGGCGGCGGCGCAGGAAGCATAATCGGTGAGATCCGTTCCGGCGATCGACAGAAACTCGGTGGAGGCAGGAAGATCACCGGCCAAGGCTTCCAGCTCACTGCTCGAACGGTTCATGCAGACGAGTTTTGCGCCGGCGTTGGCAAGCTCGCGGACAACGGCGCTGCCGAGGTTGCCGCCGGCTCCCGTGACGATCACGGCTTTCTGGTCGTTCATGGCAATCGATCTCCTGACGGTGCCGGTGCTGGATGATGCCGCGCATTGTTGATCCAGGCTGCCCGGCAGTGCAAGCCCGCTGGGGAAGACAAGGTCAGATGTTTGCAAAACGGCCCGCGGAGCTATCCGCGGGCCGCTCTTCTTTGATCGTCTGTCGGACCTGATTTCAGTGATATTTCGCCCGTTCGCGGCCGAGAATTCCAGGGGCGTCGAGACCGGAGATTGGGCGGGTGACGTCGGCTGGGATGTCACCTGCGAGCTGCAGGTCAAGATAGCGGGCGCAGCAGACCCGCAGGAAGGATGTGAAGTTTCCAAGGTCATGGCCGGCATCGATCGATTCATGATGCAGCCGGGTGATCAGCTGGACGACGTTCATGCCGTCGCGGCGGGCGATCTCCTCGAGCTTCGACCAGAAGAAATTCTCCAGCCTGACGCTGGTGACCATGCCGTCGATGCGCAGTGACCGGGTGGCGCTTTCCCAGAGCCGCGCATCCGCCTTGATGAACAATTCACACATGTCGTCCTCCCGGTGCCGCCCTTCTCAGGCGGCGTTGGTTTCCAGCAGTGCTGCGGCATCGAGCACGGCCATGAACTGACGCAGCCACGAGGGATGGGCGGGCCAGGCGGGTGCCGTGACCAGATTGCCGTCCGAGACTGCATCGCTGATAGCGATGTCGGCATAGATGCCGCCGGCAAGTTCGACTTCCGGCCGGCAGGCGGGATAGGCCGAGCAGGTGCGGCCCTTCAAAAGCCCGGCGGCGGCAAGCAGCTGTGCGCCGTGGCAGATGGCGGCGACGGGTTTTCCCGCGTCGAAGAAGTGCCGCACGGATTTGATGACCTCGGCATTGAGGCGCAGATATTCGGGCGCCCGCCCGCCGGGGATGACGAGCGCATCGTAATCTTCGGCCCGCACGCTGTCGAAGGTGGCATTCAGAGCGAAATTATGGCCGCGTTTTTCGGAATAGGTCTGGTCGCCTTCGAAATCGTGGATGGCGGTGGCGACGGTGTCGCCGGCCTTCTTGTCCGGGCACACGGCGTCGACCGTGTAGCCGCAGGCAAGCAGCGTCTGGAACGGCACCATCGTTTCGTAATCTTCGGTGAAATCACCGGTGATCATCAGGATCTTTGAGGCTGGCATCGTTTCCTCCCTTTGAAACCAACCGGCGGAGAGTAGCAAACAGCGACAGAGTGCAGGTACTATGGGAATACTACAGGCAAAATTGTACCCGATAAGGCGACGGCATTAAACCGCCCTGACCTTCACATCAGGCAATGCGCAAGCCTCGCCGCCGCCAAAGAGGCGGGAGCGGGTCAGGAAGCGTTTCTCCCGGCCATTGTCGAGCGAGAACATGCCGCCGCGGCCCGGTACGACGTCGATGATCAGCTGCGTATGCTTCCATGCCTCGAACTGGCTGGCGCTGATGTAGACCGGTACGCCGCCGATCTCGCCGAGCTTGACGTCGTTGTCGCCGATCATGAATTCATTAGTCGGATAACACATCGGCGAGGAGCCGTCGCAGCAGCCGCCGGACTGGTGGAAGAGGATATCGGGATGATCCCGCTTGATTTCTGCGATCAAATCGAGAGCTGTGTCGGTTGCGAGAACACGCGCTTCGCCGTTGACGGTGGTTTCCATGGCTGCCTCCTCCGGCGGATAACCCCGAAAATCGGATCGATTTTCGGAAAGGTTATACGCAAATTCAAAGCGTTAGAGCGTCCTACGGGATGCGTGCCGCTCTAAAGACAAGGCCTTCTCCCCGTGTCGGGGGAGAAGGCTTTTCATCATAACATCATCGGCTGCTCTCAGAAGAAGCCGAGTGCTTTCGGGCTGTAGCTCACCAGCATGTTCTTGGTCTGCTGGTAGTGGTCGAGCATCATCTTGTGGGTTTCACGACCGATGCCCGACTGCTTGTAGCCGCCGAAGGCGGCATGGGCTGGGTAGGCGTGGTAGCAGTTGGTCCAGACTCGGCCGGCCTGGATCTCGCGGCCGAAACGATAGCAGCGATTGGCGTCGCGGCTCCAGACACCGGCGCCGAGGCCGTAGAGCGTGTCGTTGGCGATTTCGAGCGCTTCCTTCTCGTTCTTGAAGGTTGTGACCGAAACCACCGGTCCGAAGATCTCCTCCTGGAACACACGCATCTTGTTGTGACCCTTGAAGATCGTCGGCTTGACATAATAGCCGTTCGCCAGCTCGCCGCCGAGATCGTTGCGCGAGCCGCCGGTCAGTACCTCGGCGCCTTCCTGCTTGCCGATGTCGAGATAGGCGAGGATCTTTTCCAGCTGCTCCGTCGAAGCCTGGGCGCCGATCATCGTCGCGGTGTCGAGCGGGTTGCCCTGCTTGATCGCCTCAACGCGTTTGACGGCCTTTTCCATGAAGCGGTCGTAGATCGATTCCTGGACGAGGGCGCGGCTCGGGCAAGTGCAGACTTCGCCCTGGTTGAGGGCAAACATCGCAAAGCCTTCGAGCGCCTTGTCGAGGAAGTCGTCGTCCTCGGCCATCACATCGGCGAAGAAGATGTTCGGCGATTTGCCGCCGAGCTCCAATGTCACCGGAATGAGGTTCTGGCTGGCATATTGCATGATCAGCCGGCCAGTCGTCGTCTCGCCGGTGAAGGCGATCTTGGCGACGCGCGGGCTGGTCGCCAGCGGCTTGCCGGCTTCTATGCCGAAGCCGTTGACGATGTTGAGCACGCCGGGCGGCAGCAGATCGCCGACGAGTTCGGCCCAGAGCAGGATCGAGGCCGGTGTCTGCTCGGCGGGCTTCAGCACGACGCAGTTGCCGGCGGCAAGTGCAGGCGCCAGCTTCCAGGTGGCCATCAGGATCGGGAAGTTCCACGGGATGATCTGACCGACGACGCCGAGTGGCTCATGGAAGTGATAGGCGACGGTATCGTGGTCGATCTCGCCGATCGAACCCTCCTGGGCGCGAATGCAGGAGGCGAAGTAGCGGAAGTGGTCGATCGCCAGCGGAATGTCGGCCGCCATGGTTTCGCGGATCGGCTTGCCATTGTCCCAGGTCTCGGCCTGGGCGAGCAATTCCAGCTTGTCTTCCATGCGCTGGGCAATCTTCATGAGGATATTGGAGCGCTCGGCAGCGGAGGTGCGGCCCCATTTTTCCTTTGCCGCATGGGCGGCGTCGAGCGCGAGATTGATGTCCTTTTCATTGGAGCGGGGAATGTCGCAGAGCTTGCCGCCGGTGACGGGCGTGAGGTTTTCGAAGTATTTGCCTTCGACCGGCTCGCGCCACTCGCCGCCGATATAGTTGCCGTATTTCAGCTTGAACGGCGACTCGACGATTTTCTGATGAAGCATGTCATCCTCCCTTGATGATCCAGGTTCCCAAGCGAACCAGTGAGAGGAAAATGAGCATGTTTTGGCGGAAGGAACAGGGCGGGTCTTCCATACCGCAGTGCACAGTGTCGCAGACCTGCGACAGCATCGGGTTACGATTGCTCCAGGAGCGGGACCTTTGCTCCGATCAGTGGAGATCGAGCTTCTTCATCTTCCTGTGTAGCGTGGCGCGGCTGATGCCGAGCGCGATCGCCGCCTGCGAAACATTGCCGCCGGCGCGCGACAGCGCCCGCAGCAGTGCCGCCTTCTCCGCCTCGACCATCTCGTCCTGCTGGGAAACGCCAGCCTCGTGCAGGGCATCGGCTGCCGGAATGCCGGCGGCGATGCGTTTGTCGTCCAGCTGCAACGCGACGCGGGCGGCGCGCGTCGCGCCGAGCACCAAATCGTGCCTGTCGACGGCCAGCAAAGCGGCGGCGGAATTGGTGCCGGCCGGGACCATCAGGAAACGGGCGCCGGCAAAGGCCGAGCGGAAGAGGTTGAGCTCGATGCGCATCGCTGCATCGCGCACGGTCTGCGTCAGGATCGCCAGCGTCATCTCGTTGACGTCTTCGCGACATGCGGAGATGTCGAGGGCTGCGGCCACCCGGCCACGATGATCGCGGATCGGCGCCGTCGTGCAGCTGAGGCTGGTATTCGAGCTGAAAAAATGCTGATCGCGGAAGATGGCGACGGCACGCTCGTCGGCAAGTGCAGTGCCGATACCGTTGGTGCCGATGCTGGCCTCTGTCCAGACCGAGCCGGTCCAGAGCCCGAGTTCGCGGAATTCCTTGTCGTCGCCGGCAGCGCCCCGGCGCTCCAGCGCGATGCCGTTCTTGTCGGTCAGAAGCAGGCAACAGCCGGCCCTGCCAACGGTGGTAAAGAGACGATCGAGCTCTTCCGTCGCGCTGGCGATCAGCTGATCGGACTGCTCGCGCGCACGGCGGAATTCCAGGTCGGTGAGGCGCAGTGGAGCCCGCTGGTCCTCGGGGGCGAGCTGGTGCATGGTCATGCACCGCCGCCATGAGGCGACAACAGGAGAACTGGCTGCCGCAGATTCGCGCTGGGCAGACGTGTAGACGTACTCGGCGTGCGCTGAGTGTTCGTGCATCGGCTCCTCCCACCGAATTTCAGCACACTCTGATGGAAAAGCGGCTGGTTTGCAATCGGCCGGCGCTGGCGCTCGTCAGCGTGCGGCGCCTCCTGACGAAAGTGGCTGAAATCACATTTCGGTGTTTGGGCAGCCATGGCGTAACAAATGCCCCCTCTCCCTCGTAGTTCTGTACAGAAGCAAGGTTTGCCAGATGAGGAGATCCGACCATGCTGAACAGACGATTGTTGCTGATGGGCGCTGCTTTTGGGGCGCTTGCGGTTCGCTCAGGCCTGGCCGGCAAGGCAATCGCCGGCGAGAGGTTTGCGGTGACCCACACCGAGGAGGAATGGCGCAAGCTGCTGACGCCGGATCAATATGTCATCCTGCGCCAGGCGGGGACGGAACATCCCTTCACCAGTGCCTTGCTGCATGAGGAGCGAAAGGGCAATTTCGCCTGCGCCGGCTGCGACCAGGACCTCTTTTCCTCGACCACCAAATTCGACAGCGGCACTGGCTGGCCGAGCTTCTGGGCGCCGCTTGAAAATGCCGTCGGCACGACCGGCGACACGACCTTCAGCATGGCACGTACCGCCGTGCACTGCAGCCGTTGCGGCGGTCACCTCGGCCATGTCTTCGATGACGGCCCGAAGCCAACCGGGCTTCGCTACTGCATGAATGGTCTCGCTATGACCTTCCATCCGGCCTCGGTCTGATTGAGGATGATCTTGTTGTTTTGCCTCAAGGCTGACAGCTTCCAGCGCTCTAGCGCTGCAGCCAGGCCTCGATGCCACGGGCTGCCGCCCGGCCGGTCGCCAGGCAGGCGGTGAGGAGATAGCCACCAGTCGGCGCCTCCCAGTCGAGCATTTCGCCGGCGACGAAGGTGCCCGGCAGTGCCTTCAACATGTAGCTCTCGTCGACGCCGCTCCAGCGGATGCCGCCGGCTGAGGAGATCGCTTCGGCGATCGGGCGGGTTTCGATCACCGGCACCGGCAGGGCCTTGATCATGCGGGCGAGACGCTCCGGATCGGTTCGGTCGCGCTCGGGAGCGAGTTCGCGCAGCAGCGCCGCCTTGACGCCGTCGAGGCCGGCGCCCTTGCGCAGGCGGTTTGAAAAGCTCGATTTAGCGTCCTGCCGCGCAAGGTCGCGGCTCAACCTGTCGATGGTGCGGCCGGGTGCAAGGTCGAGCGTCAGGGAAGCGCTGCCATGGTTCGGCAGCCGGTCGCGCAACGCGGCCGTATGGGTATAGACGAGGCTGCCTTCGATGCCGCTGCCGGTGATGACGAATTCGCCGGGAAAAGTGCCGGCCTCGGACGTGGCGGTGACTGATTTTACCGGCTCGCCGGCGAAACGCTCGCTCAAGTTCCCGCTCCAGCCGACGACGAAGCCGCAATTGGCGGGTTGAAAAGTGTCAATTTCCACACCCCTGCCGGCCAGCCAAGGTACCCAGGTAGCATCCGAGCCGAGGCGCGGCCAGCTTGCGCCGCCGAGCGCCAGCAGGGCTGCGTCGCAATGGACGATGCCGCACCCTTCGGGCGTTTCGAAAACATAGCCGTCTTCGGCAAAACCGGTCCAACGGTGGCGGGTGCGCAGCGTGGCGCCCTGTGCCTCCAGCCGCCTGAGCCAGGCGCGCAGCAAAGGCGAGGCCTTCATCACCTTCGGAAAAACCCGGCCGGACGAGCCGATGAAGGTTTCCGTCCCGAGCTCGCTTGCCCAATTCCTGATATCATCAGGGGTAAAGGCATCAAGAGCGGGGCGCAGACGGGCGGAGGCCGCTCCGAAGCGCGTGGTGAAACGGGCATAATCCTCGGAATGGGTGATGTTGAGACCGGACTTGCCGGCCAGCAGAAACTTGCGGGCAAAGGTCGGCATGGCGTCATAGACGGTCACCGCATGACCGGCACGGGAAAGCAGTTCGGCAGCCGCGAGACCCGCCGGGCCGCCGCCGATGATTGCAATCCGCTTCTGGTTCATTGATGTCTTCGCCCGATTCTGTCTCGTTCAGTTTTGGCGCGGGCGCGGATCGCCTGCAAGGGCGGAGATCAGTGGTGGGGATGCGTGCACTGGCCGTGGTCGGCGAGAACCTCGATGACGCGGCATTGGTCGACGCGGCCGTGGCCGCAGCCTTCCACCATGGTTTCCAGCTCGGCCTTCAGCGCCCTCAGGCTGCGGATGCGCTGCTCGACCTCGCTGAGGCGGGCCTTGGCAATGGCGTCGGCCGAGGCACAGGATTGGTGCGGATCGTCCTGCAGGGTGAGTAGCGTGCGGATCGCCTCGATCTCGAAGCCGAGTTCGCGGGCGTGGCGGATGAAGGCGAGGCGGCTGATATCGGCGGGTTCGAAGGAGCGCTGGTTGCCCTCGCTGCGGCTCGGCGCCGCGAGCAGCCCGATGCTCTCGTAATAACGCACCGTCGGTACCTTGACGCCACTCTGGCGGGCGGCTTCACCGATCGTGATCCTTTTCATAATTTTCCTCTTGCACCTCTAGTCGCTAGAGGATGTAGGAGGGATGCTTCTATTTGACAAGGAAGCGGTTCATGGCTGAGAGCGAAACACGATACCGGGTTGGCGGCATGGATTGCGCCGCCTGCGCAACCAAGATCGATACGGCGGTCAGACGCGTGGCGGGTGTCGCCGATGTTTCCGTCTCGGTGATGGCGGGCACGATGACCGTCCGGCATGATGGCAGCAGCGATCTCAAGACGATTGAGAAGAAGGTGACCGGGCTCGGCTATTCCGTCGCGCCGCTTGCCGGAAACGCTGCGCCTGCGCATGAACACGGCTCGCAGCACCGTCATGACCATGGACATGATCACGGTGATCACGCGGGCCATGACCACGACCATGAAGGGCACGATCATGCAGGCCATAGTCATGACCACGACCATTCTCACGATCATGCCGAGAAGGAAATCGAGGGGCTGCACGGGCACGACCATGCGCCGATGGCCGGTCCCTGGTGGCAGAGTAGGAAGGGCCGGCTGACCATCCTTTCGGGTGCGGCACTCGTTGCCGCCTATGCCGTCGGCCATCTCGTGCCGGCGATCGCGTCCTATGCCTTCATCGTCGCCATGCTGATCGGGCTGGTGCCGATCGCTCGGCGCGCCGTCATGGCCTCTTTATCAGGCACACCGTTTTCGATCGAGATGCTGATGACGATCGCCGCTGTCGGCGCCGTCATCATCAATGCCGGCGAAGAGGCGGCAACCGTTGTGTTCCTCTTTCTGGTCGGCGAGTTGCTGGAAGGGGTGGCAGCGGGCAAGGCGCGCGAAAGCATCCAGTCGCTGACGGCCCTGGTGCCGAAGAGTGCGCTACTCGAAGACAATGGGCAGACACGGGAGGTGCCGGCGGAAAGCCTTTCGGTCGGCGCCATCATCATGGTTCGTCCTGGCGACCGGATCTCGGCGGACGGCATCATCATCTCAGGCGAGAGCGCGATCGACGAGGCGCCGGTGACGGGCGAGAGCACGCCGGTGCGCAAGGGCGTCGATGCCGTCGTTTTTGCCGGCACGGTGAATGGCGATGCGGTGCTCAGGGTTCGCGTCACGGCGGCTGCCGCCGACAATACCATCGCCCGCGTCGTCAAGCTGGTGGAGGAAGCTCAGGAATCGAAGGCGCCGACCGAACGCTTCATCGATCGGTTCTCGCGCTATTACACGCCCGGCGTCGTCGTGGTCGCAGCGCTTGTCGCGGTCGTACCGCCGCTGCTGTTCGCTGGGCCGTGGGGCGAATGGGTCTATAAGGGCCTTGCGATCCTTTTGATCGGCTGCCCTTGCGCGCTCGTCATCTCGACGCCGGCGGCGATCGCCGCCTCGCTTTCATCCGGTGCGCGGCGCGGGCTGCTGATGAAGGGCGGCGCGGTGTTGGAAACGCTCGGCAAGGTGACGATGGTCGCCTTCGACAAGACAGGCACGCTGACAGAAGGCAAGCCTCAGGTGACTGACATCATTTCCTTTGGCCTGAGCGAGGCGCAGGTGCTGTCGCGCGCGGCGGTGCTGGAGCAGGGTTCCAGTCATCCGCTGGCGCTGGCGATCCTCAACCGCGCCAAGGCGGATGGCGTTCCCGTGCCGCCGGCCTTCGAGCTTGAAGCGCTGCCGGGCAAGGGTGTCAGCGGCAAAGTCGGCGGTGAGGCGCTGGATCTGCTGTCGCCGCCTGCCGCCCGCGAGCGCGGGACGCTCAGCGCGGAACAGGATGCACGCATCACGGCGCTGAACGACGAGGGCAAGAGCGTGTCGGTGCTGCTCGTCAACGGTGTTGCGGCCGGCCTGATCGCCATGCGTGACGAGCCGCGTGAGGATACCGAGGCCGGGCTCGCTGCGCTCAAATCAGCAGGCGTCAAGGCGATGATGTTGACGGGCGACAACAAGCGGACGGCAGCAGCCGTTGCCGGTATGCTCGGCATCGATTGGCGCGGCGAGATGATGCCAGAGGATAAGCAGCGGGTCGTCGGCGAATTGAAGCGCCAGGGCTTCATCGTCGCCAAGGTCGGCGACGGCATCAACGATGCTCCGGCGCTGGCCGCTGCCGATATCGGCATCGCCATGGGCGGCGGCACCGATGTGGCGCTGGAGACGGCGGATGCCGCCGTGCTGCACGGACGCGTTGGCGACGTGGCGCGGATGATCGAACTTTCCAAACGCACGATGCGCAACATCCTGCAGAATATCACCATCGCACTCGGGCTGAAGGCGGTGTTTCTGGTGACGACGATCGCAGGGATCACCGGGCTCTGGCCAGCGATTCTTGCCGATACCGGCGCCACCGTGCTGGTGACGATCAATGCACTGCGGTTGCTTCGGATAAAAATATGAATGTCGTTTGAGGAGCCGGCTTCTGCCGGCTCTTTTTATGATGGGTTCTCCACAGCGCTTTTCCGTTAACGCTTCGTTATCCACATCATACACAGCGCGGCGATTCGTTGCCGCCATTGCTGCGCCGCCACAACAACTTGTTGACGTCATGATCGATTCGCGTACCATATCTAGTGTTCGAGGTTCCGTCGATTCGTGAGGATCGGCGGCTAAGACGGGAATTCGGTGCGCTTCGCCATCATGGCGCGGCAATGCCGGGGCTGCCCCCGCAACTGTAAGCGGCGAGCAACTGTCCGATTTCAGGTCACTGGAGCATGATGCTCCGGGAAGGCTGGGCAGGCGCTTTGACCCGTGAGCCAGGAGACCTGCCTCGAACGAAACGTCCACGGGCGGGGTGTCCGGAAGGTCGCGTTGCATGGCTGCGGGGAATCTCCGCATCGCGTTTCGCAGGCCCGAACCTCCGCATGAGCCACTTCGGGGTGAAGTCATGTCAGAATTTCAGTTCAGGCCGCCACCCACTAGAGGTAGAGGGCGGAGTACGCCCAGCGGCTAAACAGCCGCACAGCTCAAAATCATCAGAGAATTTTTCGACGGATATCGACAGATTTCCGATCGATGTCCTGCGCCCAATCGCATCGTCACGAGGAATATCATGACCATTACCGTCTACAGCAAGCCTGCCTGCGTCCAGTGCACTGCCACCTACCGCGCCCTCGACCGTCTGGGCGTCGATTATGACATCGTCGATATCTCGCAGGATGCCGAAGCGCTCGATCGCGTCCGCAGCCTCGGCTACATGCAGGCGCCTGTCGTCATCGCCGGCGAGCAGCATTGGGCGGGCTTCCGTCCCGACATGATCAGCGCGCTCTCCTGACCTGAGGACAAGCGATGGGCCTGATCGTCTATTATTCCAGCCGATCCGAGAACACCCATCGGTTCGTCGCCAAGCTAGGTCTGCGCGCGGCGCGCATTCCGCCAGGTGGCGCAGACGCGTTCCATATCCGCGAACCCTTCGTGCTGATCGTGCCGACCTATAGCGGCGACGGCGGCAAGGGTGCCGTTCCCAAGCAGGTGATCCGTTTCCTAAACGATGCGGAAAACCGAGGACACATCCGCGGTGTGATCGCCGCGGGCAACAGCAATTTCGGCGAGACATACGGGCTCGCCGGCGACGTGGTCTCGCAGAAATGCCAGGTGCCGTACCTTTACCGGTTCGAGCTCATGGGTACCGAAGACGACGTCGCCAAGGTCAAACACGGAATGGAACGATTTTGGACACCGGAACAAACCTGACGCGGGATGCGGGCGCAAAACCGCATCAAACTTTTGCTCAGCCCGCCGGGGAAAGGCCGCCGAAAGCAGCCGAAACCCTCGACTATCACGCGCTGAACGCGATGCTGAACCTCTATGACGATGAGGGGCGGATTCAGCTCGACAAGGATCGTTTGGCGGCCAAGCAATATTTCCTCCAGCATGTGAACCAGAACACGGTGTTCTTCCACAATCTGAGGGAAAAGCTCGATTACCTCGTGACCGAGGGCTATTACGAGCAGGAGGTTCTCGACCAGTATTCCTTCAATTTCGTGCGGGATCTGTTCGACCAGGCCTATGCCAAGAAATTCCGTTTCCCGACCTTCCTCGGCGCCTTCAAATATTACACCAGCTATACGCTGAAGACCTTCGACGGCAAGCGCTATCTCGAGCGCTATGAGGACCGCATCTGCATGGTGGCTCTGGCCTTGGCGCGCGGCGACGAAGGCCTTGCGCGCGACATGGTCGACGAGATCATTTCCGGCCGCTTCCAACCGGCAACGCCGACCTTCCTCAATGCCGGCAAGAAGCAGCGCGGCGAACTGGTTTCCTGCTTCCTGCTGCGCGTCGAGGACAATATGGAATCGATCGGCCGGTCGATCAATTCGGCGCTGCAATTGTCGAAGCGCGGCGGCGGCGTGGCGCTGTCGCTGACGAATATCCGCGAGGCAGGCGCGCCGATCAAGCATATCGAGAACCAGTCGTCGGGCATCATCCCGGTGATGAAGCTGCTCGAAGACAGCTTCTCCTATGCCAACCAGCTCGGGGCGCGGCAGGGCGCGGGTGCGGTCTATCTCAATGCCCATCATCCCGATATCATGCGCTTCCTCGACACCAAGCGCGAAAATGCCGACGAGAAGATCCGCATCAAGACGTTGTCGCTCGGCGTCGTTGTGCCCGATATCACCTTCGAGCTCGCCAAGAACAACGAGGATATGTACCTGTTCTCGCCCTATGACGTGGAACGCGTCTATGGCGTGCCTTTCACCGAGATTTCGGTGACGGAAAAGTACCGCGAGATGGCGGACGACGCCCGCATTTCGAAGAAGAAGATCAAGGCGCGGGAATTCTTCCAGGTGCTTGCCGAAATCCAGTTCGAGAGCGGCTACCCCTACATCATGTTCGAGGACACGGTGAACCGGGCGAACCCGGTCGCCGGACGTATTTCGATGAGCAATCTATGCTCGGAAATCCTGCAGGTCAGCGAGGCGAGCGAATATCATGACGACCTTTCCTACAAACATCTCGGCAAGGATATTTCCTGCAATCTCGGCTCGCTGAATATCGCGGCGGCAATGGATTCGGCCGATTTCGGCAAGACGATCGAGACCTCGATCCGGGCGCTGACAGCCGTTTCCGACATGAGTCACATTTCCTCGGTTCCCTCGATCGAGAAAGGCAATGACGAGAGCCATGCGATCGGCCTCGGCCAGATGAACCTGCACGGTTATCTCGCCCGCGAGCGCATCTTCTACGGCTCCGACGAAGGCGTCGATTTCACCAATATCTATTTCTATACGGTGACCTATCACGCAATCCGCGCCTCGAACCTTTTGGCGGTCGAACGCGGTACGAGCTTCAAGGGCTTCGAGAACTCGAAATATGCATCCGGTGACTATTTCGACAGATATACCGAGCAGCTCTGGGAGCCGGCGACGGAGACGGTGAGGGCGCTGTTCGAGACGTCAGGCATTCACATTCCGACGCAGGAAGATTGGACCGCGTTGAAGAAGGCGGTGATGGCCTCCGGCCTCTATAACCAGAACCTGCAGGCGGTTCCGCCGACGGGGTCGATCTCCTATATCAACCACTCGACCTCCTCGATCCATCCGATCGTCTCGAAGATCGAAATCCGCAAGGAAGGTAAGATCGGCCGCGTCTATTATCCGGCGCCGTTCATGACCAACGACAATCTCGACTATTATCAGGATGCCTACGAGATCGGGCCGGAGAAGATCATCGACACCTATGCGGCGGCGACCCAGCATGTCGACCAAGGCCTGTCGCTGACCTTGTTCTTCCGCGACACGGCAACGACGCGCGACATCAACAAGGCGCAGATCCATGCCTGGAAGAAGGGCATCAAGACGATCTACTACATCCGCCTTCGCCAGATGGCGCTGTCCGGCACCGAGGTGCAGGGCTGCGTATCCTGCACCTTATGATTTGATTGCGGCTGACGCTGCAAGAAGCGGGAGGGTTCCGCAGTTCCCTTCGCCATGCAGGCGCTGACGCCCGAAAAGGACCACCCGATGAACATGCAAATCAAACCTGCGTCCCGCGTGCGCGCCATCAATTGGAACCGCATCGAGGACGATAAGGATCTCGAAGTCTGGAACCGGCTCACCGGCAATTTCTGGCTGCCGGAAAAGGTGCCGCTTTCGAACGACATTCCGTCCTGGGCGACGCTGACGCCGGTCGAGCAGCAGCTGACCATTCGCGTCTTTACCGGTTTGACGCTGCTCGACACGATCCAGAACGGCGTCGGTTCCATCCGGCTGATGGAGGATGCGGTGACGCAGCATGAGGAGGCGGTACTTTCCAACATCTCCTTCATGGAGGCGGTGCATGCGCGCTCCTATTCCTCGATCTTCTCGACGCTGTGCTCGACGCCTGACGTCGACGATGCCTATCGCTGGTCGGAGGAGAATGAATTCCTGCAGCGGAAATCGGCGCTGATCATGGAGCAGTACGGCTCCGACGATCCGCTGAAGAAGAAGGTCGCGAGTGTCTTCCTCGAAAGCTTCCTGTTCTATTCCGGATTCTACCTGCCGATGTACTGGTCGAGCCGCGCCAAGCTCACCAACACGGCCGACATGATCCGACTGATCATCCGCGACGAGGCGGTGCACGGCTATTATATCGGCTACAAGTTCCAGCGCGGGCTGGAGCGGCTCGGTGAGGAGAGAAGGCAGGAGATCAAGGATTTCGCCTTCGAGCTGCTGCTCGAGCTCTATGACAACGAGGCTAGATATACCGAAGCGCTCTATGACGGCGTCGGGCTGACCGAGGACGTCAAGAAATTCCTGCACTACAATGCCAACAAGTCGCTGATGAATCTGGGCTATGAGGCGCTGTTCCCGGGTGAGGCGTGCAAGGTCAATCCGGCAATCCTGTCGGCGCTTTCGCCGAATGCCGACGAGAACCACGACTTCTTCTCCGGCTCCGGTTCCTCCTATGTGATCGGCAAGGCTGTCGCGACCGAGGACGAGGACTGGGATTTCTGAGGCTTGATCGCAGTCTCCCTCTTATCATTTGCTCTCTCATCGCCCACATTCAGCGGAAACTAAATTTGGTCCTCGCCTGTGACGTGGCGTAGCGGGAGTTTTTGATGTCGTCTTCCTTGAACAAGGCCGGGACTGCCGTCGAGGCGGGCGAAGGCGTCTGGCCGGTCCGCAGAAGACGGATTCTCGACTGGCTGGTGAACGAGACGCGCGGCGAGCGGTTCATCGACAATATCCTGGTGGAGATGTGCGAGAAGCTTTTGGCATCAGGAGTGCCGGTGGCGCGGGCGACATTGCATTTCAGGATGAACCATCCGCAATGGATTGGCGCCCGCATCCTCTGGAAGGAAGGCCTGGCCGAGGCGAAGATCAACACATTTGCCTATGGTATCGAAAATACGCCGGAGTTCCTGAAGAGTCCCGTCAACGCGATCCATCAGGGGGCGGAGGAGGTGCGCAAACAGCTGGAAGATACAGCCGACGACGAGGATTCATTCTATCAGGAACTGCGCGACGACGGTCTCACGGAGTATATCGCCTGGCCAGTCGAGCACACTTTCGGCAAACGGCACGTCGCGACATTTTCCACCAGCCGGCCGGGCGGTTTTACGAACGAGCATGTCGATTTCCTGCGCGATCTGCTGCCGGCACTGACCCTCGTCAGCGAAATCCGGCTGAAGAACATCATGGCGCGCACGCTGCTGCAGACCTATGTCGGACCGCATGCGAGCGAACAGATCCTGTCGGGCGTCACGACGCGCGGCAGCGGCGCGACCGTCGGTGCGGCAATCATGATCTGCGACCTGCGCGACTTTACTGAGATTTCCGATCTCTGGCCGCGTGACGATGTCATCCATCTGCTCAACGATTACTTCGACGCCATGTCGGATCCGATCGAACGGTATGGCGGAGAAATCCTGAAGTTCATGGGCGATGGATTGCTGGCGATCTTCCCGCTGAGCAAGGACACGGCCTGTCACGATCTGCTGCAGGCGATCCGCGAAGGGCAGGCGCTGATGGCGCAATTGAACCAGCAGTATGCGGGCAGCGGACGCGAACCGCTGCGCTACGGCGTCGGCGTGCATGTCGGCGACGTCATGTACGGCAATATCGGCTCGCGCCGGCGGCTGGATTTCACCGTCATCGGCCCGGCGGTCAATGTCGCCTCGCGGCTTGAAACCTTGACTAAGGAGGTCAAGCGTCCGGTACTCTTGTCGCGGGCCTTTGTCGAAATGGCGGACTGCGCGAAAGACATGGACAGCCTCGGCACCTTCCCGCTGCGCGGGCTCGGCGAGCCGGTCGATGTCTTCGCCTTTCCGGAGCGCTAGAAACTTATACCCCTCGCTTGTTTCCCCAAAGCAGCACATGCAGTTGAGGTAGCACGCGGGCTGTAAACCATTGGTCGGCTGTTACTTTTGCGACAAGCCAGTGCATCCGATCCATCACGCCGTCGATATCAATGCGCGCGTTATCGTCATCGGGCGGTGGCGGCGTATGATTGCCGGGCTGAAGGAACAAGGGAGTTTGGGGATAGCGCCGACCCGCGCGCTGGGCGAATTCGTAGTCGGCATCGTCGAAGACGACAATCTTCAATGCGACCTCCGGTCCGCCGGCGGCCAGGTGAAGGCAGTGATCCACCTGGTCCCAGTCCGTCAGCATTCCGCTTGATGGCGGTTTGGGGCTGATGACCAGGATATCGAGATCGCGAAACCAAGCCTGGGCCACACTTCCCTGTGTTTCCAGTGCAAAGCGGTATCCTTGGGAATGGCCGAGTTCGATCAATGGCCTTAAGGGCTGTATCGCCGGATTGCCTCCGGAGAGAGAAACCGTCAGTGGCTTGCCCCCCGAGAGTTCCGTGACCTTATGCCAGACCGCCTCAGTGGACATGGGAATCCATTGATCCCGGAACGCGCTGTCGACCGCGTGAAGACTGTCGCACCAGGAACACCTGAAGTCACAGCCGCCTGTCCTCACGAACACCGTCGGCAGCCCGATCAAGGCACCTTCACCCTGTATGGTCGGGCCAAAGATTTCGCTGACGCGAATGCTCCCCACGCTCACGGCCTGTACTCCGCCCAGGTTTTGGGGGTCTCGCTGACGCGAACGGATGAGGTCTCTGGAAAGCGCTGCTTGCACCAGTCGTAAAAGTGCCTTGCCAGAAATTCCGAGGTGACTTTCGAATGGCCGAAGACGTCGTTCAGGTGACGATGATCGAATGTTTCGTCGATATAGCGCTTGAGTGGCGAGAGGTCGTGATAATCACGAACGAAGCCATCATCATTCAGGCTTTCCGCAGCCAGTTCGACGATGACGATGTAGTTGTGACCGTGAAGCCGAGCGCATTGATGGTCGGCAGGCAGGTGATCCAATTGATGGGAGGCGGAGAGATGAAACTCCTTGGTGATGCGGTACATCAACGCACCTCCGTGGCCGAGTATCGCGACACGGCCGCTTTCCAGAAATCGCGGTCTTCGTACTCCGTGGGATCGGGAACACCGGCAAGATGGAAAGCTTCACGGCGTTCCACGCAGGTTCCGCAGCGTCCACAGTGGAGCTCGCCGCCTTTGTAGCAGGACCAGGTCTCCGAAAACGGCGTGCCGTGTTTCGCGCCGTCAACAACGATCGCCGCTTTGGAAACATCGACATAGGGGGCAAGCAGTTTCACGCTGGCATAACCTTCCAGCGCTTCATTCTGCATGCGCTGGAAAGCATCGATGAAGCCCGGCCGGCAGTCCGGGTAGATGAAGTGGTCGCCGCCATGCACGGCGACGGCAACGGCATCTGCCTTTTGCGCCGCAGCCAGACCGAACGCAATTGCCAGCATGATGGCATTGCGGTTCGGCACGACGGTGGCTTTCATGGTCTCCTCGGCGTAGTGGCCATCCGGAACCTCGACATTGTCCGTCAGGGCCGATCCGCTGAGATGACCGCCGATGCTGGCGATGTCGATAATATGATGGGGAACGGAGAGCCGTGAGGCACAGCTGGCGGCGAAGTCGAGTTCCTTGCGATGCCGTTGGCCGTAGTCGAATGAGACCAGGCCGATAAGTTGCTTTTCCGTCGCGACCTTGTGGGCAAGCGAAACGGAGTCCAGTCCGCCTGAGCAGACGACGATGGTTTTCATATTTTGGATCCCTTGTTTTGACCGGGTGGGCTGCGACCGGATTACGCGGTGCTTCTAGGACAAATCACGCGTCATGGAAACAGTTTTGAAGCGTGAGCGTCATTGCGGAATGAGATGTCGTTGATTTCACTGGGGTTTTCATGGCTTTTTGGTCTGATGCCAACGCTCCCCACAGCCGGGTAGCCTAACCGACCGGAAAGTTGATCTGCGGCGGCAGAAGAAGCTGCAGATCCTGGGCGTCCGGATTGTTGATGCGCTGCAGCAGCATGCGTCCCAGATCCTCGCCGGCCGCCGTCAGGTCCTCGTGGATCGTGTCGACCTTCGGCTGCAACTGGCTGAGAAGGCGGGACGTCTCCTTGGCGACGATATCGTAATCGACGGCGAGTATGCGGCCGGCATCGCTCATGCCGCTGATGACGGCAAGCGCCGAAACTTCGCCGGGGCAAATGAAGCCATCCGGAGCATCCGGGGCAGCAGCGCGACTGCTGATGAAGTCGCGCAGCACGCCTGCTGGCGTATCGAGATCGACTGCCTCGGGGATCTCATAGGCGATGCCCGCCTCCCGCACCGCCGTCATGAAGCCATGCAGGATATGCTGGCAGAAGGTCAGCCGTTTCGGCGGCAGGATCACCGCCACCTTTTTGCGGCCCTTGGTGATCAACCGGCGCGTCGCCTCATAGGCAAAGGTGAAATTGTCGTAGTCGACATAGGGGTGAGGCGTCGAATATTCGGTGCGGCCATGACAGATGAAGGGAAAGCCGGTCTCGAGCAGCAGGCGGACGCGGGCATCGAGCGGTTCGGTGCGCGTGAAGATCAGCCCGTCGGCGAGGTGATTGCGGATGATATATTCGGCGGCCTCGATATCGGTCGTCGACAGGAAGTTCGGGGCGACGACAAGATGGTAGGAGGTCTCTTTCAGCGCCTTGGCGATGCCGTACATGATCGAGGTGCTGAAGCCGACCACTTCCTCGTGCGAATCGAGCAGGATAGCGATGACATTGGTGCGGCCGGTCTTCAGGCGCTGCGCGGCCCGGTCAGGGAGATAGCCGATCTCGCGGGCGATGCGGTGCACGCGTTGACGGGTCTCGAGCGAAATCTGCGGCGCATCGGAAAGCGCCCGTGACACCGTCGTCACGGCAAGGCCGGCGATCGTGGCGATCGTTCGCAAGGTCGGCTTGCCGCGCTTATGCGTGATATCGAGATTTTCGCCGCGCTGCGGTCGGGACGGTTCGGTCACCCTTGGCTTTCCATGCTGGAATTGCCGATACCATAACACGATGAATCCGGCGTGCAATCGACGAATGAAAACGTTTTAAATTTTAACGTTCTGTTAGTCACGGATTAAATATGAATTATATTCAGTAACTTACGGAAATAACCATATTTTTCTCGAGAGTCGAGAAAGGGCTTGACGACAGGAGGCTTATAACGTTTTAAATTGTCAACCGCGCGGAGGAGTGCGGCCGTATGCTGACCGCTGCAATGGCGGGAAGCATCGGGCGGCAGGGAGGGTCCCGCCGCCGATTTGCAAATGGGAGGAAATTCATGCGCAAGTTTTTGAGCTCGGCAGCTATTGCTGTCGTGATGATGGCTGGCCTCAGTGCTGCCCATGCCGCCGACGTGAAGGAAGTGCAGATGCTGCACTGGTGGACGTCTGGTGGCGAGGCAGCGGCACTGAACGTATTGAAGCAGGATCTTTCGAAGGAAGGTTTTGCCTGGAAGGACGTGCCGGTTGCCGGCGGTGGCGGCGATGCGGCGATGACGGCGCTGAAGGCGATGGTTGCGGCCGGCACCTATCCGACGGCCTCGCAGATGCTCGGTTATACCGTGCTCGATTATGCCCAGGCCGGCGTCATGGGCGATCTGACGGAGACGGCGAAGAAGGAAGGCTGGGACAAGTCGGTTCCGGCAGCACTGCAGAAGTTCTCGGTCTATGACGGCAAGTGGGTTGCAGCCCCCGTCAACGTCCACTCGGTCAACTGGCTGTGGATCAACAAGGCTGTGATGGACAAGATCGGCGGCACCCAGCCGAAGACCTTCGACGAGCTGATCGCACTGCTCGACAAGGCCAAGGCCGCCGGCGTCATCCCGCTCGCCCTTGGCGGCCAGAACTGGCAGGAAGCGACGATGTTCGATTCCATCGTGCTGTCGACCGGCGGGCCGGAATTCTACAAGAAGGCCTTCAACGACCTCGACGAGGAATCGCTGAAGTCCGACACGATGAAGAAGTCCTTCGACAATCTGGCGACGATCATCAAATATGTCGACCCGAACTTCTCGGGCCGCGACTGGAACCTGGCGACCGCCATGGTCATCAAGGGTGACGCGCTGGTGCAGGTGATGGGCGACTGGGCCAAGGGCGAATTCGTCGCCGCCAAGAAGACGCCGGATACCGATTTCCTCTGCTACCGCTTCCCCGGCACCGACGGCAGCGTGGTCTACAACTCCGACATGTTCGGCATGTTCAACGTCCCCGACGACCGCAAGGCTGCCCAGGTGGCGCTGGCGACCGCAACGCTGTCGAAGAGCTTCCAGTCGGCCTTCAACGTCGTCAAGGGTTCGGTGCCGGCCCGTACCGACGTTCCCGATACCGACTTCGACGCCTGCGGCAAGAAGGGCATCGCCGACCTGAAGGCAGCCAACGAAGGCGGCACGCTGTTCGGCTCGCTGGCGCAAGGGTACGGCGCTCCTCCGGCGATCGCCAATGCCTATAAGGATGTCGTCTCGAAGTTCGTCCACGGCCAGATCAAGACCTCCGACGAAGCCGTCAAGCAGCTCGTCCAGGCAATCGACGACGCCCGCTGAGACCACTGTCGACTAAAAATGCTTCCCCGCCTGCTTGCGGGGAAGCTTCAGGCTCCGCGCCGATCATACGGGACGATCATGCGGGGCCGATTTTGGGGAGGAGATGACATTCCATGAGCACCGTTGCGACCACCGATCCGGTTCTGACACCGAGGCAATCGACGGGGATCTCGTTGAGAGGCCGGCTGCAGGATGCGCTGCCGAAGATCGTGCTGGCGCCGAGCTTCGTCATCACCATCATCTTCGTCTACGGCTTCATCGTCTGGACGGCCTATCTGTCGTTCACCAATTCCAAGACCTTTCCCTCCTATGCGCTGACCGGCGCGCGCGCCTATCAGCGGCTGTGGCGCTGGACCTTCGAGAGCGATCCGCCGTCCTCCTGGTATACCTCGATCACCAACATGGCGATCTTCGGTTTCCTCTATATCGGCATCTGCCTGGCGCTCGGTCTCTTCCTCGCCATCCTGCTCGACCAGAAGATCCGCGGCGAGGGTCTGCTCCGGCCGATCTTCCTCTATCCGATGGCGCTGTCCTTCATCGTCACCGGTGTCGCCTGGAAATGGTTCCTCGATCCCGGCCTCGGGCTGGAACAGACGCTGCACCATTTTGGCTGGACGAGCTTCCACTTCGACTGGATCAAGAACAAGGACTTCGTCATCTACACCGTCGTCATCGCCGGCGTCTGGCAGGCGTCGGGCTTCGTCATGGCGATGTTCCTGGCCGGCTTGCGCGGCATCGACGGCGAGATCATGAAGGCCGCCCAGATCGACGGCGCTTCCGCCTTCCAGCTCTATCGGCGCATCGTCATCCCGCTGCTGCGGCCGATCTTTCTGTCCGCCTTCATCGTGCTCGCCCATATGGCGATCAAGTCCTACGACCTGGTGGTGGCGCTGACCTCGGGCGGCCCCGGCGGCTCGGCCTGGCTGCCGTCGAACTTCATGTACGAATACACCTTCAAGCGCAACGAGATGGCCGTCGGTTCGGCCAGCGCCATCATCATGCTGATGACGATCTCGGCAATCATCGTTCCCTATCTCTATTCCGAACTGAAGGAGAAGGCGCGATGAGCAGCGTGACCTCTCCGATAGCAACCTCGCAGAGCGGCAACAACAACACCCGCTGGATCGGCCGCACCGTCATCTACGGCCTGCTGCTGATCTTTGCCGTCCTCTATCTGATGCCGCTCTTCGTCATGCTGACCACCTCGTTCAAGACCATGGACGAGATCCAGAACGGCAACATGCTGGCGCTGCCGCAATCGCCGACCTTCGATCCCTGGATCAAGGCCTGGGGCGAGACCTGCGTCGGGCTGACCTGCGCCGGCATCAAGGGCTACTTCTGGAACTCGATCAAGATGGTGGTGCCGGCTGTCGCGATCTCCACCATCATGGGGGCGCTGAACGGTTATGTCCTGACCAAATGGCGCTTCCCCGGCCACACACTGGTGTTCGGGCTGATGCTGTTTGCCTGCTTCATCCCGTTCCAGTCGGTGCTGTTGCCGATGGCGACGATCCTCGGCTCGCTCGGCCGCTTCGGCATGACGCTGCAGAACGCCACGGGTTTGAGCTTCGGCTTCGGCAATCCGACCGTCAATCTGGTCTTCGTGCATGTCGTCTATGGCTTGGGCTTCACGACGCTGTTCTTCCGCAATTTCTACGAGGCCTTTCCGACCGAACTGGTCCGGGCCGCCCAGGTCGATGGCGCCAGCTTCTTCCAGATCTTCCGCCGCATCATGCTGCCGAACTCGCTGCCGATCATCGTCGTCACGGTGATCTACCAGTTCACCAATATCTGGAACGACTTCCTGTTTGCGTCTGCCTATGCCGGCACCGGTGAATCCATGCCGATGACGGTGGCGCTGAACAATGTCGTCAACACCTCGACCGGGGTGGTCGAATACAATGTCAACATGGCGGCTGCGATGATCGCAGCCGTGCCGACGCTCATCGTCTATATCCTCGCCGGCCGCTACTTCGTGCGCGGTCTGATGGCGGGCGCTGTCAAAGGGTAATCCATGGCCTTCCTCGAAATCTCCGGTCTCAGAAAGCGCTTCGGCGCCGTCGACATTCTCAAGGGGATCGACCTCGAACTCGAAAAGGGCGGCTTTCTCGTGCTGGTCGGCCCGTCCGGCTGCGGCAAGTCGACGCTGCTCAACACCATTGCCGGGCTGGAGACGATCACCTCCGGCGATATCAAGATCGACGGGCGCGACATCAGCGGTCTGCATCCCTCCAAGCGCGACATCGCCATGGTGTTCCAGTCCTATGCGCTCTATCCGAACATGACGGTGGCCGGCAACATCGCCTTCGGCATGGAGATCCGCGGCGTGCCGAAGGAGGAGCGTGTCAAGGCGATCGGGCAAGTCTCCGACATGCTGCAGATCGGCCATCTGCTTGACCGCAAGCCGAGCCAGCTCTCCGGCGGCCAGCGCCAGCGTGTCGCCATGGGGAGAGCGCTGGTGCGCAATCCGCAGGTCTTCCTATTCGACGAGCCGCTCTCCAACCTCGATGCCAAGCTGCGCGTCGACATGCGCACCGAGATCAAGCGGCTGCATCA
>Ga0102591_1001443_pt1 | contig 32449 bp, 30 predicted proteins | sample AraplaCol_mCL_r2_2_FD_76860 | JGI IMG/M metagenome (GOLD analysis project Ga0102591, IMG submission 76860) | Arabidopsis root microbial communities from North Carolina, USA - plate scrape MF_Col_mCL_r2 (SPADES assembly) (version 2) | ecosystem: Host-associated > Plants > Roots > Endosphere...
AGAACGATCGCGCCGCCGATGAAGGTGCCCTGCCAGAAGGCGTTGATGCCGAGCAGGCCGAGGCTGTTGCGGATGACCTCGATCAACGCGGCGCCGACAATGGCGCCGAAGGCGGTGCCGACGCCACCTGCAAGATTGGCGCCGCCGATGACGGCTGCGGCGATGACCTGCAGTTCCATCCCTGCACCGATGTTCGTGGTTACGGCACCCAGCCATCCGGTCTGGATGATGCCGGCGACACCGGCTGAGAGAGCCGAGATCATATAGACCGCGACTTTGATCTTCCTGACAGGCACGCCCGTCAGCGTGGCTGCATGCTCGTTTCCACCAATCGCGAAGACATAACGGCCGAAGCGCGTCCAGCGCAGCACGAAGCCGGTCAGCAGCGCCAGCACGGCCATGTAAAGGACCGGATTGGCGATGCCGAGCCATGCGCCGCCGCCAAGCGCTAGCAGCTTGTCGTGATCCGGGCCGAACTGGAAGACGACGGTATTGTTGGAGGCCACCATTGCGAGGCTGCGGGCAATTGACAGCATGCCAAGGGTGACGACGAACGGCGGGAATCCGAGATAGGCAATCAACAGGCCGTTGAAGGCGCCGACCACCAGCGCCGTGCCGATCGAGGCCGCAATGCCGGTCCCGATCCCATAGCCGGCATGCATCGTAACCGCCAACACCATACTGCAGAGGCAAAGAACCGACCCAACGGACAGATCGATGCCTCCGGTGATGATGACCAGCGTCATGCCGAGAGCAATGATGGCGACAAAGGTGACGTTGCGGGTGATGTTGTAGAGATTGGTGGGGGTGGCGAAGGAGCTCGTGGCGAAGGACAGGAAGATGCAGGCGATGATGACGGCGACGAGGACCCAGAAGGTCTGGCTCGCGAACACGGACGAGAACCAGTTGCGCTGCCTTTGCGCTATCGTCTGATCGAGGGTTATTGCCATGGTCGACCTTCACTTACGTTGGGGAGCGGCTGCCAGTCACACCTGTTCGATTGCGCCTGTTATGAGCCCGGTGACTTCCTCCGGCGAACTCGCCGTTATCGGCTTGTCGGCAACCTTGCGCCCGCGCCGCATGACGATCACCCGATCGGCGACCGAGAAAACGTCAGGCATGCGGTGGCTGATGAGAATGACCGCGATGCCGCGATCGCGCAGTTGACGGATGTGAGCAAGAACCTCGGCAACCTGGCGAACCGAGATGGCGGCGGTAGGCTCGTCCATGAGCACGAGCTTCGCTTCCGCCAGCATGGTGCGAGCGATTGCGACGGCCTGGCGCTGACCACCCGACATCTGCTTCACCAGATCTCGCGGCCGCGTCTCCGATTTCAGTTCCTTGAAGATTTCGCCGGCGCGCTTGTACATCGTCTTGTAATCGAGAATGCGCATGGGGCCGTAACCACGGCGCATCTCGCGGCCGAGGAACACGTTCGCTGCGGCCGTCAGATTGTTGCAGAGCGCCAGGTCCTGGTGGACGATCTCGATGCCCCGCTGCCGGGCCTCGACTGGTCGATGCAGAATGAGGTCGTTGCCGTCGAGCCGCATCGTTCCATGGCTCGGACGGAAATTGCCCGCGATCATTTTCACGAGCGTCGATTTGCCGGCGCCGTTATCGCCCATCAATCCGACGACTTCTCCCGCTTCGAGCGAAAACGAAACGTCGTTGACCGCCTGTATGGCGCCGAAATGTTTGGAGATGTTGGCGAGCTCAAGAACTGCCACCAGCCGTCTAGCCTCCCAAAGCGCGACCCTTTCTTGGGGCCGCTGATTCGCTCGCCAGTTTCCTCCCTGCGAGCGCTTACAACATTTACCCAGAACCGTGCGAAACCGTCAATCGGATGCTGCTAATTTACCGTCTTTGTTACAATTACTCGTTTCATACTACAATTCGATTGACGCGCGGAGGTCTCTGTATATTAGCTGTTGACGGAGGAGAGCATGCTGATCCTTGTCACCGGTGCAACGGGCAAGGTCGGGCAGCGCTTCATCGGGGGGCTGCTCGACGATCCGCGATTTTCCAAGGCGCGCATTCGCGCGCTTTGTCATAATCGCTTGTGCCCGGAAAACGAGCGCGTCGAAGCTGTGCGAGGCTCAATCAGCGATCGAGGGGCCGTGTCGACTGCGCTTGCCGGCGTCACGCATGTCGTGCATCTCGCGACATGCAAGGAAACGCCTGAAGATGTCATGGACGTCACCGTCAAGGGACTTTTCTGGCTGCTCGAGGGCTTCAGGACGAGCGCTACTGCGCGCCAATTCATTCTTATCGGCGGCGATGCAGGGATAGGGCACTTTTTCTATCGCCATGAAGCGCCAATCACAGAGGCTACGCCTCACCAGGCCTATCCCGGCTGCTATGCGCTGTCGAAGGTGCTGGAAGAGGTGATGCTGGAGCAGTTCCAGATACAGTATGGCATAAACGGCTGCTGCTTGCGCGCGCCCTGGATCATGGAGAAGGACGACTTCAAGTTCACCTTGTCGTTCGGCGACGATGTTTTCGGCGGGCCGGACTGGAAGACACTCGTGCCGCGGGCTGATGCGGAGCGCTATCAGCGGGAGCGGACGGTGCCGTTGTTGCGCGATGCCGACGGCAGGCCGCTGAAGCGCAATTTCGTTCATGTTGACGATCTGGTTTCGGCGATCCTCGCGTCGCTCGACAATCCGCGCGCGCGAGGTCAGCTGTTCAACATCTGCATGGACCGACCTGTCGACTACGGCGAGGTTGCCGCCCACCTTTCGCGGACGCGCGGCCTCGGTGCGGTCGATATACCGAGCCAGTTCCATTCCAACTGGATGGACAACAGCAAGGCGAAATACCTGCTCGAATGGCGGCCCGTCTACGATCTTGAAATGCTAATCGACTCGGCCTGGGGGTATGTGCGTTTGGAGGAGGATCCTCGCATCGTCTGGTATCCGGGTTGATCATGTGGCGGACGATGGCGTCCGCCATTTTTTCAATGGGAGGAAGCTATGAGGAAGGCATTATTGCTTACAGCCGCGGTGCTGGCGCTGACGGCGGGACAGGCGCTGGCGGCCAAGAAACAGTTGGTCATCGTTGTGAAAGGCCTCGACAACCCGTTCTTCGAGGCAATCAACCAAGGCTGCCAGAAGTGGAACAAGGAAAACGCCAGCTCCGAATACGAGTGCTTCTACACTGGCCCTGCATCGACTTCGGATGAAGCCGGCGAAGCGCAAATCGTTCAGGACGTGTTGGGCAAGGCGGAAACGGTGGCCATCGCCATTTCTCCGTCGAACGCCAAACTGATCGCTCAGACGCTGAAGACGGCAAATCCCAAGGTTCCCGTGATGACGCTCGACGCCGACCTTGCGGCGGAAGATTCAGCACTGCGCAAGACCTATCTCGGCACCGATAACTATCTGATGGGCGCGCGCATCGGCGAGTACATCAAGAAGGCCAAGCCGCAGGGCGGCAAGATCTGCACGATCGAAGGCAACCCGGGTGCCGACAACATTCTGCGTCGCGCGCAGGGGATGCGTGACACCCTGACCGGCCAGAAAGGCCTGACCGCGCTGAAAGGCGAGGGCGGGTGGACCGAAGTTGCCGGTTGCCCGGTCTTCACGAACGACGATGGCGCCAAAGGCGTTCAGGCCATGACCGACATTCTCCAGGCAAACCCCGATCTCGATGCTTTCGGGATTATGGGCGGCTGGCCGCTGTTCGGCGCGCCGCAGCCCTATCGCGACCTGTTCAAGCCGATGGCCGAAAAGATCGGCAAGAACGAGTTCGTGATCGGTGCGGCCGACACGATCGGTGATGAAGTCGCGATCGCCAAGGAAGGTCTCGTCACCGCTCTTGTCGGCCAGCGGCCGTTCGAAATGGGCTACAAGGCACCGTCAGTGATGATGGACCTGATCGCCGGCAAGACGGTCCCGGATCCAGTCTTCACCGGCCTCGATGAGTGCACCAAGGATACGGTCGATACCTGCATCCAGAAATAGTGGGGGGGAAGGACGGCGGGCGGATACCATCATCCGCTCGCTGTCTTTTACAGCGATTATCGCGTTGCCGACTTTCGCTCGAGCCTCGCGATGACCTTCTCGCTTTTGAGTTCCCGGACGGTGTCCTTGCCGATCCAGCGCGCGGTCCGGTCGTCGGATGCGGCAAGTCGTTCTGCGACTGTGCATGCGCGAGCATGGCAATGCAGGTTGCGTTTACCGATGTTTCGCAGCGCCCAGTTCACCGCCTTGCGTACGAAATTGCGCGGGTCGCGAGCGTGCGCGTCTATAAGTGGAAGCCAGGCAAGGATCGTGTCGTCCGGCTCATTCTTCAGATGCACGGCTGCGCTGGCAATCATCGCAAAGGCAGTTCGCCGAACGAACTCGCGATCGTCGGCTGCGAATTCAGGTATGAGCGCCTTGAGACCAGCCTCGACGTAGAGGTCTGCCGCCGTATCGACGATTTCCCACGAGTGAAAGTTATCGGACCATGTTCTGGCGAGGTTTGCCGTGAGCTTCTGCGGTTCGGCCGTATAGAGCGCTAGCAGGCGAGCTTCGCGGATGTTGCCTTGCCACAGCTCCAGCGCACGGCCGTTACTTTGCTTCACCGTTCGGGCGATCTTTCGGAGATCCGAATTGGAGATGCCGAGCGCCGTTTCGGTGACGATGCCGAAACGGGCCATGCCTGATATGTTTTCCTCCGAGCGCAGCGTTTGCAGATGCGCAATCAGCTCCGCGCTGCTGGAGGAGGGACCGATCATTTTTCGAGACGGGCCAGGAGCGAGGACGTATCCCAGCGATTGCCGCCCATGGCCTGGACGTCACCATAGAATTGGTCGACCAAGGCCGTCACCGGCAGCTTTGCGCCGTTGCGGCGTGCCTCGTTGAGCACGATCCCGAGATCCTTGCGCATCCAGTCGATGGCAAAGCCGAAGTCGTACTTGCCTGCATTCATCGTTTTGTGCCGGTTCTCCATCTGCCAGGAGCCGGCAGCACCCTTGGAGATAACCTCGACGACCTTCTCGATGTCGAGGCCGGCGCGCTTGCCGAAGTGAATGCCCTCCGCCAGCCCTTGGACGAGGCCGGCGATGCAAATCTGGTTGATCATCTTGGTCAGCTGACCGGCACCCGCCGGTCCCATGAGGCCGACCATCCGGGCGTAGGCATCGATCACCGGCTTTGCCTTGTCAAAGATGGCCTCGTCACCACCGCACATGACGGTCAAGACGCCGTTCTCGGCGCCGGCCTGTCCACCCGATACCGGGGCATCGATAAAGGCGCAGCCCTTGCCTTTTGCGGCGGCATCGAGCTCGCGGGCAACTTCCGCGCTCGCGGTCGTGTTGTCGATCAGGATCGCGCCGGGCTTCATCGTCTGGAGAACGCCGTTTTCACCTGTTGCCACCGAACGGAGATCATCGTCGTTGCCGACGCAGGTAAAGACGAAATCCGCATCCTTGGCCGCTTCGGCGGGTGTTGGGGCCGCTCTGCCGCCGAACTTCTCCGCCCAGGCCGCCGCCTTCGATGCGGTCCGGTTGTAGACGGTAACGTCATGGCCGCCCTTCACCTTGAGATGGCCAGCCATGGGAAACCCCATTACGCCAAGACCGATGAATGCGATTTTTGCCATGTGCCAATCCTCTCCTGAATGCCGGGCATGAGGATTAGCGGAAAGCACGGCGCGCGGAAAGAGCCGTCGAAGTGCGGGTTGCATCGTGGCGGAAAAATTTTCTCCGAAAGCGGCAATTGCCGGTTTGGATAATCCGGCAAGCCTCGAAAGATAATAATTACAAATGTCGATCGATTTGATGTGTTTTGTCAAGATTGCAACGAGACACTGGAGCGCCGAGAGCGGCTGACTTCCAGAGAGGGAAGACGATGATTTTACGACGTCAAACACTGGGGCTTTTCGGCATGGCACCGTCCTGAACACCGACGACGGGCGCCTCGCACGCAAAGCAAAGCTAATTCAATTCCGACTAGAAGGCATCATTTCCATGACCGGCAAACACGATCCCATCAATTTCCTCTGGTTCATCCCGACCTCGGGAGATGGTGCCTATCTCGGCTCGAACGAGCAGACGCGCGCGCCGGAAATCGGTTATCTCACCCAGATTGCCCAGGCGGCTGATCGCCTTGGGTACTCCGGCGTGCTGCTGCCGACGGGCGTTGCCTGTGAAGAATCCTTCGTGACAGCGGCAGCGCTTGCCGCCAAGACCGAGAAGCTGCAGTTTCTGGTGGCAATCCGTCCGGGTACGGCATCACCGGCATACTACGCGCGTCTAACGACGACGCTGGACCGTATTTCGAATGGGCGCCTGCTGCTCAACATCGTCGTCGGCGGCAGTCCGGCGGAGCTTGCCGGCGACGGCATTCATTTGGCCCACGACGAGCGCTATGCCCATGCCGATGAGTTCTTCACGGTCTTCGAAGAGCTGCTCGAAAAGGGTGTCGCGAGTTACGACGGCAAATACATCAAGGCGACGAATGCGAAGCTTGGCTTTCCATCGGTGCAGAACCCGCGGCCGCCCCTGTACTTCGGCGGTTCGTCGGATGCTGGTATCGACTTCTCGGTCGGCCGCGTCGACAAGTACCTGACCTGGGGCGAGCCGCCGGCTCAGGTTGCCGAAAAGGTTCAAAAGGTACGGGCTGCCGCGGCGAACAAGGGGCGCGAGGTCAGCTTCGGCATTCGCCTGCATTTCGTCGTCCGCGAAACCGATGAGGAAGCATGGGCAGCGGCCGATCGTCTGATCTCGAAACTCGACGATGAGACGATCCGCGAGGCGCAGGAGCGCTTTGTCAAGGAATCCGACTCCGTCGGCCAGCAGCGTATGGCGGCCCTGCACGGTGGCCGGCGCGACAAGCTGGAAGTGTCGCCGAACCTTTGGGCCGGTGTCGGCTTGGTGCGCGCCGGGGCAGGGACAGCACTTGTCGGGTCGCCGAAGACCGTGGCCGCTCGCCTGCGGGAATATCAGGACGTCGGTATCGATACGGTCATCGGATCCGGTTATCCGCATCTCGAGGAGGCCTATCGCGTTGCCGAGTTACTGTTCCCGGAACTCGGGATCACGCGCGAAGAGCAGCGTCACGGCTTCCAGAGCGATTTCGGCAAGCATCAGGTTTTCGGTGGCGGCAGCCATGGTGGAAACCTCAAAGTAGTGTCCGGCTCCTGATGTGCCAACCGGCGCCGTCTGTTGTCGGGCGGCGCGCTTTCATCGACGACGCACCTTCCGACCATGCTCGCCGGATACTGCGTCGACCGGTGGTGCTGGCTTAGCTACAGCCCGGCCTCTTCCGGCTAGTGCACCAACGCGTTGACTGTGACAATCAGGAGAAAGACAGCGATAACCAGGGACGCTCCCCAGGCAACCGTGCGATTGGCCCGGGCCAGGACGCTTGGCCTGGGGCCGCGCTTGGGATTGAATCTCGGCCGCCGCTTGAGCGTGGATCCGGTTTGTGTGTGTCGTTTATCTGCAGTCATACTGCCTCGCCTGCGGCCGTGAGATGCCGAGGCGCCAACCTAGCATGAAACCGGTTCAAGATTTAGTGCGCTGTGCTGCCGTCGCGCTCGACAAACGCCTGGATGCGATCGACCAGAATTTCCGTTCCCTGCCGTCGCGAGCCACCGTCGGTATAGTCATCGAGGAAGACGACCTGTTCCGTAAAGAGCATGGTTGTTCCTGATGGCGTCGCTTCGAAGGTGATCGTCGCAAGCGATGCCGAAATGCGGGTTTCGCCGAGCTTCATGTCATAGGCATAGATGATGCGGGCCTGCGGCACGATATCGAGATAACGCGCCTCGTAGGCATGCAGCACGCCGTCGCTGTCAGCGACGCGATTGCGCTCCTGGCCGCCAACGCGGAACTCTAGGCTGTATTCGATGGGCACCCACTCGTCGTGGCATGCAAACCACTGCCGCTTGGCCTCCGCATCGGTCCAGGCGGCAAAAACGCGCGAGACTGGGGCTCGCATCTTTCGCTCGATTGCAAATGTCTCGTGCATGGCGGACTGTCTTGTCATGTCGTTCGTCACTCCGGTTGGTCCGAGAGAAATCGTTCAAGGCGGTCAAAGCTGGCGTTCCAATTTGCCTTGTGTTCGGCAAGCCAGCGTTCGACCTGGCCCAATGCGTCTGCTTCCAGGCGATAAGTCCGCACGCGGCCGCTCTTTTCGGAGCGGACGAGGCCGCTCCTTTCCAACACGGCGAGATGCTTCATAACGGTCGGCAGCGCCATCGACAGAGGTTCCGCAAGCTCGGACACCGAAGCTGGCCCGCGGCCGAGACGGTCGACCATCCCGCGCCTGCTGCGGTCCGAAAGCGCGTGGAACATCTCATCGAGTGCGGCCGGTTCGTCCATCATATAGAGGCCTCGTCCGGCCGGAAGCGTGCGGGTAGCCGTTCCCGGTAGGGATAGAATCTGAAATACGGCCGCGCTTCTTCAAGGACCCGTGCAAAGGACGGGCGCGCCAGTAGCCTGTCATAGTAAGCCCGAAGGCTTGGCTGGCCGGCGAAAGGGACAAGGGTCTCGGCATAGAAGAGGGCGGGTGCCGCGGCGCAGTCGGCCATGGTGAAGCTATCCCCTGCGATCCAAGGGTGTTCGCCGAGTTTCTGCTCGATCATGCCGTAGGCCTTGCGCAGCGCCGCTTCAGCACTGGCCACGCGGCTCGGATCGCCGCCGCGCAGACGTTCGGCGACGATCTGTTGCATCGGTTCCTGCACGTGCAGGTCAAAGAAGCGATCCCACAGGCGGACCTCAAGCGCTTTGTCGAAATCGCCTGGGATGAGGGCCGTCGCACCCGGATAGTAGCGATCGAGATACTCGATGATGATCGTCGTTTCAGGGACAGTGCGGTTGCGTGCCTCATCGCGCAGCACCGGCATCTTTCCGAGTGGCCAGACGCTGAGGAACGCGGCTCTCGATGCCTCGTTTCCGAGATCGACATGGACGGGCTCGAAGGGCGTGTCGTTCTCGTAAAGGGCGATCAGGACCTTGTGGCAGAAAGATGCAAGCGGATGACTGTGGAGGAAGAGCGACATGCGGCCGGCCTTTCACGTTGTTTTAAAACTTGCGTGAATGGCTAAGTATCAGGGCGCCGCTTCGCTGGCAACAGGAAAGTTGCGTGGATGGCTAAGTATTAAGACAGCCGCGCAATCACCAGGTGGCCCGGGCTCGGATTGCCTTCCTGCATGCGAACGTTGATCTCTCGCATCTCGACGAGCTCGAATCCCGTCGCTGCGAGGCGTTCGCGAATATAAGCTGCCGAATGCAAAAAGCGCTGATGCGGGCCGACCATGTAGGGTTGGCCATTTGCGGAGGCATCGGGCAGTTCCTCGGATGAAAAGATGAAGAAACCGCCGGGGTTCAGGTTTTCCGCGACGCCGAAGAACAGTGGTTCGAGCGCGCCGAGATAGGGTAGGACGTCAGTCGCGGTAACGAGATCGAACGGATCCTCGTCATTGTCTTCGAGAAAGTCCTCGACCTCAGCGACGAAGAGCGTCTCGTAGAGCTCCTTCTCGTGGGCGATCTCGACCATGTTTTCGGAAATGTCGATGCCGGTCATGTCCTCGCAGAGGTCGCTGAGCGCGCTGCCGGTGAGGCCAGTGCCACAGCCGAGGTCGAGCATGCGCTTGAAGGGGCCAAGGTTCAGCTCCTGCAGGCGCTGGCGCACCATCATCGGCACGTGGTAGCCGAGCTGTTCGACGAGAACGTCCTCGAAGACTTCGGCGTGCTGATCGAACAGGGTCTCGACATAGGCGTCCGGCGCCTTGGGTGGCGTCTCGCCGCGTCCCATGGAGGCGATCCGGACGGCGGCGCCGCCATGATCCTCGGGGTCGATGGCCAGGACCTCTTCATAGGCCTTTACGGCGGCATCGACATCTCCCGCCTTCTCGAGGGCAAGAGCCCGGTTATAGGCTTCCGCGAGTGCGTCTTCGTCGATCTTCTTGGCCATAGCAATTCACCATCGTTTTAATTCCAGAGCTGCGTCTACGGCGACTGATTGTCTTTTGCAATGGCGACGTTCGAGGCGCAGAATAAGGATCCTCTAATGGATAAGAACAAAATGGAGGAAATACCATGGTGGCCGAAATCAGTAAGGCGAACTTCGAGATAGAGCTGGATAGTCCGCGACCAGCGCTGCCGGCAACGCCAGGCGAGATCACGAATACGCTCAGCCACTATTATCGGGGAGAGCTCGGCCGGATGATAAGCTGGCGCGATCGCATCGACCGAACATCGAATTGGGCGATCACGGTCTCGGCGGCGCTGCTTTCGGTTTCACTGTCGACGCCGACCTCGCACCATGGCGTGCTGCTTTTCGGGATGATGCTGATCACCCTGCTGTTGCTCATCGAAGCGCGCCGATACCGCTTCTTCGATATCTACCGCGCCCGAGTACGGAAGCTGGAGCGGGGCTATTTCGCGCAGATTCTTGCGCCGAACGGCGAATCCAGACCCGATTGGGCCGGCGCGATCGCGAGGAGCTTGCGCAAGCCGCAATTTCTCTTGAGTTACCCCGGGGCGGTCAAGCGGCGACTGCGCCGCAACTATTGCTGGATGTATTTTATCCTGTTGCTCGCATGGTGTCTGAAGATCACCACGCCGAAGCTCCAGGCAGAGGGCAATCCGCTGACGCAGACGCATTCATGGACTTACGTAGTCGAGAACGCGGCACTTGGGCCGATCCCGGGCTGGGCCGTGCTCTGCCTGGTTGGCTTGGGCTATGCCGGTATCCTCTACGGCACACTGCATCGGGAGATGGACGAAGACGAGTTCGTCAAAGGGGAGGCTCATGTCTGACCGGCTTTTGCAGCGTGATCAGTTGATGGTGAACTCGCCTCTCAGCGCCCGCCATTCGGTGGCCGAGATGAGTTTGCGGTGAATGTAGCGGACCGAATGCAGCGGTCCGTCGAGCTTCTCCTGCCAGAACTTCAGGAAGCTGCGCATTTCCGGAAAATCCGGTGCAAGGTCGTAGTCCTGCCAGATGTATGTCTGTAGGATCGTTTGATGATCCGGCATCCGGTAGATGATTTGGGCCGTCGTGAGGCCGTAGCCCTGAAGCTGCCTTTCCATGTCCTTGTGCATCGTCGTCTCGCTTCTGGTTCCATTGATCGCTCATTAGCGATCAATGAAATGGAACCACTACATGCTTAACCGAAGCTTGACGAATTGCTAGTGCCTCAGGAATTTCTTTTGCAATTTCAAATCGTTGGCAGCTCTCATCGGCGAGTGCTGCCACGTTGTTCAGCGCTTCAGGTGGCGGGTGAGGCGGCGCTCGATCCATGCCCAGAGATGGCGCAGGGCTTCGACCATGGTGAGGTAGAAAATCGCTGCCCAAAGGTAGGTCTGGTAATCGAAGGTGCGCGAGAAGGCGTAGCGCGTTTCACCCATCAGGTCGAGAACGGTGATGATGGCGACGACCGCAGAGCCCTTGATCAGCAGGATGATCTCGTTGCCGTAGGGCCGCAAGGCGACAATCAGCGCCTGCGGCAAGAGGATCTTGCGGAAGGCGATGACCTTGTGGATGCCAAGCGAGGCGGCGGCTTCGTGCTGGCCGCGCGGAACGCTCTGGATGGCGCCACGCAGGATTTCAGCCTGGTAGGCGGCCGTGTTGATGGTCATCGCAAACAGACCGCAATACCAGGCATCGCGGAAGAACCACCAGAGGCCGACGGTTTCCAGCTGCGGACGGAAACTGCCCAGGCCGTAGTAAATGAGGAAGAGCTGTGCCAGCAGCGGCGTGCCGCGGAACACATAGACGTAGCAGTAGGCGATGCCGTTGATGAACCTGTTCTTGGACATGCGGGCAAAGGCCAACGGCAGCGACAAGATGGCGCCGAAGAATACCGAGATCACCACCAAGGCAATCGTCGTATACAGACCATGCAGGTAGCGGGGACCGTAGCGGGTGAACTTCTCCGGATCCCAACCGGTCACGACCATCGTGAGCAGTGCGGCAGCCAGGACGATCCAGAGAGCGACGACAACGTATCCGGTAATGCGCGCAGCGGTGACTGGCCTGTGCGCTTGCTTCGGAGCCGGCTGCGCCGGAATGAGCGTCTGGGCGTGGCTCATCGGCTGATCTCCGAACGCTTGGCCCACCGTTCTATGTAGCGAAGGCCGAAGGAGGAAATGATGGCGAGGCCGAGATAGAGAGCGCAGGCGACGGTATAGAACAGGAATGCCTGTTTAGTGACCTTAACGGCGACGCCGGTCTGCCGCAGGATATCGGCAAGGCCAATGATCGAGACGTAGGACGTATCCTTGAGCAGGATCATCCAGAGGTTCACCAGGCCGGGAAGGGCGATGCGCACTAGTTGCGGCAACACGATCAGGCGCAACGTGCGCCCACGATGAAAGCCCAGTGCGTCCCCGGCTTCGTACTGGCCTTTCGGGATGGCGCGGAAAGCCGAGAGCAGCACCTCCGAGCAATAGGCGGAAAATACAATCGACAGCGCGATCACGCCCGCCAAGAAAGCGTTGATTTCGATCCGGCCGTCATAGCCCATGGAGGCGAGGACGGACTGGATCAGGATCTGCATGCCGTAATAGATGATGAACAGCGTCAGCAGTTCCGGCAGGCCACGGAAGATTGTGGTGTAGATGCCGGCCGCAAGGCGGACCGATTTCTCTTCCGATTGTTGGCCGAGTGCGACGAGGAAGCCGATGACAAGTCCGATTGGAAGGGTAACCAGAGCGACCGCAACTGTGACCTTGAGGCCGGCGGCGATCTCATCGCCCCAACCGGTGTCGCCACAGGCCAGGATCGTCGAGGAACCGAACCACGTGAAGAGTCCTGCGGGTCCGCAAAGCGGATCGAAGATATGCCCAATCCAGGCCCAGAATGGACCTAGCGCGGAAAATAATCCGCCCATGCCAGTTTTCCCCTCGCGGTTTCTACCGCTTTGATCTTTCTATCGTTGTCAAACAAAAATGGCGGAAGAGCAAGCCTTCCGCCATCAGCTTTATCAGCGACCTACAGCTTTTCTTATTCGCCGTAAACGTTGAAGTCGAAGTACTTGTCCTGGATCTTCTTGTATTCACCGCTGGTGCGGATCGCGGCGATCGCGGTGTTCAGCTTTTCGCGCAGCGCGTCGTCGCCCTTGCGGACGGCAATGCCTGCACCAACGCCGTTGATTTCCTTGTCGACCGGCAGTGGCGTCAGGATCTTGCAGCATGCGCCGGCATCCGACTTGACCCACTGCGACAGCACGACGATGTCGTCGATGACGGCGTCGACGCGCCCATTCGTGATGTCGAGCTTGTACTCGTCTGCCGTCGGGTAGAGCTTCAGCTCGGTATCCGGCAGGTGCTTTTCAGCGTAGTTCGAGTGAGTGGTGGAGGTCTGCGCGCCGATCGTCTTGCCCTTCAGGCCGGCCACGTCGGTGACGGTCGAATCCTTCGGTACGGCGATTGCCGGCGGGGTGTTGTAGTACTTGTTGGTGAAGTCTACGAGTTTCGAACGCTCCGGCGTGATCGACATGGACGAGATGATCATGTCGAACTTCTTGGCCTGCAGGGCGGGAATGATGCCGTCCCAGTCGCTGCTGACGATGGTGCAGTCGGCCTTCATCTCGGCGCAGAGCGCGCGGGCGATGTCCATGTCGAAGCCGAGGAACTGGCCGCTGGCGTCAACGTATTCGAAGGGCGGGTAGGTCGAGTCTGTTCCGATGACATACTTCTCGCCATCAGCCATGGCGGCGCCTGCGAAAAGAGACATCGCGGCGACGGAAGCGGCGGCAAGAATACGGGTGGAGATACGCATGTTAGTCCTCTCTGTTGGTGCTGCCGCTCGTGTTCTTCTTTTGGACGGCGGCTGAGCAGGGCGGTGCAAGGCACGGCCTTGGCGCGATACTCAAACCTTTTTCGGCGGAATTGCAACTGGAATCGCAGGGGTGTGGCGAACGATCAACTATGTCGAAGATGAACAATGCCGCACTGCCACATTCATACCGGGTTAATGCTGCAGTTCCTAAGACTCGTGGAACAAATGCAGTCCCCCCGCGGTTTTCGCCGCGGATGGGTGCCCCAAAATCGGACGTGGCCACGACCGCGTCCCAAGAAAATGAAGTCAACGAGGAGCCCCTTTATGGGAATGAAATCCAGATTGTTTGCAAGTGCCGCCTTTCCGCTGTTGTCGCTGTCGCTTGTGATGCCTCCAGTGCAATCCTTTGCCGCAGTTGCCAGCGTTGAACAGGTTCAGACAGCACCGCAAGCGGTCGCGGGCAGCTTCGAGGTTGCGCAGGATGCGCCCTCCGATGAAGAGATTCTGAAGAAGCACCACAAGCAGCACGGCGGCGGCGGTGAAGAACAGGCGCCGGCCGCCCAGCAGGAGCAGCCACAGCAATCGCAGGATGCGCCTGCCGAAAAGCCACGCAAGCAGCGTGAGCCGGCAGCAGAGGCACAGCCCGCGCCACAGCAGGAGCCTGTCGTCGAACAGCAGCTGCAGCAGTTGCAGGAGGCAGCCCCCGCCGAAAAGCCGCGCAAGAAGCGGCAGCCGGCCGCCGAGCAGGCAGAGCCTGCGGCTCCGCAGGAGCAGATAGCGCCGGCCCAGGAACAGCAGTTGCAGGAAGCAGCCCCTGTCGAAAAGCCGCGCAAGAAGCGGCAGCCGGCCGCTGAGCAGGTTGAGCCCGCGGCTCCGCAGGAGCAGATAGCCCCGGCGGCCCAGGAACAGCAGCCTGTCGAAAGCCAGGAAAAGCCGCGTCGCAACAAGCGCGACAAGCAGCAACCTCAGCAGGAGGCCGCGCCGCAGCCGCAGACCGAGCAGGTCGCCCCGCAGCAGGAGCAGGCTCAGCCGCAGGGCGAAGCGCCGCAGCCCACGAGGAAGGCAGGCAAGCAGCAGGCGACCGAAAGCTCTGAGCAGCCGGTGAAGCCGCGCAAGAAGCCTGCCGCTGAAGCGCAGGCGCCAGCCGCGGAACAGGCGCCTGCTCCAGTAGAGGCGCCGACGGCCGAGAAGCCGCCCGTTCCCGCGCAGGAGCCGGCGACGGAGGCCCAGCCTGGCGGCACGCAGCCGATCCTGAAGCAGGGCGAACAGGTTCCAGCACCTCAGCAGGGCGAGCAAGCACCGGCTCAGCAGCAGGGTGAACAGGTTCCGGCGCAGCCGACCGATCAGCCGGCAGTGGGCCAAGCCGAGCAGGTTATCCCGGCTCCGGAGAAAATCACGCCCAAGGAACTCGAGCGCCGCAAGGAGATTGCCGCGGACCCGAGCAAGAGCACGGAAACCGTCGTTCTGCCGGTTGAAAACGGTGCCGCCGTTCTCGACAGCGACAAGGACGCCGACCGCTCGGGGGGCATCCAGTCCCGTCGTGACCGCGACAGGCAACGCGGCCAGGAGCAGAATTTCCGGGTTCCAAAAACCGACGCCGAGGCCCAGATCATAACCGAGGGCGCAAAGGCTGCTCCGATCAAGATCGAAGCCGTGACCAGCGAACAGGGTCGGCGTCTCGACAGGCGTCCGCAGTTCGAGCGGCCGGAAGGCGCGCGCTTCGGCGAGCGTGGTGACGACAATCGTGTGATCATCCAGATCAACAACCAGACGATCGTTCGCGGCGATGACGACCGGCGCTTCCTGCGTGACGGCGAGCGGCCGACCTACGAGCAGCTGCCGCGGGACCGTTACCGTGAGACGATCGACCGTGACGGCTATCAGATCGTGACGATCCGCAACCGCTATGGTGACATCATCCAGCGGTCGCGCATCGACAATGGCGGGCGCGAGTCCGTGCTCTACTATTCGCCTGGTCTCTACGAAGATCCGGACCGCGGCTACTTCGAAGATCCGGGCCGCGACCTGCCGCCGATGCGCCTGCGTATTCCGCTCGGTGACTACATCATGGACACGAGCAGCGACGACGATCGCGACTACTACGACTTCCTGCGCGAGCCGCCGGTGGAGCCCGTGGAGCGTGTCTATTCGCTGGATGAGGTGAAGTATTCGGCGCGTATCCGCGACAAGGTTCGCCGTATCGATCTCGATACGATCACCTTTGCGACGGGGAGTGCCGAGATCCCGATGAGCCAGGCGCGCAGCCTGCGCAAGGTCGCCGATGCGATCAACGAGGTGTTGCGGAAGGATCCGTCGGAAACTTTTCTGATCGAAGGCCATACGGACGCGGTCGGCTCCGACCAGAGCAACCTCGTCCTCTCGGACCAACGCGCGGAATCGGTGGCGAATGTGATGACCGACGTTTACGGCATCCCGCCCGAAAACCTGGCGACGCAGGGCTACGGCGAACGTTACCTCAAGGTCAACACGCAGGGGCCGAACCAGGAGAACCGCCGCGTCACCATCCGTCGCGTGACGGCGCTGGTACGCCCGGTCGCCTCCGCGAGCCGATAATCGAAACTGATCGGAAGCCGTCGGGAGACCGGCGGCTTTCGTTTGCGCGCTCTGCGGTTCTGGCGCGAGCGCACCAGCTTCTAGGTCGTAACGTTTCCTACTTTGCAGGCAGCTCCACTATTCCGGAAATGAAGTCTGCGATTGCCTGGGTGTCATCGAGGTTGAATACCGGCAGAAAGCCTTCGGCGATCGGGTGATCGGCCGCGATGGCAACGATGTGGGGATCCGTCGGGGCGAGGGGTTCCTGGTTGGCGGATTCGAGCCGCCGCGCCTCGATCTTCGGGATCGGTTCGCGCTTGTAGCCCTCGATCAAGACAAGGTCGCAGGGCGCGATGCGGGCAAGAATTTCGTCGAATGTCGGCTCTGGGGCGCCGCGCAATTCGTGCATGATGGCATAACGCGTTCCGGAGACGATGGTCACTTCGTGAGCGCCGGCCTGTCGGTGGCGGTAGCTATCGGCACCGACCTTGTCGATGTCAAAGTCATGATGGGCATGCTTGATGGTGGAAATGCGGTAGCCGCGGCGGGTGAATTCCTCGACGAGGCGGACCGCCAAACCGGTCTTGCCCGAGTTCTTCCAGCCGGCGATGCCAAAGACCTTCGGTTTCTCCATCATGCCATGACCTTGAGCCAGCGCTCCGCCTCGGCGAGATCGTCCGGCGTGTTGACGTTGAAAAACGGATCGAGGAGGCTCGCCCGCGTCGGGCGCAGCGGGAAGGCAACTTCCGTAACGTCATGCCGTAGAAGGAAGTCGCGCGCACGGCGTTTTTCGTCGGTTGCGATCCAGGATTCCAGGTCATCGGCAAGGCTGACGGGCCACAGGCCGAACACCGGATGGCTGCGGCCCTCGGAGGCGGCGATGGCAATCTTGCCAGGTGAATCGATGACGCCAGCGAACCAATCGACGAGGTCGCTCGGAAAGAATGGACTGTCGACAGAAACCGTGACCACGTGTGTGACACCCCCAAGCGATGCACCGTAGGTCATCGCTGCATGGATGCCGGCCATCGGTCCCGCTTTGCCGGGAACTATATCAGGAATGAACAGATGCCGGCAATTTTCCGGGGTTGCGTCGGCGTTGACGGCAAGGGTGCTCACCTGCGGCTCGAGCTGTTCGATGACGCGCTCCAGCAGCGTGCGGCCATCGAGCCGCACGGAGGCTTTGTCGCGGCCCATGCGCGAAGAGCGTCCTCCCGCCAGGACCACACCCGGAATATTGGATCTATCCAGCACAAAATCGTTCATGGTTGCCTCAGACGGGGGTTCTCGGCTCGGACTCCTGGGCGACCGGCGGTACATGGCGCTTGGCCTCACGATAGAACGTGTAGAGGCCGGACGCTATGACGATAGCCGCACCGCCGAGCGTCCAGACATCGGGAAACTCCGCAAAGAAGACGAAGCCCAGCAATGTCGAGAAGATAAGGCTGGTGTAGCGGAACGGTGCGACGAAAGAGATTTCACCGGTGCGCATCGCCATGATGACCGACTGATAGCCGACCAGGACGAGAATGGCGGCGAGCAGCAGGTGCGAAAGCGAAGTCACGCTAACCGGCTCCCATCCTCCCAGCAGCGGCGTCAGCAATGCACCGACGACCGTTACCGAGACGGCCGTCACCACTGTGATCATCAGTGACGGGATCTCGGGGGCGATGCCGCGCGTGGCGAGGTCGCGGCCGGCCGTCGTGAGGACGCTGCCAACGCAGAGGAGAGCTGCGGCCGTGAAACCGTCCGGTCCCGGCCGAATGATGATCAGCACGCCAATCAGGCCGACGAGAATGGCCGACCAGCGACGCCAGCCGACGGGTTCGCGGAAGAATAGCGCCGCACCGAAGGTCACGACCAGCGGCAGCGACTGCAGGATGGCCGATGCGTTCGCGATCGGCATCATTCCGAGCGCCGTAATGTAAGTCACCGCTGCCAATATCTCGCAAATGACGCGGATGATGATCATGGGCTTGAGGATGATGCGCCACGATCGCAAGGCACCCATGTGGCGCGCGATGAAGTAGACGAAGATGCTGGTGAAGAGGCCGCGCAGACACATGATCTGGCCGGCATTCATGTAAGCGATAACTGATTTGGAAAGTGCGTCGCTGCAGGAAAATCCGGCCATGGCCGAACTCATGTAGATGGCGCCCTGGGTGTTGCGGGACCGCGGCATGTCGATATTCCGATTCTCGTACACGTGTTCTTAGAGCGTGCCAGGCGCCATGGGTATCGAACGAAAGACACACCCGAAATAATTCGATTGCGCAGTGCACAATAGGGCGCGCGCCGACACGGGCAGGAAACGGGTGGCTGAGCGCCAGGATGTCTGGGATTGGGATACCGCGAACAACAAGCGGAGGTTCCGACATGAGATATCTGGATGGCAAGGTTGCGATCATAACCGGCGCGAGCTCCGGCATCGGCCGGGCGGCCGCCAAGCTCTTTGCAGCCGAAGGCGCGCGGCTGGTCGTCGCGGCGCGACGCGAGGCTCAGCTTGGCATGCTGGTCGAAGAGATCGGAGATGCGGGCGGCGAGGCGGTTGCGGTTGCCGGCGACGTGCGCGACGAGGCTTTGAACTGGCGGCTGGTCGAAGTGGCGGTCGAACGCTTCGGCGGTCTGGATGTTGCCTTCAACAACGCCGGCAGCGCCGGCGAATCGGCGCCGGTGGCTGACCTGTCGCTGGATGGCTGGAACGAAATGCTGGCGGTCAATCTCACCAGCGCATTTCTGGCAGCGAAATATCAGGTGCCAGCAATGATCGCCCGCGGCCGCGGGTCGATCGTCTTCACCTCGACCTTCGTCGGTCACACGGCAGGAATGCCTGGGATGGGTGCCTATGCGGCAAGCAAGGCGGGACTGACCGGCCTGGTGCAGGTTCTTGCCGCCGAGCTCGGTCCGAAAAACATCCGCGTCAACGCGCTGTTGCCCGGGGGCACAGACACCGCGCTGAACCCGGCGAATTTCGAGAATCCCGACATGCAGCTCGTCGCCTTCATCCATGGCCTGCACGCGCTGAAACGGCTGGCGCGGCCGGAGGAGATCGCCAAAGCGGCACTGTTCCTCGGATCGGATATGGCGAGCTTTGTGACCGGGACGTCAATGCTGGCGGATGGCGGGGTTTCGATCAACCGGACGTAACCTGCGCCAGCTCCGTAGGTGTCACCCGCCGGTGACGCTCATGTGGCGGGCAACGGCAGGGCGATTGTGGGTGCGGTCGATAATGAAGTCGTGGCCCTTGGGCTTGCGCGAAATGGCCTCGTCGATCGCCGCATAGAGCAATCCGTCGTCCTCGGTGGCGCGCAAGGCGGCGCGTAGATCCGCGGCGTCGTTCTGGCCAAGGCACATGTAAAGCGTGCCGGTGCAGGTCAGTCGGACGCGGTTGCAGCTCTCGCAGAAATTATGCGTCATCGGAGTGATGAAGCCGAGCCGGCCGCCGGTTTCCTTCACCTGGACATAGCGTGCCGGACCGCCGGTGCGGTAGCCGATGTCGGAGAAGGTGAATCGTTCTTCGAGATCGGCCCTGAGCTTCGACAGCGGCAGGTAGCGGTCCGTCCGGTCTTCCTCGATCTCGCCCATCGGCATGGTTTCGATGACGGTGAGATCCATGCCGCGGCCGTGCGCGAAGCGGATCATCTCCGGCATTTCGGTGTCGTTGAAGTCCTTCAGTGCTACCGCATTCAGTTTGACCTTGAGGCCGGCCTTCTGGGCCGCCTCGATGCCTTCCATCACCTTGTGGAAATCGCCCCAGCGGGTGATCTGGCGGAACTTGTCGGGATCAAGCGTGTCGAGCGAGACGTTGATGCGACGCACGCCGCTATCATAGAGCTCGCCGGCAAAGCGGGAAAGCTGCGAGCCGTTGGTGGTCAGGGTCAGCTCGTCGAGGCCGGAGCCGATCTGTTTGCCGAGTTCCCGCACGAGATACATGATGTTCTTGCGCACCAACGGCTCGCCGCCGGTGAGTCTCAGCTTGCGCACGCCCTTGGCGATAAAGGCGGAACAGAGCCGGTGCAATTCCTCGAGCGTCAACAGCTCCTGTTTCGGCAGGAAGGTCATGTGCTCGGCCATGCAGTAGGTGCAGCGGAAGTCGCAGCGGTCGGTGACGGAGACACGCAGATAGGTCACGGCCCGTTTGAACGGGTCGATCATCGGTTTCGTCTCTGCAACCAGTGGCGATGCGTTGCCTGTCGTTCCGACGTTGCTGTTCACGAATACCTCCGCAATGCTACTAATGTGCGTATATGCCATTGCCGCGTCAAGGGAAACGCCCCTTACGCACGGTAAATTGAGCTTGCCTCGGCAAGCCTCATTGCCTACTCGTGATTTTGAAGGGGAATGGGATCATGACCGATATCTGGCCGACTGAACTCAGAGTTTCAAAAGACCGGCAGCACCTCGTCGTGACGTTCAACGACGAGCAGAGTTTCGATCTTTCCGCCGAGATGCTGCGGGTGCTTTCGCCATCGGCGGAGGTGCAGGGGCACGGGCCCGGGCAGAAAGTCACCGTTCCCGGCAAGCGCAATGTCGCGATCATTTCCATGACGCCGACCGGCAATTATGCGGTGCGCATCGGCTTTGACGACATGCATGATACCGGCATCTATACCTGGACCTATCTGCGCGAGCTCGGCGAGCGCGGCGAGGAGCTGTTCTCGGCCTATGAAGAAGAGCTGCGCGAAAAGGGCATGAGCCGCGACACCTCAGAGAAGCCGCGTTAAGCGACAATTGCCGCAAGGGGGAAATGCATGGCGGGAACGAGCAAGCGAAACTGGCTGCGCGCCAAAGGCAGTCCGAGTGAAAGCAGGGTCAGCTTCCTCGAACTGTTTTTCGATCTCGTCTTCGTCTTCTCGATCTCGCAGCTCTCGCATGCCCTCGCGGCGCATTATACGCCGCTCGGCGCTCTTGAAGCCGGCCTGATGACCTTTGCCGTCTGGTGGGTGTGGATATTCACGACCTGGGTTACAAACTGGCTCGACCCCGACAAGATGGCGGTTCGCGGCATGCTCGTCGTCTTGATGCTGCTTGGCCTGGTTCTTTCCGCGTCTATCCCCGAGGCTTTTGGCGACAAGGGGCTGCTCTTTGCCGGGTCCTACGTGCTCATGCAGGTCGGTCGATCGCTGTTTGCGTGCTATGCGGTCAAGTCGGACGCCTTGAAGTATCGAAATTTCGTGCGCATCAGTAGCTGGCTAATATTTTCCGGCGTCTTCTGGATCGCCGGCGGCCTTCTGGAACACGAGGCGCGACTGATCGCATGGCTCATCGCCCTTGCTATCGAATATGCCGCTCCGGCGAGCGGCTTTACCGTCCCGGGACTTGGCAAATCGACCGCCGCGGACTGGGACGTGTCGGGCGCGCATATGGCCGAGCGTTGCGCGCTTTTCGTCATCATCTGCCTTGGCGAGGCGGTGCTGGTGTCGGGGCGGACTTTCTCGGAAATGCCGTTTTCGCCATTGACGGCGGTCGTCTTCGGGACTGGATTCGCGGGGACGGTGGCGATGTGGTGGCTCTATTTCCGCTTCGGCCACGAGCGGGCGGCGCATCGGATCGAACACGACGAAACGCCGGGAAGCCTGGCACGGCTGGCGTTCACCTATGCCCATATCCCGATCCTGGCGGGCATCATCGTTCACGCCGTCGCCGTCGAGTTCATGTTCTCGCATCCGCATGAGACTGGCAATCTAGGCGTGATGGCCTCCGTACTCGGTGGCTCCGGACTGTTTCTTGCCGGCAATCTCTGGTTCAAAGGGGCGACCAGCGGACGTATGCCGCTGTCGCATCTGGCCGGCCTTGTGCTCTTGATTCTGCTCGCCTTCATTGCGCCGTTCATCGAGGTCTACCTTGCCGGTATCCTCGCGATGCTGGTGCTGATCATCGTGGCCGCGTGGGAATACAAATCCCTTGCGGGGCAAACGGTCGGCCACACCGTTCACTGAGATCAGTCTTCGTCGACAAGGTCTTGCTGCAGGACCCGGATGATCCGTTCCATTGATCCGGCCATCGCCATGCATTGCTCGATCGGCTCGGGCGAAAGCACCCGCTCGATGAGGTCGGTCTGGATGACCATGGCCTTCTCCGTGACATTCCGGCCTTCCGGCGTCAGGAAGAGGCGCAGTACGCGCTTGTCCTTCTCATCGCCGCGCCGTTCGATCAGCCCGCGCTTCTCCATCTGCGGCAAGAGCATGCTCATGTTCGAGCGACCGACCAGCAGCTTGCGGGCGAGTTCCTGCTGCGAGATGCCCTCGAAGCGATAGAGATTGATCAGAATATCGAGGTGCGGGGTCTTGATATCGAGTTCGGATAGCGAGCGACCGAGCGACTGCTGCATGAGTTGGCAGGCGCGGGCAACAGCGATCCAGCTGCGAAAACGCGGATGATCCCAGGGCAGGGATTGATTTTTGTTCATCGTTGTACTTTATTGTTCAGTGTTGAACATTATTGGATTCCCACTATGACAAACTTTGCGCTGAAGGTCACCCGCCTCGGTTTTTCCCTGCTGCAGTCGGTTTCGCCGCGCCTCGCCGGGAAGGCGGCGTTCCGCCTGTTCTGCGTAACACCCTCGACAAGGCCGAAGGGCGAGAAGGCGAAAGCAGCACATGCGGCCGGCGCGGCAAAGCTTGCCGGAGCGGAGCGGTTCACGCTTCGTCTGGCCGGCGGCGGACGGGCGCATGCCTATCGGCTGAACGGTGGCGCCTTGGGACGGCGCCCGCGCTATCTTGTGACCCATGGCTGGGGATCGAGCGGTGCCTACATGGCCGACATCGCGACGACTTTGGCGGCAACCGGCGCGGAAGTGATCGCGGTCGACTTTCCCGGTCATGGCCGCGCGGCGGGGAGGATGCTCCACATCGGCATGGCGGTGAAGGCGATCGCCGCGGCCGAGCGTCGATTCGGTGCGTTCGATGCCGCGATCGGCCACTCCTTTGGCGGCGCCGCGCTGATGGTGGCCGCGGCAGGCATGTTGCCTGGCGAGTCTGCCGTGCTTCCGGAAAAGCTGGTGCTGATCGGCTCGCCAAGCGAAATGCACTGGCTCTTCAAGGATTTCGGCAGGCTGATCGGGCTTAGGCGCCCGGCACAGCAGGCGCTGGAGAACGAGGTGCACCGTGTCACCGGTCGGCGACTGGAGGCGTTCGATGCGAGCGGGGCGGCCGGCGCGATCCAGCGGCCAGTGATGATCGTGCACGCGGAGGACGACAAGGAAGTGAGTGCCAATCACGCTCGGCGTTACGCGGCCGCAAGCAATGCCGTGCGGCTCCACTGGGCAAATGGCTTCGGGCACCGTCGCATCGTGGCGGCGCGGTCGGTTCTCGATGCGATCAGGGGTTTTCTCGCGGAGGACGATTCCGGAAAGGATGCTGAGATCATTCCGCTTTTCGATCTTCCTGCGCGGCGCGTGTCATTGTAACGTCACGTTAGGCAGCTAAAGGCCGCCACGATAAAAAGCGGCAGGACAGTCATGAAAATCATTGAAACGGTAGAGGAACTCGCAGCGATCTACGCTGGCGGGCTGACGCAGGCATCCGTAGCCAAGGTGACGGACTATCTGACGCCGCTCTATCGCGAGATGATCGAGGCGTCGCCCTTCGTGGCACTCGCGACGGTGGGACCCGAAGGCCTCGACTGTTCGCCGCGCGGTGATATCGGCGGCGTCGTGCGCATCGTCGACGACCGGACGCTGCATCTGCCTGACTGGCGCGGCAATAACCGGGTGGATTCGCTCTCCAACATCGTGCGGGATCCACGCCTGGCGCTGATGTTCCTCATTCCCGGTTCGAACACCACCATGCGTATTAACGGGCGTGGTGTCGTGACGAACGACGAGGCAGTCCTGTCCAGCTTCGTGATGGACGGAAAGCATCCGCGTACGGTGATCGTCATTACGATCGACGAGGTCTATTTCCAATGCGCTCGTGCGCTGATCCGTTCGGAGCTGTGGAATCCGGCAACCTTCATCGATCCGAAGAGCCTGCCAACGCCCGGTTTGATGCTGAAGGCGGCGACAGGGGATTTCGACTACGAAACCTATGACCGCGAATGGCCGGAGCGTGCCGCCAGGACGATGTGGTAGGCTTCCGCGTAGGATTGGCAGGCCCACCTCTTAGGAAGGAGGGCCGCGCAAATCGCGGTCCATTGCGATGGCGACGGGCGATTGCGGCAATCAAGCTCATCGACAGGCAGGCGAAGACGCTGCTTGCCAGGGTCTATCCCTTGTAGATCAGCCAGCTCTTCGTGAAGTCCTTCTGCATACCGTCTTCGAAGAGGACGCTGCAGTTGCGGCCGGAATTCTTTGCGCCGTAAAGGGCAACGTCGGCCCTGTGGTAAAGCTCGCCGGCGTCTTCCGCGTAGGACGCCATACAGACGCCGACCGATACCGTGACCGGCCCGTAGTTTATTCTGGTGCGCGAGTTGGTGAAGGGCGTCGTTTCCAGCGTGCGACGAATGCGCTCGGCCATCCCCATGACTTCGTCGGCCGTGTTGCCTTCTATGATGAGGGCGAACTCCTCGCCGCCGGTGCGGGCGACGAAAACGTCGCGGCGGACGTTGGCGCGGATGACCGAGGCGACCGTGGCGAGAATCTTGTCGCCGACCGGATGACCGTAGGTGTCGTTGATCTTCTTGAAATTGTCGATGTCGGCGAGCACCAGCGCAGTGACGGGCCGCATGGCCGGATTGTTGTAGACGGCGGCGAGGCGATCGTCGAATGCACGGCGGTTCGACAGGCGTGTCAATGAGTCCGTGTTGGCGATACGCTTGTATTCGTCAAGCTCCTTGCGGACCTGATCCATTTCCTGCGATCGCTGGACGACGTTCTCGACCGTGCGTTCGCCGTGCGCCATGGTGTCGCCGGTTGCCTGCGTGAGCAGGCTGAGGGCGTTTTCGATAAGCTCCACGCTGGTATGGTTCTTCGAGCTGATCCGCTTGTAGGTTTCGCCAAGCAGCTTGTTGTAGCTCTCCAGCGAGATTTGCTCCTGGCGCAGCACGCGCAGCAGCGTCTCGAGCTCGGCGGCAATGCGACCGTGCGCGTCGTCGAACACACGGGCAGGGCTGTGCGTAAAATACTGCGCCCCGAGCGCGTCCAGTTCCTCCTGCGTCGCCTGACTGCCGAGCGCAGCAAGATCTCGTGTCAGCGCCGGGTTGGAGCCGATATAGGCTTCGTAAAAGAGTTCGTAGTTCCGAGGGATCGGTGCGACGCCCATGGAGCGCATGGCGAACGTGATCTGACCTGCCACGTCGGGAACCTGCGCCCTCGTTGGCGCTGCGGCCGTCGTCATGCGACTACTCCTCAATTGAATGTCAAATGCAGTCTTTAATTTGATAGCTAAGAAATATTGGGAAATGATTAAGAGAGGATATACCAATGATTACATGTGAAATTTATCCATTATTCTGCGTTATTTGCTTATCGTATTGATTTTTATCTGAGAAGCTGCAGAAGGGTTGCGGTAATTTCGCCTTATGGGCGAGTGGCGCAAAATAAAAAATCCAACCAGTCGTTTCAGTTGCTTTTGCATTGTTTCATATTTGTTGACAGTCGGTGTCGATCGGTCGCGCTGTTGCGGATCGGCGAGAAGGCGCACATTCCCCCCGAAAGAGCCGTGTGGCTCCAACGGAAGGCAGAGATCTTGGAAAGCTCTCGTCACACTTCGCCGATCGTCCTTGTTGCTGCAGTCATTGCAGGCTCCGTCGCGCTGATCCAGCAGGATGGTTTCTTCGACGGTGTATTTCGCAGCGACATTCTCGCCAGCGTGAAGGCGGAGGAGGTCCTCAATGTTGCTGATCTCGCAAATCGCGTCGATACCGCCACGGTCGACCATCGGGCGACCGCGGCAATCCATTGACGTCGATCAGCCGAGGTTGAATTCCTGGAAGAAGTCGTTGCCCTTGTCGTCGGTGACGATGAAGGCCGGGAAGTCTGCCACCTCTATCTTCCACACGGCTTCCATGCCCAGTTCCTGATACTCCAGCACCTCGACCTTCTTGATGCAGTCCTGCGCGAGGCGGGCAGCCGGTCCGCCGATCGAGCCGAGGTAGAAGCCGCCATGTGTCTTACAGGCTTCGCGCACGGCGCGGGAGCGGTTGCCCTTGGCAAGCATCACCATGGAGCCGCCGAAGGATTGGAATTGGTCGACATATGAATCCATGCGACCGGCGGTCGTCGGGCCGAAAGAGCCTGAGGCGTAGCCTGCCGGGGTCTTGGCCGGGCCGGCGTAGTAAACCGGATGGTTCTTCATGTAATCCGGCATGCCTTCGCCTTTTTCCAGTCGCTCGCGGATCTTGGCGTGGGCAAGGTCGCGCGCGACGATGATCGTGCCCGTCAGCGACAGGCGGGTCTTGACCGGGTGCTTGCTGAGTTCGGCCAGGATTGCGCTCATCGGCTGGTTGAGATCGATCCGGACCATCGAGTCCGACAGCTTCGACTCGTCGATCTCAGGCATGTATTTGGAGGGATCGGTCTCCAGCTGCTCGACGAAGATGCCGTCGCGGGTGATCTTGCCCTTCGCCTGGCGGTCGGCGGAGCAGGAAACGCCGAGGCCGATCGGAAGGGATGCGCCGTGGCGGGGCAGGCGGATGACGCGGACGTCGTGGCAGAAATACTTGCCGCCGAACTGCGCGCCGACGCCCATCTGCTGCGTCAGCTTGTGGATTTCCTTCTCCATCTTGAGGTCGCGGAACGCGTGGCCGCTCTCGGAACCTTCGGTCGGCAAATCGTCGAGGTAGCGCGTCGAGGCGAGCTTGACGGTCTTCAGGTTCATTTCGGCGGAGGTGCCGCCGATGACGATCGCCAGATGGTAGGGGGGACAGGCTGCCGTACCCAGCGTAAGGATCTTCTCCTTAAGGAAGTCGATCATCCGGTCATGCGTCAGGAGCGACGGGGTGCCCTGGTAGAGGAAGGTCTTGTTGGCCGAACCGCCGCCCTTGGCGACAAACAGGAAGTCGTAGGAGTCGGTGCCTTCCTCGTAGATGTCGATCTGCGCAGGCAGGTTGTTCTTGGTGTTCTTTTCCTCGAACATCTTGATAGGCGCCAGCTGCGAATAGCGCAGGTTCTTCTTCTCGTAGGCGTCCATGACGCCCTTGGCGAGAGCCGAGTAGTCCTCACCTTCGGTCCAGACGCGGCGTCCTTTCTTGCCCATTATGATCGCCGTGCCGGTGTCCTGGCACATCGGCAAGATGCCACCTGCGGCGATGTTGGCGTTCTTCAGCAGGTCATAAGCAACGAAGCGGTCGTTGTCGGTCGCCTCCGGGTCTTCGAGGATCGAGGCGAGCTGCTTCAGGTGGCCGGGTCGCAGGAGATGGTTGATGTCGGCAAAGGCCGTTTCGGCAAGGAGGCGGATGCCTTCCGGCTCGACGGTCAGGATATCCTGCCCCTTGAAGCTGTCGACAGAGACGTAGTCGCTGCTGATCTTGCGGTATTGGGTGGAGTCTTTGCTGAGGGGGAAAAGATCGTCAGCCATCGAGGGACCTTTCATGCGGACCGAAATCGCAGATGATCTATTCGGGCGTCTTCGCAATTGCAATAATTCTAAAACTTGTCTGTTTTAGTCATGAAAATCTGGAAAACACCGCCGCGGGTACGGCGGTGTCAACTGTTTCAAGCAAGCGAGGAGGCAGGCTTACTTCGGGCCGATCATCGTTTCAGGGCGAACGATTGCGTCGTATTCCTCGACGGTGACGAGGCCACTCGCCAACGCTTCTTCCTTCAGGGTCGTGCCGTTCTTGTGCGCGGTCTTGGCGATCTTGGCGGCGTTGTCATAGCCGATCTTCGGAGCAAGCGCCGTGACCAGCATCAGGGACCGTTCGAGACCGGCCTTGATGTTGTCCTCGCGCGCCTCGATGCCGACGACGCAATTGTCGGTGAAAGAAACGGCGGCGTCGCCGAGCAGTTGCACCGACTGGAGGAAGTTGTAGGCCATCATCGGATTGTAGACGTTGAGCTCGAAGTGGCCCTGGCTATCGGCGAAGGTGAGGGCCGCGTTGTTGCCGAAGATGTGGATGCAGACCTGCGTCAGCGCCTCGCACTGGGTCGGGTTGACCTTGCCGGGCATGATCGAGGAGCCGGGCTCGTTCTCGGGAAGGGCGAGTTCGCCGAGGCCAGCGCGGGGACCGGAGCCCAGCAGGCGGATGTCGTTGGCAATCTTGAAGAGCGCGGCGGCGGCCGCATTGATGGCGCCATGGCTGAACACCATGGAGTCATGGGCGGCGAGTGCTTCGAACTTGTTCGGGGCCGTCACGAAGGGCAGGCCGGTGATTTCGGCGATCTCGTCAGCGACCTTCTCGGCAAATCCAACAGGCGCGTTGAGACCGGTGCCGACCGCGGTGCCGCCCTGTGCCAGCTCGCAAAGGCCAGGAAGCGTCAATTCGATGCGCTTGATGGCGGAGCCGACCTGCGCTGCATAGCCGGAGAATTCCTGGCCAAGCGTCAGCGGCGTCGCATCCTGCGTGTGCGTGCGGCCGATCTTAATGATGTGGCTGAATTCGGTGACCTTCATGTCGAGCGCGGCGTGCAGGTGCTTCAAGCTCGGAAGCAGGTGGCGCACGATCTGCTCCGCACAGGCGATATGCATGGCCGTCGGATAGGTGTCGTTTGACGACTGGCTCATATTGACGTGATCGTTGGGATGCACCGGCTTCTTCGATCCCATGACGCCGCCCAACAATTCGATGGCACGGTTGGAGATCACTTCGTTGGCATTCATGTTTGACTGCGTGCCGGAGCCCGTCTGCCAGACAACGAGGGGGAAGTGGTCGTTGAGCGTGCCGTCGATCACTTCCTGCGCCGCGTCGACAATGGCGTTGCCGACCTCCGGATTGAGCTGACCGAGCGCCATGTTGGCACGCGCCGCCGCCTGCTTGACGATGCCGAGGGCGCGAACGATCGAAAGCGGCTGCTTCTCCCAGCCAATCTTGAAATTGCCGAGCGAGCGCTGCGCCTGAGCACCCCAATATCTGTCGTTCTGTACTTCGATCGGGCCGAACGTATCTGTTTCGGTGCGGGTGGAGGTCATGGTCATGCCTTTCTGTCGCGGTGCCTTCGGAGATGGGTCTTATAGGTCCGAAACGGGACGAAGAAAACTGCTGGAAATGCAAAATATGAATGTATAAATCATGTTATCGGCGGGTGATCAGTGGCCATTTAGACACGGCTAAATTTTTATATTTCAGTGCCTCGTTGGCCACTGTGTCCGAAGGCGAAAATAAAGTAAAAAATTAACTAATAATTTCATTATTTTGTGTGAACTGGGGCTCGGCATAAGCGTTTTCCGCGTTACTTTGGGTTGAGAGGCCCAAGGCTGGCGGCTGCGGCCAGTTTCTGCCATGTGACGCTCGCGCCGGATGAAACGAGTTTTAAGGCGGGTTTTTGCCCGCGATTTGAAGACAGCATGACACTGGGACTGGATAAAAGCATGACATTCCTTCTGAAAGGTGCGGCTTCCGCACTAGCGCTTTCCTGCGGCATGGCTGCGATGGGTTCCACGCCCGCGCAGGCTTACACGTTGATGGATATGATCCGCGGGGATCGCGCTCGCACCCAGAGCACGATTGTCAATCCGAGGCGGTCGGTTCCGTCCTTCCTTCAGTCGGCTCCGGATGCGCCGCTGCCGAAGGTTTCGAGCCCGCGCTACTATACCTATCAGCCAGATGCGATGCGCTTCGTCGATACCGGTAAATTTACCGATCCTGTCGTCACCGGGGCAGTTGCCGATGCGTCGGCTGCGACCGAGGCAACGCCGTCGGTACAGCGCCGCTTCCTTATCGAGGCGAAGGTGCGCGCCCCCGTCGAAGTCGCCAGGGCGCTTGAGGCCTATTACGGCGATGTGAAGAATCCGCTGGTCTGGCTCGCCGGAACGGATGTCAACGATCGTGCCAAGGCGGCGATGGACGTTCTGGCGGATGCCGCTTCGGTCGGTCTCGACCCGGCCGACTATGCGGTCCAGGTGCCGGCGGAGGATCCGACCAATCCGGATCCGGCAGTCCGTGACCGCGCCCTGACGCAGTTTGAACTGGAACTGTCCGCAAAGGTGCTCGCCTATGTCCAGGATACAGTTCGTGGTCGCGTCGATCCGAACAAGCTCTCCGGCTATCACGATTTCAAGCGTAAGGACGTGAACCTTGCGCCGGTGCTGAAGCTCGCCCGCATGAGCCCGGATACCCCGGCCTATCTCAGAAGCCGTACGCCGGATGCGCCGCAGTTCGTTGCACTCGAAGGCGAACTGGCGAAGTTGCGCGCAGAGGGAGCCAGCGAAGAGCGCATCGATATCGCGCTGAGCGGCCTGCTTCGGCCGGGCGACAACTCGTCCGAAATCCCGAACATCGTGAAGGCGATCGGCAAGCATGGCTCGGCCGCGCTCAAGGCGGAACATGCGAGTACGCTCTCCGCCTATACGGGCAGCACCGAATATTCGCCTGAGATCGTTTCGCTCGTTGAAGGTTTCCAGAAGGAACATGGACTGAAGCCGGACGGCGTTATCGGCCAGGCGACGGTCCGCATCATGGCTGGCGGCGACAGCAACGCATCGAAGGTCGAGAAGCTGATTGTTGCGTTGGAGCAGGCCCGCTGGCTGCCGGCCGACCTCGGCTCGCGCTACGTCTTCATCAACCAGCCGGCCTATATGGTCTACTACCACAACGACAACAAGGAACAGTTGTCGATGCGCGTGGTGATCGGTCAGCCGTCGCACCAGACCTTCTTCTTCCAGGATCAGATCGAGACGGTCGAGTTTAATCCTTTCTGGGGTGTGCCGCAGTCGATCATCATCAACGAGATGCTGCCGCGCCTGCGCTCCGACCCGAGCTATCTGGACCGGATGGGCTATGAGGTAACAGTCGGCGGTCGCGCCGTGGCGTCGTCCAGCGTCGACTGGTACGGCTCGACGACCAACGTTTCCGTGCGCCAGCCGCCGAGCGACGACAATGCGCTTGGCGAACTCAAGATCCTTTTCCCGAATGCTCACGCCATCTACATGCATGACACGCCTTCGAAGAGCTTCTTCAAACGCGATATGCGCGCCCTCAGCCATGGTTGCGTCCGCCTTGCCGAGCCACGCGCGATGGCAGCGGCCGTGCTGAACACGTCGGTGGACCAGATCGGCAAGGAGATTGCCACGGGCAAGAACCACGCCCTGCAGGTTCCGCAGAAGATCCCGGTCTACGTGGCTTACTTCACGGCCTGGCCGAACAAGGATGGTGTCATCCAGTATTTCGATGACGTATACGGCCGCGACGCCTATGTGCAGAAGGCTTTCGATGCGACGACGAAGGCGCGTGACGCGCAGATTTGATCGCGCCGATGATATGACGGCGGCCGGGGAGCCGCCTTTTCTTTTTGCGATCGGCTTGCCGCCGCTGCGCGCGTTGCGGAAGCAAGCTCCGCGATCAATTCGTCGATCTGTGCAGGCTCCGTGGATCTCGACGGGATGTCGGAATAGTCGAATGGCATGGCGATCAAAACCATATCGGCTACCGCGACATCGTGCGCTGTCCGATGGTGCCTTCACTGAAAACCATTGGGATACCGGAAGGGCTTCCGCACGGGAGACACTGGATTTGCACTCCGACGACGTCTCCCCACCCGTTGGTGATGATCTCCCTTGCCCTATCGAGTTCTTCCTGTGTTGGGAAGAGCGGGTAGACTTCGGTACCAGAATGCTGAACCCGTGCCAGCTTTCCTTCCAAGTCGGCAGGCGCATACCCGCTATTCAGGAAGGCCCGCGTCTCAGTGTATAGGTATTCCATCCACAATCGGGCTGCGTTCGGATGCGGAGTGAACGCGCTGATGGCCTGGGCATAGACGCCACCGACGATGCCCGTCTTCGGCCTCACGATCTCAATCCTGGTTCGTCCTCCTGATCGTTCCCGATCAGTAGCTGCAAGGTAGTCCCAGCGAACGAGGATAGGCGTGCGCCCGTCCTCAAGCGAAGCAAGGCCGCCGACGATAGGAACGAAGTTGCCGCGGCGGCTGAGGTCTGCAAAGAAGCTCAGCCCCTGATCGGCTGCCTCGTCCGCGTTCCCGTGAGCAGCTGACAGGCCCGCAGCGAAAATGCCTTGGATAGCTTGATTTGATGTCAGATTGCCGGCGAGACCCACGGCATTTCTGTATTTCGGCGAGGCGAGGTCCGCCCAATCGGTCGGCATCGTCGTCACGATATCCGCGTTGACCTCGAAGGCAAGCGTGCCGT